>CENT01002062.1_pt1 | contig 10532 bp, 6 predicted proteins | sample 530141 | NCBI WGS metagenome assembly CENT01 (sample SAMEA2591074, study PRJEB7988) | marine metagenome | isolation source: saline water (ENVO:00002010), including | reverse complement strand
AATTCCCTGCCGGGTGAACCTGCCACTGTCTGTAGCAACAGTCTGGATCACTAATCCCTTTACCATGCCTCCCATATTCTACGGCGCCTATCTGGTTGGCTCTACTGTCCTTGGGACCAAGTCTGAAGCCTTTCATTTTGAACCCACCTGGGACTGGGTTGTTAGCTCGCTGTCGACGATCGGGCCGTCTTTTTTACTTGGTTGTGGGATCTGTTCGGTGGTGTTTGGTTTAACCGGATACTATACGCTGAACTGGTTATGGCGCTTCTCGGTTCGCAAAGCCTGGCAACTAAGAAAAGAAAAACGCCGCCAGGCACAGCAAAACCAGCAGTAAACAAACCGAATTCAACATAAATCAGAAGCGGATGTAAACCCCTACACTAGTTTTCATTTTCTGTGCGTTTGGTTTATTTAATTAGGTTTGACAGTCAAAGATGATGCATCCTCCGTTTCGATCACCAACATTTTATAAACGCCTTCTCCATACTCATTGACCGTACTCTTTGTGAATATGTAGTTTTCACTAAATTGCGCTAAATTTTGATAACGTTCAGTAGCTTCCGGATCTCCGATAAACGTAACCGCGCATATTTTGTTGGCACATGAGAAGCGTTCAGAATACGCAGTAGCAGCGAATTCCTTATAAAAATAATCTTTCAGCTTGTTTTTTCGTGACACAGATTTTTCGTTGGTTCCAACTTTATCCATCGCATCCAATATTTCATCAAGATCTTTTGCTTTAAAAAAACTATCCAACCCACTTTTCAGTAATTCGCCTTCTTCATTAACGAAATATGCTTCAGCACTCTCAGTAGAATAGAAGGAATCTTCCCATTTGATTACATTTTGATTGGTCGATTCGGCTAAAGGCGTTTGTTCACTAGTTTGATTTTTAGCTAATTCTGCTACTTCATCAGGCATTAGGATGAGCTTTTCTTCTGGTGGCTTTTTACCTGACTCTAATTCAGATGGGACAGGCTCACTTGTCGCAGAGAATTTATTGGCGGGAGTAAAGATAAAATCCTGCTTTTGCAAAATGTAGCTGACACTAACCACCAGAAAAAATATTACTATAGAGAATAGAAAAAGCGCCTTTTTTGTCATGATATGGTTCCTTCCTTGAGGGTAAAATAAAGAGTCTGATTGAACTTAACTCAACGATCATCCCTGTTTTCGAAATTTCTTTTATTATTTAATCTCTTTGTAATACATGCAAAAAACTTATACCTAGATGATTATTAGCCTACCATCGATTTGTTGCTTATCAAACTTGTGGCTCAAAGCTGCTTAACCATCGAAAAGCGAAGACCAAGTTAAAAGAAAGTTTTAAGTACTTTAAAGGGACAGTCACTCGCTAGACTCAGGTCCAGTTGGATTTTGCCTTTGTTCTGACACAATGAGTGCACAATTTTCTAGTTTTATTAAATAGCTGTGCCCAGACCCCGTAAAAGCCTTATCAACCTCTCAGATACCCCTTACTACCATTGCGTTTCCCGCTGTGTTCGACGGGCGTATTTATGTGGTGAAGATAATCAGACAGGAAGAAGCTACGAGCATCGCCGGCAGTGGGTAGAAGACAGATTACTATTTCTGGCAGAGGTATTTTGTGTTGATGTGTGCGCTTATGCAGTAATGAGTAACCACACCCACGTGGTATTACGCATCAACAAACAAAAGGCCGATTCGTTAAGCGTTAAAGATATCATCAAGCGGTGGCACAGACTCTACAAAGGCATATTGTTGTCTCAACGCTATATTAACGACGCTGAATCGACTACGTTGTCTAAAGCGGAAATTGAAACCGTACAGTGTCTGGCTGAAGTTTACCGTAAGCGACTGTACGATATCAGCTGGTTTATGCGGTTGCTTAATGAATACATCGCCCGTCGAGCCAATAAAGAAGATGATTGTACAGGTCATTTCTGGGAAGGCCGGTTTAAGTCACAGGCGCTCTTAGATGAAGCATCTTTAGCTGCATGTATGGCGTATGTTGACTTAAATCCTGTACGTGCCAGTCAGGCCAACACCCCAGAAGAATCAAACCACACCAGCATTAAAAAACGCATCAAGGCGGCCAAATCAAACACACAACCTACGCAATTACTGCCCTTTGCAGGCACCCCGCGTAACAACATGCCTGACGGCTTACCCTTTCGACTAGAAGAGTATATTACGCTGGTTGAAATTTCAGGCCGCTATTTGCACCCCAACAAACAGGGCAATATCGATTATTCATTATCACCTATCCTGGGCAGGGTTGGATTGGCGCATTGTGATTGGAATAAAATGGTAACCGGTATTGAAACAGCCTTCAAATCATCGGTAAGCATTGCAAAACTGCAAAATCAACGTCGGAAACACACGGGATTCGGTTAAAGCATGCCTGAGCTAACAGCCAACGTAAGTATCAATTATAATTCTTTACTCCATATCACCTAACACTGAGCGAAGAGTGATTGACGGCTATTTTCCAGCCTTATCAGCCTTTCAAAGACCGAACGCTTCAACTTCACACTTTGAAATATAACAAGCACCCAGATCAGATTCTTGATGCTGGAAAAATTGCTTACTGCATAAAACCAAGAAGCCAAATGAATAAGTGCCTGTCCATAATCGAAGGAGGAAGTTCTCTTACAAATAGGGCACGTAGGAACAACCGGACGGCGTCCGGCTTCTTATTTATATCAGACTATTATCCGTCAGAAACGCCATTAAACGCTCTTCATCCCACACTTCAACATCGAGTTCCTGGGCTTTGGCCAGTTTGGATCCGGCTTTTTCGCCGGCCACCAGAAAGTCGGTCTTTGCCGATACGCTGCCTGCCACCTTGGCGCCCGCCTGCTGCAGTAATGCCTTCACATCATTACGTGACATCTGACTCAGCGTGCCGGTAACCACGCAGGTTTTGCCATCGAGTACCAAATCCGCCTCGTCCGGCGCTTCAATCTCCGGCCAGTTTAAGCCTGCACTCAGTAAGCCCTGGACCACCTCTGTATTGTGCGACTCATTAAAGAAGTTAAACACATGTTCGGCTACTACAACCCCCACATCTTGCACTGCCTGTAAATCATCCAGACTCGCATTTTGAATCGCCTCTAAGGTCTGAAAATGCAGAGCAAGATTTGCGGCAGTGGTTTCGCCTACTTCACGGATCCCCAGTGCGTACAGAAATTTCGGTAATGTGGTCTGTTTTGCATTGTGAATTGCCTGCAACAAATTTGCCGCCGACTTTTCCCCCATCCGCTCAAGCTGAATCAACGCCGGGAACGTCAGGTTAAATATATCCACCGGTGTTTTTAATAGCCCGGCATCGACAAGTTGCTCTATCAGTTTGTCACCCAACCCGTCTATGTCCAGCGCTTTGCGTGATGCAAAATGCTTTAAAGCCTGCTTGCGTTGGGCCGGACAAATTAACCCACCTGTACAGCGAGCCACGGCTTCATCGGCCAGTTTCTCTACCTGGGAGTCACACACAGGGCACTTGGCAGGAAACTGAATCTCCCGGGCGTCTTCCGGTCGCTTATCAGCGACCACAGACACAACCTGCGGAATAACATCACCAGCCCGGCGGATAATTACTGTATCGCCGATACAAACGCCCAACCGCTCTACTTCATCCTGATTGTGTAAAGTCGCGTTTGATACCGTTACGCCGCCAACAAATACCGGTTCAAGGCGGGCAACCGGCGTGATCGCACCTGTGCGTCCAACCTGAAACTCCACGTCGAGTAAACGGGTCATCTCTTCCTGAGCCGGAAACTTTTGTGCAATTGCCCAGCGTGGTGCCCGGGCAACAAACCCCAGCTGTTGTTGCAGGGCAATATCATCCACCTTAAACACTACGCCATCGATATCGTAAGCAAGGCCATCACGGCGCGTCAGGATTTGTTCATAATAGGCTAAACAACCACTGGCCCCTTCAGTAATGCTTATATCCGGGCACAAGGGGATCCCCCATTCTGCTAACTGCTTAAGCCGTTCATGGTGACTGTCCGGTAAGGTAAAGTCATCCGGTGCCACAACACCCAGCGAGTAGGCATAAAACATTAACGGGCGTTTAGCGGTAATCCGGGAGTCCAGTTGACGTAAGCTGCCGGCAGCGGCGTTACGCGGGTTGGCAAACACCTTAAGTCCGGCGTTGCGCTGCTTCTCATTGAGTTTTTCAAAGCCGTCGCGAGGCATAAACACCTCACCGCGCACTTCAATTCTTTCGGGTAAGTCTGCGCCGCGTAATTTGAGTGGCACGTTGGCGATGGTTCTCACATTAGCGGTGATATTTTCACCTACCTGACCATCTCCCCGGGTAGCAGCACGCACCAGCACACCGTTCTCATATAAAATCGACACGGCCAATCCATCGAGTTTTGGCTCACAGCTGAAGGCTAGCTTAATATCGGCTTTAAGGCGGTCGAGCAGGCGTTTTTCAAAAGCTTTCAGATCGGCTTCTTCAAAGGCGTTATCCAGTGACAACATCGGCACTTCGTGAGTCACCTGTTCAAACGCCCCCAGCGGCTCGCCGCCTACCTTCTGACTGGGCGAATCAGGGGTAACAAGCTGTGGATGCTCGGCCTCCAGCGCCTGTAGCGCTTGCATCTGACGATCGTATTCGCTGTCGGGCACACTGGGATCATCCAGCACATAGTACTGATAGTTATAGTCATTAATTTTCTCGCGCAATGCTTCGAGTTGCGCGATGACAGTTTGATCACTCATGGGAATTGCTCATTTGATGTTGTACTACCGCCTTCTAACAGTAGTACAACGAATTCAGGATAGTAAACTTAGTGACGGGCTATCATCCGTTTGCGTTCAAAGTCGCGGATCTTTTCAACGTACTGCTGTAAGCCCTGTTTAGTTAACACACTGCGGCGACCGTCAAGTACCTGAGCATCAAACTCATCGGCAATCTTACGGGCAGCGTTATGCATCATATTAAATACCTGATGCGGATCGCCTTCTATCGGCAATAGCATAAACAGCGAAACGCCGCGTGTTGTGAACGTTTCCAGGTTATCAATATCAAAATTACCCGGTTTGAACATGTTAGCTAAGCTAAACAGAACCGGGCCTTTGCCATTGGAATTTACATGGCGATGGAAAATGTCCTGATCGCCAAACTTAAAGCCCAGGGTTAACAGCATAGGGAGTAACGCCGCACCACTGATAGGGGCATCTTCCGGGGCACGCACGTTGAGGATCAACACTTCCGGCTCTACCTGAGCGGCAGGCTGTGGAGCCTCGGCCTCGGCAGCCTTAACTGAATCGTCAAAATCAATTTGCATCTGGTCTTCATCACCAAAACGCGGTTCCTGGCGCTTGCGGCTGGCCGGGCGGCTGCGCTTTTTCGGCGTTGCGGGAACTGCTTCCGGCGCTTTTTCAGCTTTATCGTCAGCAGTCGGTGCTTTGGATTCTGGTGGTGCAGGCTGAGTATCCAGCGAAAAATCGTCCTGTTCATCACGCGGTGCAGACTCATTTTTTGCCTCAGGCTGAGTACTTTCCTCTTCTTTTAACAGGAACGACGGTGGCGCTGGCACTGAATCAGGTAACTCAACAATGTTATCGTGCTGATACTGTGGTTTCGGATTGGTTACTACCGATGCGTAAAGCTTTTCTTTAGGTGTCTCGGCAGGCTTATCAGCCGCCTCACTTTCATTCTCAGTGGTGTCAGTGTCGTCATTATCACCCGAGGCAGAAGCCTCAGCGCTGTCGTCATCTTCAGTTTCGCTTGAAGTTTCGTCCTTCTTCTCGGCGGGTTCGTACTCTGACTCGTCAGCATCGGTTGTCGAATGACGAACTACTCGCACTTCGCCAACGCCGAACTCATCAAAATCGTCAGCAGTTTTCAGGTTGCTTTGCTCGTCGTCACGCTCTTCATCCTGCCAGCCTTCCGGCTCAATACGCCGCTGCGGCTTTTTGGCCTGACTGTTTTTGCGGATATTCCATAAGCCATGTGCCAGCACTCCAAGGATAAAGAACCCACCAAGTAGCAACAATGACAAACGTAATTCTTCTTCCATCGACTTCTTTCGCCTTTAAATTTATGCGTCTACCATGGAAACGGCTTCATCCACATCCACGGCTACCATGCGTGACACGCCCGGTTCAGCCATGGTGACACCAGTGAGGTGACTCGCCATCTCCATCGCAATTTTATTATGTGATATGTAAATAAACTGTACCGATTTCGACATTTCAGAAACCAGGTTACAGAAGCGTCCGACGTTAGCATCATCCAGTGGTGCATCCACTTCATCCAACAGGCAAAATGGCGCCGGGTTAAGCCTGAAAATTGCAAACACCAATGATAATGCGGTTAAGGCTTTTTCTCCACCGCTAAGCAGATGAATTGTACTATTTTTCTTGCCGGGCGGACGGGCCATTATGGTCACGCCGGTCTCCAGTAAATCATCATCGGTTAAAGCTAAATAAGCCGAGCCCCCGCCAAATACCTTAGGAAAGAGCATTTTAAGATCTTCATTCACCTGCTCAAACGTCTGACTAAAGCGGGAGCGGGTTTCACGATCAATTTTACGTATGGCGTTTTGCAAGGTCTCAAGCGCGTCATTCAGGTCGTCAAACTGCGTGTCCAGATGCGCTTTGCGTTCTGCCTGAACGTCGTATTCTTCCACTGCCGCCAGGTTAACGGCGCCGAGCCGGCTAATGGCCGCGGTAGTCTGTTCCAGATCCCGTTGCCAGTTGGTTTCACTGGTTTCTGCCGGCAGGGTTTCCAGTACCGCTTTAAGTGTGACCCCAATTTCGCTGAGTTGTTCCAGAATAGCCGTGCCGCGTACGCGGTAACCTTCCGCCTCTATTTTCAGACTGTCGAGCTGCTCCTGCCGTTTGGCAATATCACCTACAATTGCCTGCTGGCCTTGCATAGCCTGATTAAGCAATTCTTCTGCATGCTCTAGATCCTGCTGTAAGCTGTAGCGCTGTTCTTCAAGCGCCGCTTTTTCAGCCAGTAAATCCTGCAGTTGAGCGGCTTGCTCGGTTTGTGGCTGATTGAGCGATTGTTGCTCTTGCTCTAACTGGGCGGCGCGCTGTTCCAGGCTGGTAAGCTGCTGGCTTATACGTTGCTGCTGAGAACTCAGCGATTGCTGGCTATTTCGGCTCTCCTGCAGTTTGAGCGCCATCTGATGCAGTTCACGGGTATTCTGCTCATACTGGCTACGCTGACTGCTGAGCTGCTGCTGTAACGCTTGTTGCTGATCCTGTAGCCGCGCCTGGCGCTCAGCCTGCTCTGCCAGCTCCATCTCGTAAGTTTCAAGCCCTTCATTAAGCATTGCCAGTTCGGTAGCCTCTTCTTCAAGCTGCTCTTGCTGGCGACTCAGCTCTTCATCCAGACGTTCACGCTTCTGCGCTTCCTGGCGTTGTTGTTCGCTTAACCAGCTTAACCGCTGAGTCAGTTGCTGACGCTGATTATTGCGCTCATTCAATCCACCCTCACAGGCACTCACCTGTTCCCGCGACTGTTCTATGTCGTTCTGCGCTTCGCTTTCCTGCTCCTCTAGCGTGGCAAGCTGTGCTTCCTGAGCAGCAATAATATCGTTAAGCTCCTCGATTTGTTCGGCACGCTGTAATACGCCCTGCTCGGTATCCTGCTCACCATAACGAAACCAATCCGGGCCAAACCACTGGCCATCATGCGTAACAATCAGCTCAGTTTCACCGGCCTGTTGGCGCATCACCAGCGCATTTTCGGCATTTTCAGCTACCAGTATCTGATTAAACTGATGGGGCACCCATTCGTCTTCTAATAATGCCGCTACGCTACCGGGCCGTTTATCCCTCGTTAAGGCTGCCTGGCTGAAATACTTAAGACCTGCGCTTAAATTGCCGTGACTGTCCGCCAGTGATGCGATGCTCTCGCTAGTCGCCAATTGCGCATCACCAAGCTCACTCAGCACATGTTCAATAATGGCCGCAGCGCCGGCTTTTGGAGTTAACTGCTGCCACAGCGGTACTATGCCTTCAGGTTGAGGTCCGGTAGGGCTTGCAGCTTGTTGCAGAGTTTGTAGCGCCACGCGCCGGGATTGATTTTGCTGTAATTCAGCCCTCATTGACTGGGTTTGCTGCCGTACCTGCTCATGATAATGCTGTGACTGTCCCAGTTTTTGTCTGGCGTTTTGGAGCTTATCCTGCTGTTCCAGGATTTGCTCGGCCAGCATTTCCAGCTCAAGCTGTAAATCGTCGATGGCCTGTTGATGGTCGGCCTTGGAAAATTCTTGTTTCTCGCGCTCCAGCTCACCAATTCGTTGCTGAGTACGCATCTGCATTTGTAACAACGACTGCACCTTACTGTGGTGAGAGTGCACTTGTTGCTTTAGCTGGTGATACTGCTGGTCGGTTTGCTGAAAATCGCGCTGATGCTGGTGTAGTGCAGCCTCAGCCTGGTCACGCGTAACCTCCAACTGCTCACAGGCAGCTTGCTGAATCTCGTAAGCGGGCTCTAATTCCACAACCAGTGCCGCCTGTTCTTCGGCCTGTACAGTCAGTAGTTCTTCTTCTTCATTCAGGGCTGCTTGTTGAGTGTGGATATCGCTAAGCTCGCTGTCAATTTGCTTCAGACGTTGCTGATTATGCAAAGCGGACTGCTCAAGCCGGGAAATCGTGGCACTCACCGTGAATAAATTCTGCTGCAGATGGTCGAGCTTTTGCTTACAGTTTTGCTGCGTGTCACGGTATTTCTCAATACCGGCCTCATCGCCCCGCTGTCGTGCTCTGAGCGCTTCAATATCAGTATCGAGTTGCTGCTGTGTTTGTTGTAGTTTTTGCAGGTGGTCATCATGCTTGAGCCAGCGAATAGCAGCCAGTTCACTTTTTAACGTACGTTCCTGCGCTTTAAGGGTAGTATAGCGTTTGGCGGCTGCTGCCTGACGCTGTAACTTTTCAAGCTGCCTGCCAAGCTCTCCGCGTACATCTTCCAGACGTTCGAGATTGTCCTGGGTATGGCGAATACGGTTTTCCGTTTCCCGCCGACGCTCTTTATATTTAGAGATACCCGCCGCTTCTTCAATGAACACCCGCAATTCCTGGGGCTTAGACTCGATTAACCGGGATATCATGCCCTGCTCAATAATAGCGTAGCTGCGCGGGCCTAATCCCGTCCCTAAAAACAGATCGGTGACATCACGGCGACGGCATTTACTGCCATTTAAAAAATAGGTGGAGATGGCGTCACGGGTAACAACGCGTTTGATCGACAATTCATTGTATTTGGCATATTCACCAGCGATCCGGCCACTGGAATTATCAAACACCAGTTCAACACTGCACTGCCCTACGGGCTTGCGGGCCGACGAACCATTAAATATCACGTCGGTCATGGCATCACCACGTAGGTTTTTCGCGGAGCTTTCTCCGAGCACCCACCGCACCGCATCAATTACGTTAGACTTACCGCAACCATTAGGGCCAACAATAGCTGTCATATCCCCCGGAAACGGGATTGTGGTGGGCTCAACAAAGGATTTAAAGCCGGCCAGGCGGATTTTCTTAAGGCGCACAACAACACCACTCTGTTAAAAGAGCGTGATTGATAGCGATACCCGCTGATCCTGTCGATAGCGTTGAACCGGGAACTTTCAATATGCGCACGCGATGTTGTGGTTGTTATTATAAGTTGAATGTAACAAAGTTCATGAACTGTAACAATTATGAATTCACAGTGGGATCCCACGGTTTTATACTGTGGGTGTTTGAAAGTATGTCATTTTTTATCACCCCCTCTGCAGATAATGGCATGTTCTTTTCACCAGACAGCAGGAGTTTTAATGGCACAACGCAGCGGTATCGGTTATTTCGGGCAAGGGTTTGATTTAATTACCACAAAAGGCTTAAAGCGCTTTGTGTTTATTCCTTTGATGATCAATCTGGTGTTATTTTCAGCGGCATTTTATTTTCTGCTCGGCGAAATTCAGGCCGGTGTGGATTATCTCATCGGGTTTATTCCTGACTGGCTGGGCTGGCTCAAGACCTCTATTACCTTTTTACTCTGGCCACTGGCAGTGATCAGTATTTTACTCAGCTTTGCGCTGATGTTTGGTACCCTGGCCAACTGGATAGCTGCCCCTTTTAACGGCCTGCTGGCTGAAAAAGTGGAACGTCACCTTACAGGACAGTCACTCGGTGATGACGGGGTAATGGCCATCATTAAAGATATTCCCCGTACGCTGGGACGGGAGATCACCAAACTGGTGTATTACCTGCCCCGCGCCATCGGTTTTTTACTGTTATTTTTCTTTCTCCCGGTAATTGGCCAGGTATTGTGGTTTTTATTCGGTGCCTGGATGATGGCCATCCAGTATTGCGACTATCCGTTTGATAACCACAAAGTGCCTTTTGGCGAAATGCGCCAACGTCTGGGCGATCGTAAGGGCCTCAGCTACTCGTTTGGTATTGCTGTAAACGTGATGGCGATGATACCGATTGTGAATTTTCTGGTGATGCCGGTGGCCATTTGCGGCGCTACTGCCATGTGGGTCAACGAGTACCGCTCAGATGTTCTCAGTCGGCGCTGATGTTTTCTACCA
>CENT01097793.1_pt1 | contig 10546 bp, 7 predicted proteins | sample 530141 | NCBI WGS metagenome assembly CENT01 (sample SAMEA2591074, study PRJEB7988) | marine metagenome | isolation source: saline water (ENVO:00002010), including | reverse complement strand
GCTGCAGCAACCAATGGACTTGCGAGTAGTGTTCGCGCTCCAGGTCCTTGACGTCCTTCAAAATTTCTATTGGAAGTACTCACTGCGTATTTTCCCGCGGGAATTTTGTCGTCATTCATTGCTAAACATGCAGAGCAGCCGGGCTCTCTGAGTTTGAACTCAGCTGCTTCAAAAACGTCTAAAAGGCCTTCCTCCTTGATGGCGTTCAATACTTTATGCGATCCAGGGACCAACCAAGCCGTGACGTTTTCCGCTCGTTTATGCCCTTTCACTATACTGGCAAAAGCCCTAAAGTCTTCTATTCTTCCGTTGGTACAACTTCCAATAAACACATAATCGATGGGTTTGCCCACCATTTGTTCACCTTCTTTATAACCCATATACTTCAAAGATTTCTCGTAGGTGGCTTTACCGCCCTCAACCTCCGAAGCGTTAGGAATGGCTTTGGTAATGCTCATGCCCATACCAGGATTAGTACCGAAGGTAATCATCGGATCAATTTCAGTACCGTCATAGCTCATTTCCTTGTCAAATACAGCACCTTCGTCCGTGTAGAGCGTTTTCCAATAGGCCATGGCCTTTTCCCAATCGGCTTCTTTAGGTGTAAATTCTCGTCCTTTGATATAGTCAAATGTTTTTTCATCTGGTGCAATCATACCACCACGAGCTCCCATTTCGATACTGAGGTTACAAACGGTCATTCGACCTTCCATACTGAGTTGCTCAAATACTTCTCCGGCATACTCCACAAAATATCCTGTAGCTCCTGAGGTAGTAAGCTTGGAAATAATAAATAAAGCCACGTCTTTGGGTGTTACTCCCTTGTTGAGTGAACCGTTGATGGTAATCCTCATTTTTTTGGGTTTGGGCTGTATGATGCATTGAGAGGCTAAAACCATTTCAACTTCTGAGGTACCAATTCCAAAGGCGATCGCTCCAAAGGCTCCGTGTGTTGAGGTGTGTGAATCACCACAAACAATCGTAGCGCCCGGTTGGGTGATCCCGTATTCTGGTCCCACTACGTGAACAATACCATTTTTTTTATGGCCCAATCCCCAATATGAAATTCCGTGTTCATTCGCATTTTGCTCCAAGGCCTTGAGTTGGTTTCTCGAAAGGGGGTCTTCAACAGGTAAATGTTGATTGATGGTAGGAGTATTGTGGTCCGCAGTTGCAAATGTTCGCTCTGGATGCAATACCGGTAACGATCTGTTTTTTAAGCCCAAAAAAGCAACTGGGCTGGTTACTTCATGGACCATGTGTCGGTCGATAAAAAGTACGTCTGGTCCCTGGTCGATACTTCGCACCACGTGGGAATCCCAGACTTTATCAAATAGGGTTTGTTTCATGAAATGATTTACTATTTATAAATTACTTGCTTCAATGATTTTGGGTAAATCCTCGTCATTAATTTCTTTTTGCTGATCTGCTACAACTAAGAATTGTTCGTATACTTTATCTAATTGCAGCTTATCTAGTTCGTAGCCTATATTCTTAGCTCGATAAGCCAAGGCTGCTCTTCCGCTTCGTGCGGTAAGAATAATAGAAGACTCTGTTACTCCCACATCTTTTGGGTCGATGATTTCGTAAGTCTCTCTTTTTTTAATTACACCATCTTGATGAATTCCAGAGGAGTGAGCAAATGCATTGGCACCCACAATGGCTTTATTGGGCTGGACCGGCATGGCCATGCTTTCAGAAACTAGCTTGCTAATGCCATTTAGCATTTTTGCTTGGATTCGTGTGTCTAAATTCAAATTGGCATGCTGGCGTAGAATCATCACTACTTCTTCTAATGAGGTATTACCTGCTCGTTCTCCAATACCGTTAATGGTACATTCTATCTGACGGGCACCATTTTGTACTCCGGCAATAGAGTTGGCAGTGGCCAAGCCAAGGTCGTTGTGGCAATGGCAGGATAAACGCGCTTTGTGGATTCCTTTGACATTTTCCATCAAATATTTCATTTTGGCACCGTATTCATCCGGTAAACAATAACCAGTGGTGTCCGGTATATTTAATACTGTTGCACCCGCTTTGATCACAGCCTCGCAGACTTTAGCAAGAAATTCGTTATCCGTTCTTCCAGCATCTTCAGCGTAAAACTCAACATCTTCAACATAGGATTTAGCGTGCTTTACTGCAGCAATTGCACGTTCTAAAACTTCCTCGGAAGTGGCGTTAAATTTGTAACGCATATGGCTTTCAGAAGTTCCAATACCCGTATGAATTCTAGAGCGCTTTGCGTGCTTGATGGCTTCTGCTGCTACATCAATATCTTTCTTTACGGCTCTTGTAAGACCGCATACACGAGCATTTTTTACTAATTTAGAAATTTCTTCTACCGACTTAAAATCGCCAGGACTGGAAATAGGAAAACCTGCTTCTAGTACATCAACCCCTAAAAAATCAAGCTGTTCAGCGATAACAAGCTTGGTTTTAGAGTCCAACTTACAACCGGGAACTTGTTCTCCGTCGCGAAGGGTAGTATCAAAAATTTCTACGTAATCCATTTAAAAAAATTGACTCGTTTTGTTTAATTACACGAATTTAAATTAAAACGCAAAATTGAGATAAAATCCTTACTTTTGTATTACAACATTCGACAGTATAAACTGTATTATAAAGCGCTAATAACTAGTAAATTGCATCAAAACCCGTTACAATGACAAGTGAGCAGAAAGATAATTTGTTTGTTCTTTTAAAATCCCTTACAAAGTCTGAAAAACGACAGTTCAGACTTTACGTAGGAAGGATGGGTTCTAATGAGGATTCAAAATTTTTGAATTTATTTCAATTGTTAGACAAAATGAACCGCTATGACGAAAAAGTAATTCTCAAAAAAGGTATAGTCACCAAACAACAATTGTCGAATTTAAAGGCGCATCTGTACAAGCAGATATTGATCAGCTTGAGAATGAATCCCGTTCATAAAAATATCCGAATACAGATTAGAGAACAGCTTGATTTTGCAACCATTCTCTATCAAAAAGGACTTTACAAACAGAGTTTAAAAGTGTTGGAAAAAGCGAAAATTTTAGCCCTTAAAAACGAAGAAAAATACAGTGCTTATGATATCGTAGAGCTTGAGAAGGTTATTGAATCTCAATATATTACAAGAAGTTTAAGCAATCGAACTGAAACTCTTATTTCCGAAGCCGATCAGTTGAGAATTCAAAATAATTTAGCTACTCAACTATCCAATTTATCCCTACAACTGTACGAACGTCTTATTAAAGCCGGTTATGCTAAAAGCGATGAGGAATTTCGTGAAATCACCCAATTTTTTTATGAAAATTTACCCAAATTGGAATATGATGAATTGGGTTTTAGAGAGAAGTTGTGGTATTACAAAGCTCATGTTTGGTATAGTTTTTTAACTCAAGACTTTTTATCTACCTACCGCTACGCTTCCAAATGGGTGGAAATGTTTGAAGAAGCCCCGACCATGATTGCCATTCACCCTGTGTTCTATCTTAAAGGGAACAATTATTTAATGGAGAGTTTGGCCTTGATCAAATACCCGTCTAAGTTTAAAGAGGTCTTACAGCAAATGATGCTTCGTACTAGCAGTACTGAATTCCCCAAAAATGACAACTTAAAGGCTTTGAGTTTTCAATTTTATTACAGCAACAAACTCAATCTGCATTTTTTAGAGGGTAGTTTTAACGAAGGAACTGTCATTGTACCAGAGATCAAGATTGGGATAGAGGATTTTAAAAATCAAATTGACCCTCACCACATTATGATGTTTTACTACAAAATTGCCTGTGTGTATTTTGGAGCAGAGGATTATGAAAATTGCATCGTATACCTAGATAAGATCGTAAGCAACAAAAGCTTGAAAATGAGGGAAGATTTATTGTGTTTTTCTCGGGTACTCAATCTATTTGCTCACTATGAAGCCGGTTTTGACTATCACTTAGAAGCCCATTTACGAGAGACCTACAAGTTCTTAATAAAAATGAATGACCTGCACGAAGTTCAAAAAGCAATGATACGTTTCGTCAAGGGGCTTGGAGACATTTATCCACATGACTTAAAACGAGCTTTTGAAGACTTGTACAACGAGTTAAAACAGTATGAAAATGATCCCTATGAGCGTCGCTCTTTTTTGTATTTAGACATACTCTCGTGGTTGGAGAGCAAAATTAACAATGTACCCATTACTCAAGTCATCAAAAACAAAGCGACTCAGCTCAATCGGAAAGAGCGGCCTTCCATATCCCCACTTTCTGCGGATCTGAAGTAAAAACAAGTGCTTTTTTAGTTACGGGATGTTCAACTTCTAAACAACGTGCATGTAAACTGATACTGCCATCTTTATTGCTTCTTGGAGCGCCGTATTTTAAATCGCCCTGGATTGGAAAACCAACCGAACTGAGTTGTGCTCTAATCTGATGATGACGTCCAGTTTCCAAATTGATTTCCAGGAGGCAATAATGATCCAAATCTTTTAATCGTTGGTATTGAAGTTTAGCCAACTTACTATTAGGTACTTCATTAATATGGGCTTTGGATTTATTTTGTTTGGTGTTACGTGTCATCCAATGGCATAAAGTTCCTTTTTTATCAGCAAACTTTTTGGGAACAATTGCCCAATACGTTTTTTTTGGAATTCTGTTTTTGAATTGTTTGTTTAAACGACTTAACGCTTTTGAGGTTTTTGCAAAAAGAACCACTCCGCTAGTAGGTCGATCCAAACGGTGGACTACACCGAGATATACAGCACCGGGTTTGTTGTATTTTTTTTTTAAGTACGCTTTAACGCTTTCCGCTAAGGGAATATCTCCAGTTTCATCGCCCTGAACTAATTCCCCTGCTCTCTTAGTTATCACAATCAAGTGATTGTCTTCAAAAAGGATACGCTCCTCCAAACTCAGATCTAATATTGTTCCTTATCGTTGGGAAAACTCAAGGACTTAACATCAGCACTGTATTGCCCAATAGCATCGTGCAATACCTGATCTAAGTCGAGGTAGCGACGCAAAAAGCGAGGACTAAATTCTTTATTCATTCCTAGCATATCGTGTAAAACCAATACTTGTCCGTCAACTTGATTTCCAGCACCTATACCTATGATTGGAACTGATATAGAGGAGGTAGCATCGCCCGCAAGAACAGCGGGAACTTTTTCTAAGACAATACCAAAACAACCGATTTCTTCAAGCATCTTGGTGTCCTTAAGCAGCTGAGCAGCTTCTTCTTCCTCCTTGGCTCTAACCGAATAGGTTCCAAATTTATAAATGGACTGAGGAGTCAACCCCAAATGGCCCATTACAGGAATACCCGCTTGTAATATGCGTTCTATGGAATCCTTAACTTGTTTTCCTCCTTCCAACTTGACAGCATGTGCGCCAGATTCTTTCATGATACGAATGGCAGAGCGCAACGCTTCTTTTGAATCTGCCTGATAAGTTCCAAAGGGAAGGTCAACCACCACTAATGCGCGCTGAGTCGCACGAACGACACTACTGGCATGGTAGATCATTTGGTCTAAAGTAATGGGTAAAGTGGTTTCATGTCCTGCCATAACATTAGAAGCGGAATCGCCAACTAAAATGACATCAACACCAGCCTTGTCTACAATCCCTCCTAAGGTATAATCGTAGGCGGTAAGCATGGAGATTTTTTCTCCATTGGCCTTCATTTCTTGCAAGGTTTTGGTTGTTACCCTTGCGTAAGTCTTCTTTGATGAGGACATATTTTTTTTTCAAAAATAGTGTTTCTTTATTTAATCAATAGCTCAGACCTATGGTTTTTAACCGCCTACTTCTTCTTTGATAACGGGTGCTATTCGTTTTGATGTAAAATGTAAACTGCCAAGCTGTCAGTATAATGCCTATGGCATAATGCTTGACTATTTATTGAAAAATATTTGTAAACATCATGAGTAAAATAATTGGAATTGATTTAGGAACTACAAATTCATGTGTATCCGTAATGGAAGGAAACGAACCCGTAGTAATACCCAATGCTGAAGGTAAAAGAACAACACCCTCAGTAATTGCTTTTGTAGAAGGAGGAGAAATCAAAGTTGGTGATCCAGCAAAGCGTCAAGCGGTGACCAACCCAACGAAAACAATCGCTTCTGTAAAACGATTTATGGGAAATAAGTTTTCTGAATCATCAAAAGAAGTAAAAAACGTAGCCTTTAATGTTGTCAAAGGCGATAATGATACGCCACGTGTCGATATTGACGGTCGCCTTTATACCCCTCAAGAATTGTCAGCGATGATCTTGCAAAAGATGAAAAAGACTGCTGAGGATTATTTAGGACAGGATGTGACTGAAGCTGTGATCACCGTTCCAGCCTATTTTAACGATTCTCAACGTCAGGCGACTAAGGAAGCTGGAGAAATATCTGGTTTAAAAGTACAACGTATCATCAACGAACCCACTGCTGCTGCTCTAGCTTACGGCCTGGACAAAGGTGGTAAGGATCAAAAAATTGCGGTTTATGACCTTGGAGGAGGAACTTTTGACATTTCTATCCTGGAATTGGGTGACGGTGTGTTTGAAGTATTGTCTACAAACGGTGACACTCACTTGGGTGGAGACGACTTTGATCAAGTCATTATTGATTTTTTAGCGGAAAAATTCATTAAAGACGAAAGTATCGATTTACGTAAAGATCCCATGGCTCTTCAGCGTCTTAAAGAAGCTGCTGAAAAAGCAAAAATTGAACTTTCAGCTTCAACTCAAACCGAGATCAATCTGCCTTATGTAACGGCAACTGACTCAGGACCAAAACACTTGGTGACAACACTTACCAGAGCCAATTTTCAACAACTTGCGGACAGCTTGGTCAAGCGTTCAATGACTCCAGTCAAAAAAGCTTTAGACGATGCTGGTTTATCCAAATCTGACATTGACGAGGTAATTCTTGTTGGAGGTTCAACTCGAATCCCTGTGATTCAAGAGGAGGTTGAAAAGTTTTTTGGAAAGAAACCCTCCAAAGGAGTAAATCCAGATGAGGTTGTTGCCATTGGTGCAGCAATTCAAGGAGGTGTTTTGACAGGTGATGTTAAAGATGTACTGTTACTGGATGTTACTCCACTTTCCTTAGGTATTGAAACCATGGGAGGAGTAATGACTAAACTTATTGAGTCCAATACCACCATCCCCACCAAAAAATCACAAGTTTTCTCCACTGCAGCGGATAATCAGCCTTCGGTTGAGATCCACGTGCTTCAGGGAGAGCGATCGATGGCTACTGACAATAAAACCATTGGACGCTTCCATCTCGACGGTATTCCACCAGCTCAACGAGGAACCCCTCAAATTGAAGTTGCCTTTGATATCGATGCAAATGGGATCATCAAAGTAAGTGCTTTGGATAAAGCAACGAACAAGTCTCAAGACATCAGAATTGAGGCTTCTTCTGGTTTGACAGAGGAAGAAATCGAAAAGATGAAGCAAGAAGCTGAAGCCAACGCTGACGCCGATCAAAAAGCTAAAGAGCAAGTTGATAAACTCAACAGTGCCGATCAAATGATATTCCAAACGGAAAAGCAATTGACAGAATTTGGTGAAAAGCTATCTGATGATAAAAAAGCACCGATTGAAACGGCTTTTGCTGATTTGAAAAAAGCACATGAATCCAAAGATTTAGATGCGATTGACAAAGCTCTTGAAGCCATCAATGAAGCTTGGAAAAATGCTTCGGAAGAAATGTACAAGGCACAAGCTGAAGCTGGTGGAGCTGACCCCACTGGAGAGGCACAACCCGATGCTACAGCCAATGCTTCAGGAGGAGATGACGTCCAAGACGTTGACTTTGAAGAAGTAAAATAAACCACACTCAAAGTGTATCCCTAAAACCTCCTGTATGCCACGGGAGGTTTTCTTATTTTAGCAAAAAAACAGCATGGACAAGAATGAAATATTAAAATTGACCAATGCCATTTGCAAAAACACGCTGATGGAAACTTTGGAGATTGAATATACCGATGTAGGTGAGGATTTTCTCACTGCAAGCATGCCTGTTAGCCCTAAAGTATACCAACCTGATGGGGTGCTCCACGGAGGCGCTACCGCAGCTTTAGCTGAAAGTGTTGGGAGTGCGGCCGTTTTTGTATTAAATAAAAACCCAAAAGCCATTGTTCGCGGGATTGAAATTTCTGCCAATCACCTGAAAAGTGTTCAATCAGGTTATGTACATGCAACAGCACGACCTATCAATTTAGGGAAGACCTTACAGCTTTGGGAAATCAAGGTAGAAGACGATGCTCAACAATTGATTTCAATGTGTAAATTAACTACCTATTCCCGTTACAAAGAGTAATGGATCCACTACTTGTCCAAAAACTTATAAATTTATGGGAGGCAGATAGGCCCTTTGTTTGTTTTCGGCTTCCAAATGAAAATCAAATATCCCTTTATTTTCAAATAGACAATCAACTGCACCATACTGAAGATTTAAATTGCAGTGGCTTTTTGATGGCGCCCTTTGACAATAACACAAAGGTTCCATTTATACCGGATCAATACACTGAAAGATTTGAGTTTATAAGGGCAACTTCAACAGCTACTCCTACTCCAGAGCTCGATCTAAAGCCCAGCAATAAAGAGTCTTTTACAAATATGGTAGTTAGCGCACTGGAGGCGATTAAAAAAGGGCAGCTAAAAAAAGTGGTACTTTCTCAAACCCAAGAAGTAAAGAGTAAAAGGGGAATTGTCCCTGTATTTCAAGATGTATTGAATAGCTATCCTTTGGCTATGGTTTATTTGTGGCACCATCCTCTTGTAGGAACTTGGTTTGGTGCCAGTCCAGAGCAATTTATCACCAGTCAGAAGGATTGTACACAAACCGTAGCTTTAGCTGGAACTCAAGCATGGGAAGAATCCAATCCACCAACTTGGTCAACAAAAGAAATTGAAGAGCAAGAATTAGTTGCCATACAGGTAGAGGAAGATCTAAGCACTCTTTTTGCCAAAGATCATATCAAAAAAAGTGAAACTTCAAATCAGCGCGCTGGTAATTTAGTTCATCTATGTACCCATTTTCAATTTCCAAAGCTCAACGACAACCTACTAGAGGTTGCATCTGCGCTACACCCCACACCTGCTGTTGGAGGAGTTCCTAAAGTAGCAGCTCAAGATTTTATCCTGACTCATGAACTCCATGATAGAAACTTTTACACGGGCTTTTTCGGTCCAACATCTTCTGACGGAACTCAATTGTTCGTTAATTTACGTTGTGCTCAATGGACTACTGAAGCCGTAACGCTTTATATCGGTGCAGGCATTACTCTAGGTAGTGAGCCTGAAAAAGAATGGCAAGAAACCCTGCGAAAAGCTAAAACACTTGCTAGCGTACTTTAAAGCACTAGCAACCCTATTGCTTATTCGTAGTGTTTTGTACTTTTGTTGCCCATGATAAAACACAGCTATCCGTCCATACCTCTTGCCCAAACTGTGGTTCGACTATGCGAACATTATGGAATTGAGCGTGTTGCCATCTGTGCAGGCTCTCGGAATGCACCTTTGACTAACGGTTTTGTCAATCATCCTTTTTTTAAAACCTATAGTGTTGTAGACGAACGTGCCGCAGCTTTCTTTGCTTCAGGGATAGCGCAACAGCTAAAAAAACCTGTAGCCATAGTCTGTACCTCAGGCTCAGCCTTACTCAATTTTTACCCTGCGATTGCAGAGGCCTATTACAGTGATATTCCCTTGGTAGTGCTTTCTGCAGACCGAATGCCACACAGAATTGATATTGGTGACGGTCAGACCATTCGTCAAACAGGAGTATTTGAACCCCATCTAGAAGCTGCAGCCGTTTTAAAACCGGATGTAATTCACGCTACAGCTACTTTATTGGAAAATCCAATGCAAAAACTAGTTCCTGAAAATGCGAGTAATCAAGATGTTAAACGCATTCAAAAAGAACATCAGCAGCACAACGAAGATGAAATTGCTCGCGTAATACAGCAGTCAATTCTAAATCAGGGTCCTGTGCATCTCAACATCCCTATGGAAGAGCCTCTGTATGGAATGACAGCTAAACTCCTCCCACTTAAAGAGCAGAAACCGATTAATACTGAATCAATTTCAATTCCAAATGATTTTGACAAGCTTAAAAACATTTGGCATCACACAGCTAAAAAGTGGGTTATTATTGGACAACAATCCCCAGGTGAAATATCTCAAGATTTGATCGACCGACTCTGCGAAGACCCTACGGTAGTTGTCTTTACAGAGACGATTTCTAATATCAGTCATCCGAGACTGATTCACTCTATTGACACCCTTATGGCTCCCGTAGAGCAATCGGATGGCCGCTTTGATGCGAAGATTGCCCCAGTACTTCTTTTGAGTTTTGGTGGAATGGTAGTTTCCAAAAAAATCAAGTTTTTCCTTCGTAAGTACCGCCCGGAAAAGCACTGGCATGTAGATGTTAAAAAAGCCTACAATACTTATTATTGCTTGGACCGTTTTTTTAAAAACAATCCCCAACAATTTTTAGAACTACTTTATTCGGAACCCATTAAAAAATTAGACAGCCCATTTCAAACTGAGGTTTTGAAAATTTTCAATTATT
>CENT01097527.1_pt1 | contig 10546 bp, 1 predicted proteins | sample 530141 | NCBI WGS metagenome assembly CENT01 (sample SAMEA2591074, study PRJEB7988) | marine metagenome | isolation source: saline water (ENVO:00002010), including | reverse complement strand
TTGATGGATCCTTAGATATGGGGTATGTCAAAGAAAGATTGCGAACATTTTATTTAGGCAAGTCATTTGTTAGCCCTCCAGATCCGGTTCACTTTTATATAAGAGGAAACCGGATGCATACTGATAATGGCAGTGTTAACACAACTGTTGCAGAAAAAGAGCTTGCAGGCTATCAAGGTGAATTATCTGTAGACGAGGCAATAATAAAGGCAGAGTACCAATTATATACAACTCAAAGCATTTCTTATGAAAACTTTAAAAAAATAAGAACCAAGCAGGATAATTCGTTTGGAATGATACATGTATTCGGAGGCTTTGTAAAAAATGTATCCGAATCATTTAGCTCTGGCGAATGGAAGTTAAATGTAAGCTGTACAGACAACATGGAGTGGTTAAGCTGGAGTCAGTTTGCCATTCAGCCATCGCTCAGCGATCCAAAAAATATATTAGAAGACCCGCTAACTCCTTTTACTTTAGTTAAGGACGAATTAGGGCAGATAGTACCTTCAGAAAGAGATCTTCTTTATGAAAATAAAAAATTACTGCAAAGCGGAATGTTAAGTTATGATTCAGGATTATTTGCTGGGCAGTCAGCCAGGGAGGGGAATCTTCTTCAGGGGCAATATTCGGGAGTTGGCTCATTAGATGGAAAAAAGGTTATTCAGCATGCAGATGGATTTGTCTATAGGTGGAAGCAGGGCGTTGTTACGGCAACTGCAGGGTTTCAATCTTCAGGGCCAATAAACGCAGGGGTTCAGTCGGGTCAGTATTCTCAAAATTACCAAGTTACTATAGCAAATGATGTATTAAATAACTTGGATATACCTAACGTTCTCAGCGTACTTGTTGTTGGACAGCCATATAATGTTGAGACTTTCATAGAGCAGTCTTATGCAGCTCACAACAAAAAAGATAGAACGCTATCTTCATCTTCGGATGATCCACTAACTGGCGTTATGGACACACTTAGAAGGCAGAATGAGAATTACGGAAACTTTTTTCCATACAGAACGTCTACTTTATCTCCTGAGTCTGCAGAGATGATAATAAACTCTGCAGGTTTGAGGAGAAATGCGAATGATACAGTTAAAAAACTTAGAAGAAGAAAGGTTGCTATAAACAAAAAGATAAGGGCATTAAGAACTTCTGTAGATCCTAAGGTTGGAATACCCGCATCAACCTTGGCCGCAACACTAAAGGCGGAGGTTGACACTATTGATGCCGCAATAAATAAGCAGGTTAGAATTGGTGCCGAGGCAACGAGTGCGATATCTTCTGCAGATAAAGTCGGCATAGAGATTGGCCTTTTCGGAAGTAGCGGACTACCTCTATCTAATGATTTTGAGGAAAATCAGCAAATAAATAGAGCCATGATGATGGTCGGCGCTCAAAGAAGAATTGAGGATGTCAGGCTCAATAGGGATAGAAACCTTTTGATAGTTTCTGATCAATATGATGCAGCGGATATACGCCCCTTTATATTACAGCTCAATTCAAGCGGATGGAAGCTTTTTGATAGCACATACATAGGTGTATATGACAAGTGTGTTGCTGCATCTAATGTTTTAAATTTAGAATTCTTTTGCAACTCCCAGGGACACTTAGAGTTTCGTCCACCACTATGGAATAAAACGCCATTAACTGTCCTGAAGGAAATTGTGAGAAGGCAAAAGGAGAGGGTCAAACAGTTAGGGCAAGATAATTCTCAGATAGTTCCATCCTTTATAACTAACATATTTCAAACAAGAATTGAGTCTTTGAGAAAAGAGATTTATAATTTAAATGTTCAAATCGTAATTCTTTCCCTGATGATGGGAAGATTTCCCGACAACTCTTTAATACCAAACATGAAGATGTCTGGAGAGGATTCTCTGGAGTTTTTTGGAATTGATCCAGATTCCGGAAGCGGGCTTTCATTAAATAGAAAGGCGTACTCTTGGGAAACAGGCAATTTAACTGAGCAGAATAACTCGATATTTGGAGAGGGTCTTAAACTTACTGCTTCATTTTCAGGAAAAGATGGAGACACCCTATCTGGGGACACAGAAACGCTGCTCGGTGACTTTGATCCAATCTTTCAGGAGCAAGCTGGAGTTACAAATGATTTGCTAACGGTTGTTGCCATAGCGGGGAGTTCTGCTAAGGACGGTCTTGAGCCGCCTGCAAAAAAATACGCTGAAGCATCTAGGCTTAACAACCTAAGGGATACATTTAAAAAGCTATATGGAATAGATCCGGCAAAAGGTCTGGGGATAGATTTGAAGGCCGGATTTCAAAATGAAGATATATTGATTAACAATCTAACTGAAAAGAGTATAGATAAAGCGCTGGTCAGTGAAGATGGTTTGTTGACAAAGCTGAGGAAGGCTATCTCAAAGAGAGATAGCTTTGTGTCTATGCTTAGCGCAAACCTATCTAAGGTCGAAGAGCTTAATGAGGTAGAAAACTTCTTAGAAGAAGGTGAGATGCAATCATTTAGGACCGGCGATATAAATACAAATGATGAAGATTTTGATGAATTTGCAAATAAAACAAAGAAATTTTTAGAATCTGCTGCTACAAATATAAAAAATACCATTGATATAATAAGTGGAGATGCATCACAAGGCTCTGTCTTTGATCACCTTATAGCAGATGATACAAGGAATCTCTTGGGCCCAGGGTCTGGGAAAAGGTTTATAGTCAAAGATGAGGATATAATCCAGGCTACATTTTCTGAATCACCACCAGACTTCACAAGAGTTGATATTGAAGGAAGCGCACCTTTCGTTGCCTCACAATTAAACAGAGGGACCGATAGTTTATATTTTTGGGCCGGCGCTACAGACTTTGATCTGTGGAGGCAGTATGGTTATAGGCCAAGAAAGCAAACTATACCATTTATAAGTGACGTAGAGGGGCAGGCTAGGCCTTATGCTATATTAGAGCTTGGCATGCAAAAGCTTAAGGTTAACAGAGGGAGTGTATCTCTGGCTGGAAATGAATTCTATCAACCAGGAGACACTGTTTATATACCCTCAAAAGGCCTGCTTTACTACGTATCTAGTGTAAGACATACGTTTACTTTTGGACAATCATTTACTACATCTTTGGAGCTTGTTTTCGGGCATGTTCCAGGAGAGTATATCCCAGGCCCTCTGGATGTAATTGGACAGGAGTTGGTTGGAAATATGTTAGATGATCCCGCTCTAATATCCAGAACAACACAGTCTGATGATAATTACAGGGTTTTAAGACCAAATTCAACCCTTGTTTTTCCCACAGGTGGAGCTACTGAGGTTGAGTTGTTGGCGCACTCTGATAATCAGGTTAGATTTACAAATATGATGATAGATGCTATGGGAGCTCTTTCTGGTAACAAGTACCTTTTAATAAGAGGTTTTGTATCCTCTGATACTGATCAGGAAGAGGCAAATAATGTTAGAGAGAAAATTTCAGTAGTTAAATCATTGTTTATGAATCCAACTCAGATATCTCAAGGGAACTCTGGTGCGGGCCAGCTAGGGGAAAGTATTGCAGGGCCGCTAACTGCAATAGGCTCAGCCTTTGGAGGAGGCTCTGTGGGTACGACTATGTCGGGAGTGCCGATGAGGCTGCCTAATAATATGCCAGTTACTCCGATTAGAGCTTCAAAGATAGTTGAGCAGATAACATATTTAGAAAGAAGTGATGACTCAGCATCTTCAGTGGGAGAGATACAGTGTCTTGATAGAAGGCTGGCCAGCGCTTTGGTTGCTTCTGGAAATATCTCAAATTCAGATAAAACAGTTGGTGTATTTCCAAAGGGTGGCCCAAGGCAAGGTGGGTGGCTTGATATAAGAGACGAGATAGTTGGATTTAACTTTAGCGGATTGTTCGGAATAGGTAAGCCGAAAATAAATATAATAGAAGTAGGGATAATAGATATTCCTTCTAATTTATTAGGTTAAATAGAGGGGGTAGAAAGTATGAGTGTCAGAGGTACAATAGACAGCTTTTTAGAGTCTCTGTTTGTTTTCGAAGCAGAAGTTGAAAAGGTCTTTGATGATGGAACGGTGGAAATCACAACGAGACAAGATCAAAGGGAAATTGTTTCTGCTCCATATTTTGGAGGCGTTAGGGATCATGGTATTTTTTACCATCCTAAGCGAGGTGATAAAGTCCTTTGTGCAAGAGTTCATCCCGGCCCAAGTGGATCAACGCAAATTATCAGACCATTAGCATCTCCCTCTAATTCCGTTAGGCATGATGGAAATGACGGCACTGTCGTATCAGGAACATCTCCATACCCATATGTCGACGAGGGAGATATTAGGATTACCTCAACTGGAGGATCAGAAGTTTTTCTCAAAGGATCTGCGCTAAAAAGTGAGGCAGGTCTTATAACCTCTCATAAAAATGGTGTTTATGTAAATGCAAGCCAAGACTCTGATGGTATAAGTCTGATCGCTGAAATGAATCAGGTTGTTACGTCAGGGCACAGAGGTGTTTCTGGACCTGTGATAAGGTCAAGAGGTGGCTCGAATATAGGCATTCCGGTGGGTCATAATATTTCTGCGTACTCTTCATTAGCGGGCAATAAAATAGGCTTTTTCGATGGAGAGGAGCCTCAATCCACTGCGCTGCTGGGAAGGCTTAGAAATTTAACCCTATCTGAACACCGACTTACCGTAAATGAGTTTTGTGAAGAAGATGCCTTCACCGGATTCGACCAAGAAGAAGCTTATGCCACCTCAGAGAATACAAAGAATTATGAAGACAAGTCTCACCTCAGAAGCATTGATTCAAGATCATCTTTAAACTTAGCGCCACATCAACTAATTGAAGTAATTTCCGGAAATGTAGTAAACTCAGCAGGGCAGCTCTTGGATATAAATTATTCAAGTGTGCCAACCGGAGATGCAGAGGGCAGACCTGAAGTAGGAACTATTGAGTTTGAGAAAAACAGAAGAATAAGCAGGAGGGGTTTGGGTTATCATTTTCAGCTATCAACAAACTCTATCTCATCAAAGGGCTCTAATGATATAGATAACTTTATATTCGCTTTAGACAAAAAAGGTTTGCTAAAAGTAAACGTGCCTGTTTCAGATTTATCTGACAACATTATGTTTCCAACTGCAGCTGACTTTAGTCACAGTTCAGGACAGGTTCTAACCAGGCCGTTGAATAAGTCGGTAAAACACCCTGTTCCAGTATATCTAAGGGATAAAAATGGCGAAACCGTTTTGCCAGCCTTGAATGCTGCAGACTTTGTAAAGAATAAGGGCGGCCAGCAATTTAGGGAGACTGGAGTAAGATTTCTAAATAATTCAAATTATTTCGAAGGATTTGAAGGCTCTGATAAATCAGGTGCAGTTAGGGTTAACTTTACAGCTTACCATAACATGTATGCTGCAGCAGAAATGTTGATTGCAAACACTATTAGTCAAATATTGATTCCAAACAACTGCTCAGTCTGCCCAGGCCATGTGGTTGGAAGTCCGGTAAACGAACCTTTCGAGAGATATTTAGGCCCCTTAAATGGAGCTGGGGTAGATCCCGATACTGCGTTAAAATATATGAGCACGGTTGCTGTGGAGCCTCAAAAGCCTGCTATGTACTCAGGAGGAGAAACCACTGTTGCTGGCGAGACATACTCTGAACTAAAGGGCTTCGGCGCTTACTCAAACTCTTTTTCTGTAACCAAAGATGAGAAAGGGCTGGGTGTAAAGAGTGAGGATAAAACTTTTGACCCAGGAGGGAAGAGCGCTAACATAAATTTTGAAGGAGCAGTAGACGTATCTGTTGGAAAGGATAATACAGATCAAAAAAGCTTGGTTTTAGATACAGCCGGAAGCATGATTGCTTGGTTGGGGAAAGATGAGGCAGGACGAAGCCTTGTTCTTCAGACCGATGGAGCTATGGCTATAAATGTAGGCGGCAGATCTACTGATAAAAAAGGCGAAGATACTTTTCATCACGGAAGGTTTGATCTGAGGGTTAATATTAACGATAAAGGTGTAACGGGTGCGAAATATTCGCCACAAGAGGCAAGGCATGAGTCTGATTATATAATCTCAATAAGTAATGCCGGATTAGTTATAGCGGGTATGCATCCATCCGCCCCGATGGTAATTAGAAATGCGGGAGATTTGCTGTTAGAGAGCACTGGAAAGTTAAGTCTCGCCGGGCAAGTAGTTGAGATTAGAGAAGGTAACGCTCCTCCTAAAAAGCCAGATAAATCAAATTCTGGACAGCATCAGCCTGTTGCTACAGTTGAAAGTGTTTCAGATCAACTTACTTGTGTTACAGATATTTTGTCTAAGTTATCAGAAAGTTAATTCTGTTATTAAACAGCTAATTTTGTTGTGTAAATGAAGACAAGTTTGGTATAATTTAGTTAGGTTAAATAAAATGTCAGAAAGAAAATCCCTCATATTGCCGCTATTGGCCGCTGGAAGCATAAAGTTTCCTGAAGAAGTATCTAAGATTCAGGTAAATTGCCTTCCTGATGTTGCGACTCCTAATGTTAAAAATGCTTTAAAAGAAGTTGATTTAAAAGTTCTCTTTCCATCAAATCAGGATGACTTAGTGCCCCTTATTGGAGGCTCAATTGTCAAGCTAAAGCTCAAAGAAGCAGAGGATATAGATACTTCTGCATTTAAAAATGTAATTCCCAAGTATTCAGTAAGCGCTCTAGCTGATTTTTGCGAAAATGATCTACCTGCAATTAACAAGACTTCATCGGACGAAGAGGATAGATTCGTCCACGTTTCAAACTTAGTTAAGCTTAGAAATAATATTAACAAATCATTGCTGGAAATGCCAAATGATGCAAAGTCATGGTATGGAGATCCGAACGAGAGCAGTGGAGTGCTACAAAGCGGCAAAGGTGTGCCCACATTGGTTCTGTCAAGAACTAAGAATGGTGTGTTTAAGACCTCTGAAGATCTGCAGAAGGCTATAGATAAAAAGAAAGAAAAAAATATGAGAATAGGAAAGCTTGGAACTCCGCTTGGGTTTTTCAAGTTTATTCCGATGCAGGTTTTAGCAAAGATGCTAAAGGCAATTTTAGCAGAAGAAGAAAAGGATTACGGCGCTGCAGATTATGCAGGTATTTCTGGGTATACATTCAAGCAGCTTTATGGATATCTTGAAAAGCCTGAAGAAAAAGGTCAGTATAAAGATCTTAATGATGCAAGAATAGTAAGCATACTTCTTGATATTTTTCCGATATTAAAATTAAAAGTAAGCGAAATATTATCTGAATCTGGAGCATCTGGAGAGGTTGGCTACTACACCGTTTATAAAGACTCAATTTACGTAAAGGTTCCAGATCTATCGGGAAGAGACTCAAATGGTTACAGCATAAACCCCTACTCCTTAGGAGAGGACGGTGAAGACGATATACAGTTTTGCTTTGAGTTTGTACGCGGCGTTGATGAGTATACGGCAAAGTCATTCAAGGCTCTTCCTCCGCCTGCTATTGAGGTGGATGATAATTCCTCTGAGTTTCCAGATATATCTACATCGCCATCTACTGCGTCGGCATCAATATCTATTTCCACAGAAGGTATAAAGGATATATCTAAGTGTACGTTTTATTTATCTCCACTCCTTCTTCCTTCAATGTCAACAAGAATAAGGGGATTTAGAACTGACTCTAATGGGGTTGAGCTATTTACGGCACCTGTACTAACGAAGCCTTATCAGATAAAGGATAATACTTCCAAGCCAGTTCTTGACTTTCCCGCTAATATCATTGAGAAGATAGTAAAAGGCTTTAAAGAGAAAACGTCAAAAGATGATGTTCAAGGTCATAAAATTACTTTTATGCCAACCAAAGATATACCTGAGTCAAAAACTGAATTTGTATTCTCTGAAGATTCTTCATATAAGTTTGAAGATTGTGGCCTACCACTGTCAGAGAGTCTTAGCGATTATGGAGTAGAGTCTCTTCAGGATTACCTTGGTGAGCAAAATAGGCCAGAGATCTTGCTTGGCTTTAGGGACGGGAAGGGTCCTGAGATAATAAATGAGTCAAAGTTTTATCAAGAAAAAGTATATAGTGCGAAGCAGATACTTGCATCTAATAGGCCTAACATAATAACGGAAGATACAGAGCAGATACCGTCTGTATGGATACAGCTTGAGCTTGATGGAAGTGAAGATGCTTTAACTAAAACTCAAAAGCTAAAGATTCCTTTTAAGTCAGGGCTGACTAGTGGGTCCGCAGCATCAGATTTAAGCATATATAATAATATGGGCAAAATGCACTTTGCCCTTTATGCGGTGGATGAGCTTGGACAGATGGTTAGAGCTCCAGGGCAAAATATAAAAATTGACCCTAACAGCCCTTCTGTGGAGGAGTCTATTCCGAGCGGTTTCGCTAACCAGAAAAATGGCAGTGTTTCAGTTGTAAATCCTGAGACATCGATATCTCCATCATCGCTTTTTGCAGAAAATTCCCTCACAGATTGGCAGATAAAAGGGGAGGGCTTAGTTGGCGCTTCCGTGGTTATATCTGCAGACAGAGAGGGCACACAAGTTCTTGCCACTCTTAGGGACGGCTCTACTGTCGGTGCTGCAGATCACCCGGTAAGAATAAGGCCGGTTGCAGAAGATAGGATTTCAATATCAACCGAAGCCAAGTTCTCTGACTTTCTGCCTAATCTAGTGGGAACACTTTGGATATCGGTGGCGCATGATGGCTCTGGATCAAAGAGTGATACTGTTCCGCTATATGTCTCACAGGTGGGGACCGAAAAGGATGGGTTGCCATTTTCTGATGATTTAAAAGTCAGATTTGATGACAAGCTGGAATTATCCATAAAGGGATTTTCAGATGAAGTACATTCGATTCCTATAATTCAGGATGCATCGAGTAATGCAAATATAATTATAAAGTCAGAGAAGAAAAGGTTTTTAAGAGGAGCTAAGCTCTGGGGTTATATAGCTATTCTTGCTAACGAGCAGAATAAAGCTATACTGGAAGAGGATGTAGGCTGGCTTAAAGATGATGGGCAAAAAGACGAGCCTATACTTAAAACCTCCATAAAGACAGGCAGGTCTACTAGTGAGTTTTATATACCAACTGAGTTGACATGGACCTATGGTGGAACTGAATTCTCTAGAGTTAGCTCTAAAAAGGTAAATTTCAAATTTCCTGGACCGCATGTCGGTGTAAATATGTCTCGATTTACAAGTTTGACTGCAAAAGGCTCCAAGGAGCATGCAGCATATATTCTTCTTGCCAACACAGAGATTCACAAAGGAGGAGACTTAAGCTACCTGGCTGCCGATGCAAGTGGCAAGTCTAATTACGCCATAATTCCGATAGGAAAAGTGGGGGGAGATCCATCTTCTGATGAACCTGCATTTACTCATGTGCCGGAGGTTCTTGGAAGCATCGTTACTTTGCCCTCTGAGAATGGCAGCCCAAGAATTGTTTCGAATATACCAAGAGAGTCTCTTTTGAGCGAAGGTCTTGAAGATAAGATAGAGGGAATTTCTATTAAAGACATCCCAACAAAGGGTGGTCAGGTTCTATCGATAATTGCTTCAGATGAACTAAAGAGATTATCTATTGTGTTTAGAGGGCTGAAGACGCCTAAGTTGCAGAAGACTTACCTTGGCTACATTGGCAGAAAGAGTCTGAAAAAAAATCTTGTGAGCATAAAGCCTGCTGGAAATGGAATTGTTGTTGCGAACTATGAGGATATTGACAGCATATCTGCAGAAGGCTGGACAGATATAAGGGTTCAGAAGAATGACAAGCTTTTTGGGTGCAGTTATGACTCTACATTGTATAACAAGGTAACTGTGAACATTCCTTCAGGCGATTTAAAGGAAGGCGAGAGCGAGCCTTTGGATCCAGAGGGTAAGTTTAATGTTGACTCAGATTACTTAATACCAAAGAAAGAAAATGTAGATGGCAAGATAAGCTTTGTTACCTTCAAGAAGGCTAAGAGTCTATGCTCTATACCTTTCCCCGGGGGAAATGGGAACCTTTCTCCTCTGCCTTTGGTTAAGGGCTCTAGCTACAATCCCGATGATGCGGTAAGCGGAGAGGCTATTAGCGAAAACACTTATTATAATTTTTCTAATCCGCTAAAGATATACCCAAGTGTAGACCTTTTATTTGGCCAGATTGGCAAAGACAAGCCTTATGGTATGGGCCTAACTGACTCGAAAACAGATCCAAAAACAGGGCTTATATTAGACGAGCTTGTTAAGATAAATACCTCAGGAAAAGTAGAGCCAGCGATGACTCCTGAGGAGATGAAGGATGCGTTAGAGCAGGCTGCAAAAGAGGCTGAAAGCGTAATCTCTAGTATAGAGTCAGACCTTGAGAAGCTGCCCAAAGATTCTGATGAATATAAAGAGAAAAAAGAAGAGTTTGATAAAAAGAAAAAAGCATATGAAGATACAAAGAAAGATGCTGAAGATAAAGTTTCTGAGGCAGAATCAGCGACTTTAACGAAAGAGGAGAAGGAAGCTAAGGCCAGAGAAGAGGCGGAGAGGCTTGCTGAAATGCAGTCGCAGCAGGCCGGCGAAGCAGGAGGAGCTCTTGACGGTGCAGCTGAAG
>CENT01097145.1_pt1 | contig 10554 bp, 10 predicted proteins | sample 530141 | NCBI WGS metagenome assembly CENT01 (sample SAMEA2591074, study PRJEB7988) | marine metagenome | isolation source: saline water (ENVO:00002010), including | reverse complement strand
GGCTGGTATCCACTCGTGCCACCCAATTGTAGAATCCCGGTCCGTCAAAGCCCTGGGCCGGGCAATCATAAACCGGTGATACCACCACGTTGTCAAAGCACTGGTGCAACAACCGGTAAGCTTCGCGGGTATGAAACTCACGCTCAATGTTCGAGCCAATACCAATAAAAACCTGATGCAGGCTCACTTTATTTGCCTGCCTCGTGGGTAATACGGATACCGACCTTACGGGCATCGGGTAATATCCCAGGCTTTTCGATCGTCAATACCAGTTTGCGTACGGCAAACGCCTGACAAACAGCACTGATAATGGCATTGGCAAACGCTTCAAGTAACTCAAAGGAAGAGTCACTTCCCACTTGCTTAACGGTTTCGGCCACCGCTGCATAATCGATAGTGTGAGCCACATCGTCTGACTGCATAGCCGCGCTCAGGTCAGCATCAATTAACAAATCGACGATTAACACCGTATTTTGCGTGCGCTCCCAGTCATATACGCCTATCAGGGTAGGCACTTCCAGCCCTTCGATAAATATTTGCTGCATTGTTTGCTGCACCTTAAAACTTATTTTTTGCGAGTATAGCATTGGCGTTGCAGATTACGCGATCCCGGTGATCCTGGCCAGTCCGGCCACCTCTGAGAACGCTTAATAACTGTCACCCATAGCGTCACAATGTCTGGCTTTGCGGGCGATATTCTAGTAGTGTGTGCACACTTTTCGTACATAGTTGGAGCATTGGCTTGATTGCACTCAGTCTGTTAATGATTGGCGTTGCCTACCTGATAGGCTCTGTTAGCAGTGCAGTATTGGTCAGCCGTGCTTTTCGATTACCCGATCCGCGCCGTCATGGCTCGGGCAACCCTGGTGCCACCAATGTTTACCGCCTCGGTGGTCGGGTGCCGGCTTTGCTGGTGCTGGTTATCGACGTGCTGAAAGGCACCATTCCGGTGTATTCAGCCTACTTTATGGGGCTTGCCCCGGTAGCCCTGGGTTTTATTGCCATTGCTGCTTGTCTGGGCCATATCTTCCCGCTCTATTTTAATTTTGCCGGCGGTAAGGGCGTCGCTACAGCATTTGGCGCCATGTTGCCAATTGGCCCGGCGCTGGCCGGTTCGCTGATTGCCAGTTGGGCGGTTGTGGTATTTATCTGGGGATATTCTTCACTGGGCGCTATTGTTACCGTACTACTGGCGCCAGTGTTTACCTGGTTTATCAAGCCCACGTACACCATCCCGGTGGCGATGCTGTCGGTGCTGATCATTTTCAGACACAAAGAAAACATTCAGCGGTTGCGCAAAGGCGAAGAGAGTAAAGTCTGGGATAAAGGCAAAGCCAACGAATAAGCGTTATTCTTCAGGCGTGCTTTGTGTAAGCTGTTGCAGTGCGTAATCCAGACTTGCCGCCGACACACCGCCTACATGGCGATACAGCAATTTACCCTGGGGAGAATAAAACAGCGTAGTAGGCAATACTGCCACGCCGAAGGCTTCACTTACCGCCCCGCTCGGATCAAGCAGGACATTTTCAAGTTTGAGTCCCTGGCTATTGAGAAAATCATTAACGTCGTGGGCCGACTCTCCCTGATTTAAAAAAATAAAATGCATGTCGGGGTAGTTTTGCTGGGCCTGCTCAAGCACCGGCATTTCGCGGCGACATGGCGGGCACCAGGTAGCCCACACATTCAGTACAATGGGCTTATCCGTAAAGGCTGCAAAGTCCACCGTTTGAAGAACATTATTCTGCACCACCGGTAACGGCATGGTCGTGCTGCGATTTACCCAGTTAACCCCAATATAAACCGGCAACATACAAGCGGCAGTGAGCAGAACAACTTTCACTGAAGGCTTGCGGGTAACAGGCAGTTTATGCACACGCCATATCAGTACCAGTGCCCCGGCTATCAATCCGGCCTGGGGCAAAAAGCCGCCATCGCGAATATCCAGCATGGCCAGCAAGTCAAATTGATATTGTGGCCACATGCGCCAGATAAATCCGGCTCTGGCGCCAAGGAGTGCCGCCACAAAAACACTGAACAGGGTGTTTTCTACCTGCGCGCGTAGTGGCTTTTCTTTTACGACCAGACGAAGCCAGACAAGTGCGAGGAACAAAGCTCCCCACACCAGAACATAGTCGATAGCCAGACCTACCGGCCCTATCGACAAGCTATGCAAGCCGGTTCAACCGGCAAGAGTGATTAAGCGCTGGCTTCACTGAACTGTTCATAAGCCAGCATGGCATCTGCGGCGTACATCAGCGACGGACCACCTCCCATGTAGACCGCCATGCCCAGCGTTTCCTCGATTTCCTGCTTGGTTGCACCAAGCTCCACCAGAGCTTTAACGTGAAAGCCGATGCAGCCGTCACAGCGGGTAGATACGCCGATTGCCAGGGCGATGAGTTCTTTGGTTTTCTTGTCCAGTACGCCATCTTTGGTAGCGGCTTGCGCCATGGCAGAAAAGCCCTGCATGGTATCGCTGATATCACTGCGTAATGCTTTTAAATTACTGGAAATACGTTGGGTAATTTCGGGATAAGACTTACTCATTTTCACGACCTCGTAGGTTACTGTTCAGCCAGCGCCTGATTGAGTATGTCCAGCTTACCGTCGATGGGGCGGAGCAACTCAAGTCCCAGCACTTTTGCCAATGCCGGATACACCTCCAGATTACTGAAGCGCGGAAGGCGTTGCCCTTGCTTAAAGGCAGGCCCGGCAGCGACAAACGTTGCCCCCATGTCCGGATGTTCAGGCAGATAGCCATGACCGCCCGGACCAATACGGCTGTCTTTATTTTTAGCAAACCGGGCCGGTGCATCAATGGTAATGATAATATCACCGGTACGCGGATTATGCGGCATGTGATAATGGTTTCGTTGATTTTCATCAAACACTCTGACTCCGGGCAGTGCTAATGCTCGCAACGCCTCTTCCTGCTTTTTAACGTCCGCCTCGCTGACACCGTCTTTGGCGTACAAGAGTATTTGTTCGCCTTCGTTGAGTACCAGAAAGTCATCGCTGATATTCAGCTCGTCCTGATAAATTATCCGGCTGGTATCTACCGCGTTCATGCCGTGATCAGACACCAGGATTAGGTTAACCTTAATTGGCAAAGCCTGAATACGTTCATACAACTGGCCAATCAGCGCATCAATTTTTTGCACTGCTGCAAAAGTCTGCGGGGCATCCGGCCCATAGTCGTGCCCCACGGTATCGACTAAAGAGAAGTAGCCGGCAATAAACACCGGTCGGGTCGCATCCGAATAGGTCAGCCATTCAATGATCTGATCAATACGCTGCTGATAGTCTGAATATTTGGAATAGTGAAAATGATAAGAAGGTAACTGCCCGCCAATCCGTGCGTCTGACTCCGGCCAAAAGTAGGTGGCTGCCGGGTAACCATGGGTTTCCACCAGATTCCAGAACGGCATTGCCGTGATCCAGGTACTGTCTTTATAAGCTTCACCCATGGAATAGTAAGCGTGACGGCTTTTATCGTAAAAACGATTGTTTACAATACCGTGATTAACCGGCAACAGGCCGGTCAGCAGTGAAATATGATTAGGAAAAGTATTGGCCGGATACACCGGCTGCATGCTTTCAGCTCGCACACCGCGAGCGGCAATACTGGCCATCGCCCGGGCCTGATGCTTTTCGATATAGTCGTGGCGGAAGCCATCGATTGAGATTAATACCACATGCTGTTCCGGGCGTTCAGCATGTACATTCAGGCTAAGAAAAATCAGGCAGCCAAGTAGGCCGCGCCAGCTAAAGAATGTCATAAAAGGCTTTGATATCAATTAAAAAGCATAAGATAACACCTTTTTTATGACACTGGTGTTAACGAATCAAGTGGCCAGCGAGGAACGACCGATTCTGACAGAGGAGTGGCTTCACCTGCTTTGAGTCGCTGCATGCCGGCATACGCTATCATGGCGCCGTTATCGGTACAAAAGCCTAAGCCCGGGTAATACACTTCGCCGTTGATATCCTGCATTAATTTTGTCATGGCAGCGCGTAATGAAGTATTAGCACTCACGCCGCCGGCTATCACCAATCGTTTCAATCCGGTTTGTTTAAGCGCCCTTTTACACTTAATAATCAGGGTATCAATGACCGCTTCCTGAAAAGCAAAAGCAATATTAGCTTTGGTTTGATCACTGCCATCAGCGTCGCGAATGGTATTGGCAGCAAAGGTCTTAAGACCGCTAAAGCTAAAATCCAGGCCAGGCCGGTCGGTCATCGGGCGCGGAAAACTGTAGTGGCCGCCTTCGCCCTGATCGGCCAGCTTCGCTAGCAACGGGCCCCCCGGATAATCCAACCCCAGCAGCTTGGCCGTTTTATCAAAGGCTTCACCAGCCGCATCGTCGATAGACTCGCCGAGTAATTCATAACTGCCAATCCCATCGACCCGCACCAGCATGGAGTGACCACCAGACACCAGCAGCGCAACGAAAGGAAACGGCGGCGGGTTATCTTCCAGCATGGGGGCTAGCAAATGCCCTTCCATATGATGCACGCCAATGGTTGGTACATCCCAGGCATAGGCTAAGGAGCGTCCCACTGAGGCGCCCACCAATAATGCCCCAACCAGTCCCGGTCCACGGGTATAGGCAATACCATCGATATCGTCAGAAGAGGAACCTGCATCGCTCAGCGCTTTTTGAATCAGCGGGACGATTTTGCGCACATGGTCACGGGATGCCAGCTCGGGCACTACGCCACCATAATCGGCGTGCAACTTAACCTGACTATATAAGGTATGCGACAAAAGCCCCTGTTCGTCGTCGTAAACAGCAATACCGGTTTCATCACAGGATGTCTCAATACCTAATACGCGCATAGTGTTCTGTTTGCCTTTAGTTGATCTGATTTAGCAGGGGTGACTGGTTGCGAAGTTTAACCGAATTGGCGAATTCAGGCCACTACGGTGCAGTGGGTGTATTATATGGGGCGTTTTGGCTATTTTTTTAACACTAAGACTTTACATCCTGGGCGTGAATGATTAGAATTTCGCACCATTTTTAACCCGGGTGGTTTAAAAGTACCTATTTTAACCCGGACATCCTGTTAAGTTTTGAGGTGAATTTTTAATGCCTATCGTTAAAGTTAGAGAAAACGAGCCATTTGACGTAGCACTGCGTCGTTTTAAGCGTTCTTGTGAAAAAGCCGGTGTTCTGTCAGAAGTTCGTCGTCGTGAATTTTTCGAAAAGCCAACTTGGGAACGTAAGCGCAAGAAAGCAGCTGCTAAAAAGCGTCACCTGAAAAAGCTGGCTCGCGAAAACGCACGTCGCGTAAAACTGTATTAATACACCTTTAGTCCAGTTTAGCTGCAATAACATGCAGCAAAAAAACCTGTAAGCAATTATCGACTGAGTAACTTATGGCGCTAATCGACGATTTAAAAAATGCACAAAAAGATGCAATGCGGGCAAAAAACAAGGTCCGTCTTGGCACTATTCGCATGGCGTTAGCAGCTATTAAGCAAAAAGAAATCGATGAGCAGGTAACTTTAGGCGATTCTGATATCCTGGCAGTGTTAACCAAAATGGTTAAGCAACGCCAGGATGCTGCCGCGCAGTACGATTCGGCAGGTCGTGAAGACCTGGCGCAAACTGAGCGCTCAGAGATTGTCGAACTCGAGTCTTTCCTACCCCAGCCTCTTACAGAAGAGGAAATTGCCGTGCTGATCGATGAAGCTATGGCTTCAACCGGTGCCAGCGGCATGCAAGATATGGGTAAGGTGATGGGTGTGTTAAAACCCCAGGTACAAGGCCGGGCCGATATGGGCGCACTGAGCGCCCAAATCAAACAGCGTTTAGGGTAAATTACTCAACCCACGCTGGCATTTATGGTAGCGGCGCAGATCGTTGCGCTTACCACATATCCTGATAAAGTATCCGCAATCCAATACTTCATGGCAGCGTAGTACAATCTATGGCAGGTAAAATCCCTCGCGAATTTATCGACGATCTGTTGGCCCGTACCGACATCGTTGAAATTGTTGATAGCCGTGTCCGGCTCAAAAAAGCGGGGAAAAACTATTCAGCCTGCTGTCCGTTCCACGACGAAAAAACACCTTCTTTTACCGTAAGCCAGGATAAACAGTTTTATCACTGCTTTGGCTGTGGTGAGCATGGCAACGCCATTTCGTTTCTGATGGACTATGACCGACTGGAGTTTGTTGAAGCCATTGAAGAGCTGGCGAAGATGCACGGTCTGGAAGTGCCAAGAGAGCAAGGTTCAGGTCGTTTTACCAGCGACAAGAACAAGCAGCAGAATGAGTCTGACTTCCAGTTAATGGAAAAGGTCACACGCTTTTTCCAGCATCAGCTTAAACACCATGCTCAGGGCTCTAAAGCGGTGGATTATCTTAAACAGCGCGGCTTGTCTGGCGAAATTGTTAAGCAGTGGGAAATTGGCTACGCGCCGCCGGATTGGGATGCGGTACTCAAAACCTTTGGTACCGACAACGCGTTAAGAAAACAATTGCTTGATCTTAAGCTGGTAAATCAAAACGACAACGGCAAACAGTACGACTTTTTTCGCGACCGGATCATGTTTCCGATTCGTGATAAGCGCGGCCGGGTGTGTGGCTTTGGTGGCCGGATTATGGAAGGCAATGGCCCGAAATATCTGAACTCGCCGGAAACCCGTATCTTTCACAAAGGATACGAGCTGTTTGGCTACTACCAGACCCGCCAGCAACGTAACTTACAGCGCATCATGGTGGTTGAGGGTTATATGGATGTGGTGGCGCTAAGTCAGTATGGCATCCAGTATGCCACCGCTGCACTGGGTACCGCGACCACTCAGGACCACATGACCATGCTAATGCGTGGCACGCAGGAAATTGTGTGTTGTTACGATGGCGACCGGGCAGGAAGAGATGCCGCCTGGCGCGCAGTGGAAAATGCCCTGCCGGCTTTAAAGGATGGCGTACAGTTAAAATTTCTGTTTCTGCCGGATGGCGAAGACCCTGATACCATGGTGCGTCAGATTGGTCAGGAAGCCTTTGAGGAAATGGTCGCCAGGGCAACACCGCTGTCGACCTTTTTCTTTGATGCATTACTTAAACAACATTCCGTTGGCACCCCGGAAGGCAAAATTGCCCTGAAGTCTGCAGCCCAGCCACTGATAGATCAGGTAGCCGGCGAACAGCAAAAGCTGATGCTTAGTGAAGAACTCAGCAAACATGTAGGTGAGTACGACCGTTTTAAACTCGATCGGGATATTCGCGCAGCCAATGCCGGCCCTGGCTCGGCTGCACCAAGACAGCAAAAAAATGACGGCGGCAATATCAATAAAACTCGCCTGTCGCCGATAAGTGTAATGATTAGATTGTTGTTGGAGCATCCGTCGCTGGCAGCAGAATGTGGTGATTCCGTACAGCCTGAATTTCTCAACGGTTCAGGGATTGCCGGCCTCAGTGTTTTACAGGATGTGTTCAGTTTTTGTGCCAGCCATCCGCAGGCTAAAACTGCACAAGTGGTTGAAAACTTCCGCGAGCACCCCTATTCAAAGAGTCTGGGTCGGTTACTCGTGCAGGAGCACTTTATTGATGAGACCGACGCACAAAGGGTATTTCGGGACTGCTTTGCCCGCCTGTTAGACTGGCATTTCGATAGCCGCATTGACCAATTGTTGTCAAAATCAAGAATTCAGGCGCTTAGTAGTGATGAAAAACAGGAATTAACTATGCTCATGCGGGAACGGCAAAGCAGTTAATTCATCACAGCAACCTATGCATTGGGTATGAATATTGAAAGTTGCGGTGAAGGCTTTAAGCCTAAGCAACAACGAACCCGGAGCAGACTTCGGCATTAGTCGCAGGCAACGGGCTTGCGACCGGCAGACCAGTTAACGGCGAATTAGCACCACAATTGCAGCAGAACCGGCAAGTTTTGAAAGGCTTATCAGCAAAATTAGATGCGGTAAAAGTAGCCGCCGTAGTAGTCAAAATAACCGTGTTTCTGTTATACTGTGTAATTCGCTGCCGTCGTCGCAATGGGCAGGCAATTAAACGTAAACCAAAAAAAGCAGTCTACCGTAGGTAAGTTGTAACGTTATTACCTCGGTCCGTCATAGATTTACATTTGGACGGGTCATATTGCAATGGTTAATTTTTGAAAAGTGTAGGGTATATGGCGCAAAGCAAGCAGTCTCAGATTAAACTCCTGATTGCGAAAGGTAAAGAACAAGGTTATTTGACGTTTTCTGAAGTCAACGACCATCTGCCTCAAGACATTGTCGATTCGGATCAGATAGAAGATATCATCCGCATGATCAATGACATGGGGATCCAGGTAGCAGAATCAGCACCGGATTCCGATGAACTGTTAATGCAGGAAACCACCACTGACGAAGAAGTTGCAGAAGCGGCAGCACAAGCGCTGGCTACTGTTGAAAGCGAAATCGGACGTACCACCGACCCGGTCCGCATGTACATGCGTGAAATGGGTACCGTAGAACTCCTTACCCGTGAAGGCGAAATCGAAATCGCCAAACGCATCGAAGACGGTATTAATCAGGTTCAGTGTTCTGTTGCAGAATACCCTGAAGCCATTACATACCTGCTCGATCAATGGGACCTTTACGAAGCAGAAGAAATTCGCTTGAGCGATATCATTTCTGGCTTTGTTGATCCGAATAACGAAGAAGACCTCGCGCCCACCGCCACACACGTTGGTTCAGAACTTTCTCAGGAAGAACTGGACGACGAAGATGATGACGAAGATGACGACGACGATGATGATGACGAGGATGATACCGGTGTTGATCCGGAAGAAGCTCGCCAGAAGTTTGCAGAATTACGCGACCAGTATCAGGTTGCCCGCAAGGTCATCGAAACGAAAGGTCGTACTCACGCCGATTCGCGTAAAGAAATTAACGCACTGAGCGACATCTTTAAAGAATTCCGCCTGGTGCCAAAACAGTTCGATCGTCTGGTTCGCAATATGCGTGAGATGATGGACCGCGTACGCATCCAGGAACGTCTGGTAATGAAGTACTGCGTCATGCACGCCAAAATGCCGAAGAAAGACTTCATCAAAGCTTTCGCCGGTAACGAAACGTCTACCGCATGGCTGGATACGATTCTGTCTGGCAACGCACCGTATGCCGGCGTGTTACAGTCGTACAAAGAAGAAATCGAGCGCAGTGTTGGCAAGATTTCTCAGGTTGAGCAAGAAACCGGGTTGGTGATTGCCGACATTAAAGATATCAACCGTCGCATGTCGATTGGTGAAGCTAAAGCCCGCCGTGCCAAGAAAGAAATGGTTGAAGCAAACTTACGTCTGGTTATTTCAATCGCGAAGAAATACACCAACCGTGGTCTGCAATTCCTCGACCTTATTCAGGAAGGTAACATTGGTCTGATGAAAGCGGTGGATAAGTTCGAATACCGCCGTGGTTATAAATTTTCAACCTATGCAACCTGGTGGATCCGTCAGGCGATTACCCGTTCGATTGCCGACCAGGCACGAACCATTCGTATTCCGGTTCACATGATCGAAACCATTAACAAACTGAACCGTATCTCTCGTCAGATGCTGCAGGAAATGGGTCGTGAACCAACGCCGGAAGAACTGTCTGAGCGCATGCTGATGCCGGAAGATAAAATCCGTAAGGTACTGAAGATCGCGAAAGAGCCTATCTCGATGGAAACGCCCATCGGTGATGACGAAGATTCGCATCTGGGTGACTTTATCGAGGACAGCACTATTATTCAGCCCCTCGATTCAGCGACCGGCGGCAGCCTTAAAGATGCCACTCAGGAAGTTCTGGCTGGCCTGACTGCCCGTGAAGCAAAAGTACTGCGTATGCGTTTCGGTATCGACATGAATACCGACCACACGCTGGAAGAAGTGGGTAAACAGTTTGATGTAACCCGCGAGCGTATCCGTCAGATCGAAGCTAAGGCGTTGCGTAAACTACGCCACCCAAGCCGCTCTGAACAGCTACGCAGCTTCCTGGACGAATAAATCGTCTTGCAAATAGCCATTAAAAGCCAGTCTTAACGACTGGCTTTTTTGTTTGTCTAATCGAATTTAACAAAGTGCATCTGGTGACTGAACGGGTTGATGATCACCTTATAAAGATGCAGTAAATCACTCCCCAGAATACCGACTACCTCTAAATCGGCCAGCACTGCTAAATCCTGCTCGTAACCGGTCAGCGTAATCGCCTCGCCGCTCAGGTTAAAACTTACCTCGTTGTCTTTGCCAAATTTTACTAACTGAGGATCAAATACCGATACACTGGCACCAGTATCCAGCATCACGCGCTGCACTTTACCCTCCAGCATCACTTCAAGAATAAGCGGGCCGTACTGATCTTCATAGGCCAGCGTCATGGTTGGCAGCAAACCTTGCGGTAGTTGTTCGTACATGCGGATAAGTTTGTTTGAATAGTCGAACTCCACGATATAATCCTGCAGAAAGCCCCAACCGATCACCGCCTCAAAATCAGTGGAAATTTGCTTTGCCACATCTTCGATATCGCCGCGAGAGCTGCTAAACCTAACGTCAGAAAACACCTGTTCGCCGAGCTCTAGTG
>CENT01095567.1_pt1 | contig 10566 bp, 10 predicted proteins | sample 530141 | NCBI WGS metagenome assembly CENT01 (sample SAMEA2591074, study PRJEB7988) | marine metagenome | isolation source: saline water (ENVO:00002010), including | reverse complement strand
TACTAACCACTGCCTTTTTATGTTCTTCTGGATAATGTCTCACTCATACCTAACTTCCGCCTCCTGTTTAATGCTATGAAAAACTGAGGCGACAACTATCCTGACACAGGGGGGAAGATCTATTCGGAGCCTACAGAAATATGTACTTGGCGTTTGAACACCTTTTGTCATCAAAACATCCGAAAGGCAAGGAACTAGAAGTGCAATGGCTGTCACGAGCCCTTAATTTAGTATCTGACGAGTTAAACTTAGATTCGATAGCGAATGCAAGCGAAAAAAATTCGGTCGAATTCATCATCGATGAGGTTTACCGCAATGCTCGGCTTCCGTTGTTTCATGCCAAAAATGGAAAACTATTTTTTACTCCTGCCAATGAATTAGCTGATGAAGAGGCCACTTTAAATTCTTTAGCTTTGCTTTCTCAAATAGTTACCAAAATGGCGAGTAAGTGGTTTCGCACTAGGAGGATGGGTAGTTGGTTTAACGAGAAGATATTTGAAGAGCAATACCCAAAAATGTTTGAAAATGCGATTGGAGGGTTCTCAGCCTCAAGTGTCAATTGCGTAGAGTGGAGTGAAATAGGCCTAGATCATGATGTTTTTACTTCCGGTAAAGAATTTCCGCTAAGTTATGATTGTAACTTGCACGGAAAGAAGCAGCCAAATTTAAAAGGAAGAATAAAGCTCAATCCTGCTCTCAATACCAAGATTAAGACTGTAACAATAAGGAATGATGAAAGTTTGTTAATTGGAGGCGCGGTTGATTCGCTACTAGAGCTTGACGGGATTGAATGGTTTGAGCATACCTGTCTATTGAAAACGTACCAGGGGGGGCAACCTAGGTCGTTGTTTCACAGATAGCATACAATAAATCAGTTGCTTCGGGTTCTGCCCCGTTGGACATCAGTGACTGTTCTAGGACGACTTATAATACCTTAATTTTACTCCTTCTTTTAGAAAGTCAGAGAAAAATTTCGGCTTTTACTTGAATATAAATATTGGAACATCAGATATTTATATTCAAGTCCTCAATAAATTCAATCACTGAAGGAAAACGATTTGTCTAGATGATAAAGCAAAACTCTTTGGGTATTAAACCGCGAGTACCCACTGCTTTTCAAGGAAAATTGGAAGCTCTAGAGTGTGTGAGTATGATACTTTATTGCAAGGCTAGCTCGCAGTTTATGCGTTGAGCTAAAAATAAGTATGATACTTTATTTTTTTAACCACACATTTGCAAACCAAAAATCATGGCGTTTAGACTCCCAGGGTATGAAACTTTATTACTCTCCCACAGCCAGTCAGTTAAGCTGACTGGCATTTTTCTTTTTGTGGGGATAGCGACTCACTTTGGGCTTTATACATCTCGGGTAGACTCTGTCTTCTCGTCGAGCTGGAAGCTCGTAAAACCCTAGCTGATCAATGAGTGAATTGTAGATTACCGGGAGTTTACCTGGGCTGGTTAGTTGGAGTGTCATCAGGAATGCAACCACTGCACTTGAACAACCGCTGAAGCTTAACTGGTTAGGCCATATCCCTTTTCTGCTGGCAGCCTCCGACATTGCTGAACGAATGAGATTATAGGCTAACAATAACCCCCATATTTCCTGCTCGACCATTTCAGGTAGCTTGCTTCTAAAGGTATATTCGCTGTTGAGCAGTGTTTGCTTTATTTCTCTGAACCCCAGTTCGATTTCCCATCGATAACTATACAACTCAACGATTTCATTCCCTGGAAAGCGCATAGCATCGACCATTGAAGTAAGCACTTCGTAGCTTTTCCCTTTTATCTGTTTCGTTATCAGTCGTGCCTCTACGTATTCTGGCAGGTCATCGAAGCGTTTACGCGCTTGCGCTGTTGTCGCTAACCGGATTAACTTATCATTTCGACCCAGCGTACGTATTACTTCGAATTGAAGGCCCTTTCTGGCGGGAATTAGCCAGTGTCGCTCTTCGCCTCGACTGTTCCAACGGTGTAATAAGCCCAGTGAGTAGTAACCTTTATCAAACAGGGTAAGTGAATGGTTAGGCGTGTCATCAATGAGCTGTTCTGCCAATACCATCTCATTCGATTTGTATTTATCAAAGACACTGTTGATGAGCTGATGGCTAGTTAACTCCATATGGCAGACCATCCTTATTTGCGGGAAACTTGTGTCACCATACTGCGTGCTGGCTGAGCCATATTTCTCACGGTTTTCAGGCGTATCCGTTGTACGCCAAACCACACCATCTACAGCCAACAGGTTAAGTCCGTTCCACGTTTCGAATTGCCGTGACTGATACCATTGCGCAGCCATTTTCATAAATACCGATTTAACAGCAGCAACCCCCAACCTCTGCCGGGCTTGTACCATCGCACTAGGGGCAACCAGCGGATTCTTACCTGGTAACGCAATATCCATTTTGGTCGCGATATTCCAAACAGATTCCTGTCTAAACAAGCTCATCCCAATCACAGTCCACATAACAGCTTCGAGTGGAAGCCTGCGTTTTCTAACCGTCGCTACGCCAGCTTCAACGAAAGCTTCATCGATAATCGCTGGGTCGAGAAATGAGGACAGTTGCTCAAACGAACTGAACTGGGTGCTGGCATTGAACGCTGTATTAAGGGCTTGTTGAAGTTGCATAAAAAAATCCGATGACCTTACGATCATCGGATTTTGATCCTCTTACAGCTAATGTCAATCTCTTAACTGATCGGCATTAGCCTTCGGGCCCTTTTTGCTGTGGGAGAGTAATAAGCGTCATACCAAGTATTAAAGGATCATACTGAGTACTTTCTCACATTGGTTTATCGCTTGCGTGAAGGAGCTCTGGTGCTGTTTCGCACACAGAACGATAGCCCTAAAGATCTAAAAATCCCGCATTTGCGGGATTTATGCTTAAACATTTGCCCCAAATTAAAAACGGTAGGCAATATTCAATGAGCCTGATGCGGCGACCACATCGTCTTCATCTTCATCAAACATATCGGCGTAATCACCAGTAGTACGAATTGCCAGCGTAAAATCGAGTGACACTTTCTGCCAGTTGTAACCAATACCGCCGCTAATCTGAGCACCGAAGAAGTTTTCATCAAAGCCATCTGCTTCCATTTCTTCTGAGTAGAAGCCGCCACCGATGAAAGCTTTAAAGCCATTGCTAGCGAGCCCTGTTCCGAAGTATGCGTTGGCTTCTAGTCCTGAAGCTTCGAGCTCTGAGAAATCATCATGTTCCACTGAATAGTATTGGCCACGCAATGAAAAATGGTCATTAAACGCGTAGTCGCCAAATATACTAAAACCTGCAAATTGATCTTCTGAGTAGCCATCAGCTTCAACGACAAGCGCGTATGAACCTACCCCAGCGCTAAATTTACCGCTGGATCGTTGAGATTCGTTCTCTGTATTTGCGAACGCCGGAGAGGCAAGTAATGTAGACAGGCAGGCAGCTATTATTGTGTTTTGCATTTGTTTAAATCCTTATTTAAAGAACATTCCCATTCAATTGGAAATCGCGCGGAGGCTATCAAAATTTAACAATCAGGTAAATGAGGTGGATTAAAAAATTGATTGTAAAGCGTTGTTCTATCGAGGATTGTTTTAATGCTGATAGAGACGGCAATTGACCTTTACCGGTATTCGGTTGTAACAAAATTCAGCTGTTTGAATAGGTTTGACTCGCTAATGAATACTTCGAGGGTTGCTACGCGCACCAACAGGCAGACATTTCAGAATGCCTGGTGTAATATCGCACCAGGAGCTAACTGTTGGATTGAAATTTATGCCTCGTCAAAGCATTACCCTGACTGAAAAAAATGATGAGTGGCTAAAGAGCCAGGTTGAAGCAACCCGGGAGTATGCAAACAAAAGTGAACTCGTAAACGATTTGATTCGCCGAGCTCGACGCACTGAGGCTATCAATCAAAAGCTGGAAAGTGCAGAAAATAGCGGATTCGTTAATCAATCCCCCGAAGATATGCTGAAAGAATTTAAAGCCGATTTGAAACGATAGATGAATCGTTACAAGTTATCGCTGAACGCCAAACAGGATCTCAAACGCATTTATGCCTACGGGTTTGCCGAATATGGCGAACTCCAGGCAGATAAGTACTTTGAAGGTTTTTTTCAGACTTTTGAAAAAATAGCGACGAACCCTGCTGCATATCAATCAGTTGACCATATTCGAAAGGGATACAGGCGTTGTGCTTATGGTGCCGACAGTATTTACTATCGCTTCAATGGTGTTGAGGTTGAAATTATGGCAATACTTGGGGGTCAGGATGTAGATGAGTGGCTTTAAGCCACTCATCCTGTCTTGTTAATGGTAGTTAGTCTTATTCAGAAATGAAAATGGTCTTTTCGTTAACAAACTCACGCATGCCAAAGCCACCATGCTCACGGCCATAGCCGCTGTCTTTCACGCCACCAAACGGCAGGTTAGGTTGAGCCAATGAATAGCCGTTAATATTCACCATGCCGGTGTCAAACTCCTCTCTGGCCAGCCTAACTGCTTTTTCTTTGTCGGTAGTAAAGATACCGCCGCCGAGGCCATAACGCGAGTCGTTGGCAATTTTCATGGCTTCAGCATCGTCTTTAGCTTTGATAAACGAAGCGACAGGACCAAATAATTCGTCGTCATAAGCAGGCATGCCCGGCTTTATGTTCTCCAGGATGGTTACCGGATAGAACCAGCCTTTACCGTTCGGCACATCGCCTCCCAGCAACACAGAGGCGCCTTTTTCCACCGATTCCATCACCTGCTTATGTAATTCATCGCGTAAATCTGCACGGGCCATCGGGCCTAGGTCTGTATCTTCGGCGCGCGGATCACCCACTTTAAGGGCTTTAAACGCGGCTAAGAATTGCGTTTTAAATTGGTCGTAAACCGACTCAGTAATGATAAAGCGTTTTGCCGCCACACAGGTCTCACCATTATTAACTATGCGCCCCTGCACACAGGCTTTAACAGCCGTATCGACATCGGCATCTGACAACACCACAAACGCATCGTTACTGCCCAGCTCCAGAACGGTCTTTTTAGCTAAACTGGCCGCCGTTTCTGCCACTGACTTACCTACGCCATCACTGCCGGTAAACGTCACACCGCGTACTTTATCGTGTTTGATCAGTGCACTGGCCGTTTTGCCATCAATAAGCAGCGATTGATAGACATGCTCCGGAAAGCCAGCATCGATGTAGAGTTTTTCAATAAGTTCAGCCATGCCAAAGACATTCTTAGCGTGCTTCATAACGGTTGTGTTGCCGGCCATAATGTTTGCTGCGCTGTAACGAATCACCTGGTAGAGCGGAAAATTCCAGGGCTGAATACCAAGGATAACGCCAAGTGGCTGATAGGTGATTATCGCTGTGCCGCCCTCGAATACGCGGTTTTCATCTTCCAATACGCTGGCTCCGTTTTCAGCGGTATAACGACAAATTGCTGCGCACAGCTCAACTTCCTGTTTACCCTGCTCAACCACTTTACCCATTTCGTTCACCATCAAATCAATAATCGCATCAGATTGTTTTTCGATTTGGTTGGCAAGGTTGTTCATCAGCTCGGCACGCTCGGCAAAGCTGGTTTTCTTCCATGAAAGAAAAGCCGTATTGGCCGAATCGACCGCTTGGTTCGCTTCAGCTTCAGACATAAGCGTGTATTCTGCAACGGGTTGCTCGGTGGTAGGATTTACCGTGTTTACTGTCTCTGACATTATTTGTCTCCTGATATCAACATGTTCAGAGACGGTGCAAGTCAAAGACCACTTTTGAACTTTATATTTTAATAATCAAAATCAGTGGTTTATATCGTTCTCGTGATTTCAGCGCTGCCACAGGACTATAGAGTTTTCATTACGATAGTATTTATTTCACAGTGCCACCTTTTTAAATTCAGCCTTCGCGGAAAATAGCGGGTGAAGAGAATGTTCATGCAGGGGAATCCGTTGGCGTATTTTGTGAAATCGCTATCTTAATAGGTAAAGATTGGCCTCGTGCGCCGTTGAGGGCTTTGTCTTTACAGTGTTTTGGCAGATGTGTCAGGCTTTTTGGTCAGTGTCATCAGGTGGCTCAATTTCACTCACGTTAACCGCCATGATTTTCGGCTGCACCGCAGGTCCAAACTGGGTATATGTGGCCACATCTGAGGCGTCATGGCCAAAGGCAATTGCCACACGCGCGCCGTCGGATGAGGGTTGGGTGGCATCAAATGTGTACCAGCGCCCACCTACGTAGGCTTCAAACCAGGCGTGCATGTCCATGGGGGTTAAGCCATGCAAATAACCCACTACCATTCTGGCCGGAATACATAAACTGCGGCACAGTGCGATGCCCAAATGCGCTAACTCTCGGCAAACACCCTCGCGAGATTGGTTAACCTCTGTGGCAGACTGTTGGAAGTAGAGCGAGTCAGGGTTAAAGTGCACGTTGGTTCGGATCCAGTCTTCGATAGCCGCCACCTGCTCATAGCCAGGCACACAATTGGCCACGATACTGTGGGCCATTTCTACAAACCGGTCCGACTCACAATAGCGTGAGGGCAGCAGGTAACTCAGCTCCTCATTGGGGAGTGTGTCGATTTCATTAAATCCCGCCCAGCGGTCGCCTATCATCGCTGGCGACGTTAATACCTTCGCCGAGGTTCGCACCGAAAATGTACCAACCGGCGCTACTAATCGCTGGCACGAATTGCCAAAACTGTCGTTGTATTCAATCACCGGGACATTAGGCGAAATAGTATAGGTTTGTTCAGCTACCCACTGATTAAAATCATTCCGGGGCCGTAACATCAGTATAAACGGTGTAGGTGTTGTTATATCAAAGGTGAGATTGCATTCTGTGCTTAACCACATACCCTGGATTTTTCCTTTTAAGTCGTGTGCAAAGCAACGATTTATCGCGCTCTGGCGTGAGTGTGTAAACAGAATCGGCGTTGGTAACTGGCTACTCAGAATTCGGGTAGCAGTTTGTGATTGCGATAGTTGCCGTTACTGAACTACTTTGCGTGTCTTGTAGGCTTGATGTCACCGGGCAAGGAATTGTGCAGTGTGATCAGGTTTCGCTAACTGCACTAATTCGTTACTAGTGTTTCTTGTTGTTATGTCTAGGATGGACCGTTTTGCTCTGCTTGTACAGTCTATTAGCCCACAGCCGTTGGTTTGGAGCCTTTAATATCGTTAGGTACTGACGTTAGTTAATTCGGCGGTGAATGTTTAACGGGGTTGTCTTCCTCCGGTCGCTCATGCAGAAAGCTTGCGAAACGCGGCATACCGCGCTGGGTAAGACCATAATATTTATAGGTTATCCAGCTTCCTACCTGTGGCGGTGACTGGCGGTTGGCCAGGCTAAAACCGCTGCCAATTTTAAACTGCCGTCCCTGGCGGGACTCCACCAACAATGAGCCCATCATGCCCCTGAACTTACCTTTGCCGGGCAGGTGGGCGAGTACTCTGGCTTCATCGTCCTGATAGCGTTTAGCCTTTAATAAACCCGGGTTACGCCCCTGCTGATAGTGCGCCTCGCGATGATGGAGCATAAGTCCTTCGCCGCCTTGTTGGGTAATGTTATCCAGGGCATCTTCCAGCGTAGGAAGTGAATCCAGGGTGAATTGCTCAATCATTTTCAGACTGGGATTATTGGCTTGAGCGATTAGCGTTTGCATACGCTTAACGCGCTCCTCAAAGGGCAGGCCGGTAACAGGCAGGTCAAACACCATCATTTTAATTGCATGCCAACGTTCATCAGGGTGATGACTGAGAACGGTGGAGGCAATCTCCTCAAAGCTGCCCCGTTTGCTCCAGAGTTCACCGTCCATGGGCTCAGTCGGCCAGTTGCGGGTAAACCATGGGGGCGGATTAATGGGGTTGCCGTTACGGGTAATAAGCTGAGTGCCTGTCCAGCGCGCCCGAATACCGTCGAGCTTTTCGCTCACCAGGTATTCACTGATGTCGATGTCGCCCTTATAGGATTCGGCCAGTTGTAGTGGTGCATTTTGCGCTGCTGCGGCGGAGCATAGCAGCATGCTTAGTAATAACAGCAGTGGTCTGATATTCATTTGTCTGTCCGGAGTAAAACCACCAGTGTAGAGGGTTTAGCTTTGCGGAAAACTGGGCCTTGGAATGGTTTAGCGTGGTTGGCTGTTGAGATACCGCTTAAGGCTTTTAGGCGTTACACCGGTTTGCCGTTTAACCACGCGGGATAAGTGGCTTTGATCGCTGAAACCGGCGGCATCCGCAATATCAACGAGTTTATGCCCCTGCGTCAGCAGATCACGCACCCGCTGTACTCGCCGTGATTCGATGTAGCGATGCACAGAGGTATAAAATGACTGGCGAAATGCCCGGGCAAAGTGAAACTCGCTAAGCCCTACCGTGCCGGCAATGTCTGCAATGGTGATGGAGCGTTGCAGGTTGTCTTCAATATATTGCTGCACGTTTTTTTTGCTGCGTAAACTCAAACCACCATAAATACGCACCTTTTGGGCAGCCCGGTGCGACTGCATCTTACATAATTCGGCAAACACGATTTGGACTACCGATTGAATGTGAAGCTGGTGGATGTCGTCATGCCAGTCCTGAGGCTGCCCCAGTTGCTGCAGGGCAGCAGCCATTGGAGCATGTTGCAGAAAAGAGTGGTCCGGCAGGGCAAATAAACGGGGCTCAAGATCCAGCTCCCGGGCAATAAACTCCCGCAGGTGGTTGTCGGTAAAGTACAGGTGAGTGAACTCAAAGCGTCCCTGGATCTCCCACACCGATTCCTGTTGTTGCGGGATAATGCAAATTGCATCCTTAAAGCCATTACGCTGTGAGCGGCGCCCATCAAGGCGATAAGTTTGCTCACCGCCGGTGGTGTAAAGCGAGAGTGTGTGCACTTCATCGGTATGATAACTCACTCTGTCCAGCTCATTTTGCCAGGCGGCCAGACGGATATCACCGGGCAGGCGCAATTCCCCTCTGAGTGTGGCGTTAGAATGGGATAGGGTGTCGAAGGTGGCCTGCTTCATCATTGCACTATTATTCATCAACGCCGGGAGCGGGCAAAGGATAATTTAACGCCTGGTACGCAGAAGACGTAAAAAAACCGCAGGATCGTCCCAAAATGTCAGGAATGTCCCAGTTTCTGTATGCTGCCGAGGCTATGCTCTTGGCTTTCCTTCTCTTTGAGAAAAGCTTATGACGCTGTTTTTATATGTATTAACAGTAGCCATTTGGGGGACCACCTGGTTAGCTATTTATTATCAGTTGGGCAATGTGGATGAGGTGGTATCGGTGTTTTATCGGTTCGGACTGGCCACTGCGATAATGATCCCACTGGTGATGTTGTTTAAAAAAGGGCGGATTGGCAGTTGGCAGGATCAACTGTTTTTTGTTGCGCAGGGAGCCTGCCTGTTTTCGCTCAATTTCATCTGTTTCTATTACGCTACCCGCTATATTCCCTCTGGTTTGGTATCAGTCATCTTTTGCCTTGCTACGCTCTACAATGCCATTAATGGTCGGTTATTCTTTAAAACCAGGGTCGCGAGTTATGTTTGGCTGGCGTCATTGTTTGGCGTAGTGGGCCTGGCACTGTTAATGGCGCCACAAATTCGCATCGACGACAGTTGGCTTACTACCCTCAAAGGGTGTGGTCTGGCAGCACTGGGTACCTTGTTCTTCTCGTTCGGTAATATGATTTCAGTTCGCCATGGCAAAGAGGGGATCACACCGCTACAAAGTAATATGTGGGCCATGATGTACGGCACTGTATTGTTACTGGTCATCTGTTTGGTTCGTGGTGTGCCTTTTGCCTGGGGTACAGGCGCTGAATACACTTTTAGCCTGCTTTATTTAGCTTTGTTTGGTTCTGTGATTGGCTTCACTGCTTATCTTTCTCTGGTCAGTCGCGTTGGTCCGGGTACTGCTGCCTATACCACGGTACTTTTCCCGGTAGTCGCGCTGAGTTTGTCTGCTCTGTTCGAGGGCTACCAATGGACTCATAGCAGCTCAGCGGGTCTGCTGTTAATTCTTGTGGGTAACTATTTAATGATTAATAAAGGTCGGTGGGTTATGCGCCCTGCAATTGTACGCTCTTAATATTTCTCGTGGACCGGAAGATAATTGGAAATTCCTGACTACAACGAAGCTTATTTCTTATTACGTTTTATTATGTTGTTAACACTAAATTTACTTATTCGCTGACGCTCAAAATTGGCAGTGATAGGCTCTGTATGATGTGTTAGCCATTGGAGTATTGCGTGCGAATTGTTGTCTGTTTATTGTTACTGATCAGCGCCCGGGTAATGGCGGTACCGGATTTTAGCGGCGAAGACGGTTACCGTCTTTGGCAGCGCTACGATGTCATCGATGCGGCCTTGCCGACGGCTACACTAAAGGTGGTTGGCCGCACCGAGACCCACAATATTATTCGCGATGAATTTCGCCGGGCGTTTGCTAACCGGGTAGGTCAGTCGAGTGGTACCTTATTAGTACAAAAGATTACCCCCGAACTTCAGGCACGCTTCAACCTGCAGGCTGATGTTACTGCGCAACTCGGTGATGAAGGCTTTATTCTTAAGCGTCACGGTAACGATATCCTGATCACCGCAAAAA
>CENT01054286.1_pt1 | contig 10622 bp, 8 predicted proteins | sample 530141 | NCBI WGS metagenome assembly CENT01 (sample SAMEA2591074, study PRJEB7988) | marine metagenome | isolation source: saline water (ENVO:00002010), including | reverse complement strand
TCTTTGATTTGGCATCGATTAAGCTCCAATCGAAAGAACAAAAAAATCATCTTCTCACTCCCTTTTATTCTTGGGACGAAAAGATGTGCGTATAAACCAGTGATTCCCAATTGGAATCTTGTTCTTTGTTTCTAACACTCCCGCTGCGTCCTTAAGACGTTGCTTTGGCGACCACCCTAAAAGCAGTGTGGCTGCGGCTGAAACCATGCCCTGGGTACATATGTACGGGGCAAGTGGGCGCGAATTATACAGCTTTAATCCAAACGTGCAAGTATCAATCAATCAATATATGGAAATAAGCGTGATACCTGACAGTAAATCACCTTCACACGCTTAGATATCAGTGTTTCTGCGCTTTGGGTCAGTTACATCGTCGCTAACAAGCTATTACAGTTAATGTGAACACGCTTCAGGTAACAGAAACAAAAGTTACCAATTTTATTTTTTAAGGAAGATTATTATGCAAATACTCAATGAAACAGACTTAGACGCAGTGCAAGGTGGTTTAAGATCACTTGGTTGGACCTTGCTTGGCGTAGTAGGTCAAATGATTGTGGAGGAAGTCATTGACTCTGGTGCGCTGGAAAGTGGTGTTGATTCGACCGGCGGGCAAATGAATGATGATGCCCGCTCTAATATGTACAACTAAATATTCTCTGCGCCAGATCTGCCTGGCGCATCCATTTTTTCTACAAGGAGACATTATGGCTATCCGCATGTATACAATATTAGCCATTGTAGTGTGTATTATTCTGGCTGTAGTCACTCAGTTAAAACATCCTGAACATTTAAACTCCTCAACGTTACCGGCGCTGTCAATATTTTACACTGCCGCACCAGGTTTCTTTTATACGTTGGGAGTATCACTTATCCCTCTTCTTCTGCGCGGGGATAGCGTGAAACGGGTTAAGTTTTCAGCCTTTGCTTGTCTTGGCTCACTTATTTACGCTGCGCAGCAATTTTATACTGCGCAGTCTTTTGATTTAATTGTTATTTTAGCAATTGTATTGGGTGGCGTTATCGGTGTAACGACTGTATACAAACTTAATAAATTGGCTCAATTGTCCACATAGGTCGTCATTTCTTCCCGGAGCTGATCGCGCATTGCCATAAGCTTTAATACCGAGTCCCGCCGACGCTTATCCTGCTCGCTTTGGGGTAACCAGTTCGGTACGGATGAAGGTTTATCTTTTTTATCCATGGCTACCATTACAGCAATACCGTGAGTACAAAGTTCCCATTCGCTGCCTTTCGGATTGCCAGCACACTGGAGGCATTCATAGGTAATAGATAAAGTCGCGCTGAGTGAATAAAATTAATCTGCCTTACATTAGCGCTCATTACAGGGCTTCGTGGCCAGGCTGGTTGAGCACTAAGATACTCTCTGCCAGCACGGCATTAATTTGTTATCACAACCTGGTCTTTACCATTTGCCTTGGCCTGGTACATCAGGTTATCCGCCCGTGCCAGAGTATGGGTCACCGATTCCTGGTCTTTGGCATCTACCAGTCCTATAGAAAAGGTCACCCTGATATCAGGATAGGTAGAGAGTGCTGCGGGTAACACCTTGCATTCGTCCATAAATTTCCTGAGGGCTACCTCAACTTCCTCGCAAGCTGCTGCCGGAAAAACAAATAAGAACTCTTCCCCGCCGATCCGGCCAATGATATCGGTGTTACGGAAATTTCGTTTTACCTGTTCTCCGACGTGCTTTAATACTTCATCACCCACCTGGTGCCCGTGAGTGTCATTAATATGTTTAAAGTCATCCAGATCGGCAATAGCAACGCTCAAAGACTGAGATTGCCGAACTGCAAGTTGCTTCTCCCGTTCGAGCAACGCCAGGCATTGCCGCCGGTTATATAAGCCAGTTAGTTCGTCGGTTTGAGCCAGTTTTAGCGTGAGCCTGTGTTGACGCTTTATACTAATGTAGAGCAATGCAATCCCAATGAAAGCCAAAGCCAGTACCAGGCCGATGAGCAGGATTATTGTTTGCTGCTTGGTCGCTACGGCAAGCTCTGCCTGTTGGCGTTCATTCTGCGCAACCAGCAATTCGTTTTCATACGCTTTTTTATTAATTTCAAACTCTGCCTGTAACTGCTGATACTGTTCTTCATTGGTACGCTTGCGATACTCGGCAGATACTTTCTTTTCCTGTATCGCAGTTTTGAAGGCTTGCTGATACTCTTCTAATCGATAGTGAACAGAAGCCTTAAGCTCGAGCAATCGAATTTTCGCCGCATCCAGCTTGTAAGCATCAGCTATGGTAAGCGCCTCATCCAACACATCAAGTGCAACGTTATACTCCTGTCTGAAACGGTAAGTAAACGCCAGCTTGCTCATTGCATTAACCTGCATGACATAGTTTTCGGCCTTTTTGAAAGACTGTATCGCCTGTAATAGGTTTTTCCTGATATCTTTCGCGTCTTCGGCGGTAAGTGCTTCGCGCTTAGCCAGTTGCACACCCACAAGATCCATCGTGGTATATGCCATTCCCTGCTCATCACCCAAAGCTTCTGAAATAGCCATGCTTTTACGGTAATAGTTTACTGCCTTGTCTGCCTTATGCAGGTTCCAGTAGGCTCGTCCCAATCCAAAGAGTGCATTAGCTAACTCAACCTGATTGTTGGTACTGCGGTAAAATTCCTCGGCTTCATTGTAATAGGGAATAGCAAGCTCAGGCTGCCCCTGATATTCATAAACAAGAGCCAGATTGTAAGCTGCAACACCTGAAGACGGCATGTCTTCAAGCTGGGAGTTTTGCGTCGCTTGCAGGTATACGTCAGTGAGTATCTCAAGAGCGGCCGAATAATCACCCACAGTAAGTTGCAGCAAACCCTCAACACTTTGCGCCTGTGCTTTCAGTCCTGGTCGGTTATTCTCATTGGCCCAATTTACTGCTTGTGCCGCATATTCCAGGCCCGGCTCCGGCGTAGACGCCATATCATAAGCCTGTGCAAGTGTTATGTTACACCACTGGAACAATTCGTGTTCTTTCAGGGAAAGTGCTAACTCCCTGCAGCGTTGCGCCGATGAAATAGCCTTACTGCCCAGAATTGCCGCTGCATAAGCATCACTCAACACCAGTTGATACTCCGCTTCGTCCCTGGCAAAAAGCTGACCATCAGCAAGAATACCATTTATTGTTTCAATAACCGCTGCCGGGTCCTGGTTGATCCGTTCGCGCAGTTGTTGTTGATTTCTGCCAAGTTCGATCGCCATGCTCCTGGCAGCAAAGCCCCAAAGCATGCTGCTCACGAGCGCAAGGCCGATATATCCCTTTAATCTCACTGCGTACTCCTGAAGTGCCGGGTATATGTTTCTGTTGCCGTAAACGGTTAAGCTAGTCCAGATAGGTCGTCATTTCATCACGTATTTGCTCACGCATTGCCATCAGTTTTAACGCAGAGTCACGCTGACGCTTATCCTGCTCGGTTTGGGGTACCCAGTCGGGTACAGATGAAGGCTTGCCGTTTTCATCCATGGCCACCATCACAGCAATACAATGAGTACATAATTCCCTTTCGCTGCTTTTCGGATCACCCGCACGCACCAGAATGCGGATATGCATCGAGCTGGTGCCTGTAAAGATAACCTTTGCTTCAACTTCTACTATATTACCCACCAGAATTGGCTTAACAAAATGCATGCCGCCAACGTAAGCCGTAATACAGTATTTCCCACTCCAACCGGCTGCACACCCATAGGCACTTAAGTCGATCCACTTCATTACCGCACCACCGTGCACTTTACCACCGAAGTTGACGTCCGCAGGCTCTGCCAGAAAGCGCAGCGTTAATAAACGTTCTGTACCGGGCATCAGCTATTCTCTTTATTTAATTTTCACCAATTCATAAAACTACTGTAGTTTAATTGGTAAAACAATCAGGCGATTTTATTTATGGAAGAACAGCGCTATCCCACCCGGCTGATGCTACTTACTGCCCTGCTTCAGGGGCTCGCTCTATTGCTATTACATCAGTCCATCGACTTTGCGTTCTGGCCGGCCACGGCCCCGCAGTGGCTGTTTGCCGCTTACGCCCTGGTCATTATTGGGCCTGGCATGTATCTGCTGGGGGTTAACGAATCCAATAAGGTCAGGCTGGTTACCTACATAGTCCCTTTTGCCGGACTTTGTGCGCTGCTTGCCTTTTACACCGGAGGCCAGGCAATACCTTCTTCTCCATCACGCCTGGACACTCTGCTCGCCCCCATGACATTTACTCTGGCTTTACTGACCTTTAAAGCGCTGATGTATGTGCAGGTGAAAACGGCTGCTGAACCCTTCGTGTATCCGCAGTTGTTCCACTATTCGTGGCGCAACCTGCTCACTCTGGGTCTGGCTCTGGCGTTTACCCTGGTTACCTGGGGTGTTCTGATGCTGTGGGCCGCACTGTTCTCGGTTATCAATATCGATTTCTTTGACGAACTGTTTGAGCAAAAATGGTTTTATTACCCGACGCTTAATCTTGCTCTGGCTCTGGGCGTAGTGCTTATCCGCCGACTTAGTATTATCGTCGACACCATTAAACAGTTGCAGCAGGCTCTGTTGAAATACCTTCTGGTACTGCTGATGTTTGTCTCTTTGATTTTTCTGCTCGCCCTACCCTTTACCGGGCTGTCGCCGCTATGGGAAGAAGGCCCGGGCAGTTATCTCATTCTGTGGATGCAGGCCTGTCTGCTATTTGCGCTGAACAGCGTATATCAGGGCGATGCGAGTGAACGCCCTTACTCACCTTTTGTACACCGGTTTATTTATCTCGGCATACTCTTGTTACCGGTTTACAGCGGGCTGGTATTTTATGGCCTGTCTCTAAGGGTGGAGCAGTATGGCTGGTCAGTAAGTCGTTACTGGGGGATGATAGTATGGATGTTCCTGGCGCTTTTTTCCGTTGGCTATGTAACTTGTATAGTGCGCTATAGAGATGACTGGATTGGCGGTCTCGGTCGCATTAATGTTGCGATGGGCTGGCTACTGGTGCTGGTGATGATATTGGTAAACAGCCCGTTTGCAGACTTACGAAGATTAACGGCTGACAATCAGTTAGCTCGTATCGAATCCGGACAAACCAAACTGCAGAACATAGATATACCGTATTTTGCCAATCAGCTTGCTTTGCCTGGCTACCTGGCCATAGAGCAACTAAAGCAAACCTATGGCGACAGTCACCCGACACTGGCGCTAAGGCTTTCCCGAGCCTATCAGGAAGATGCTCAAGAACCTGAGCAGGACAAACTGTTGGTGGTAAACAGTATCGAATGTCTCAACGACTGCGACATGCCACCGGATCTCGCCGATGTCATTTACGACAGCCTGACCAAAAGTAACTACCTGTTGCGCCAGGCTGAACAACTTTACCTGCTGGCGGTCGACCCTGATGGCGATAACCAAACCGACTACCTGCTAATGCTGGAAACTGACTACCTGGTAGATGCCACCCTGTATATGCGCAGAAACAGTAATTGGTATCCGATAGATATTGAAGATTTGGGCCCGACCGGCAAAGATAAAACGATGACTCTACGCGAGCACCTCCAGACACTGGAGGTCAAATATAGAGAACCGCAGTACCGCATAATGCAAATCGGTGATTTTCACTTTAACGTGACGCTGAAAGAACAACTCAAATCATCACCTGAGCAGGGCCAGTAAACTGCCCGGCCCGCACCCTCTTTTACTACCTGCACCTTTAGCAGTATTGCTGCATTAGGTCAGAGGGTATAAGGTGATATATAGTAATACTATACTTCGTCACAGCCGGATATGTTTCCTGCCCTGTGAGTAACAGCTTACTAATTTGTAGTAGAATATGTCAGAGATAAATGAAAACCAGTTGGTGTTCGATAAAATCAACACAGTGCTTGAGAAAAAGCCCACGTTGTTAGATGCCTATAAAGAGCTAGAACCCCTTGTACTCGGTTTATTTGACGCCCAGCGCATGAGTATCTTTCAGCGTCGTCGTCAGCATCAGGATTTGGTTGCCCGGTTTAAAACCGGTAAAGAGACAATGGAAATTAAGGTGCCCATCAGCCCGTTGTCGATTGCCGGTTATGTTGCATTGTCGCAACGTCCCTTAATTATCTCAGACCCTTACGATCAGGAAGAACTCGCCGCCATTCATCCGCGTCTTCGCTTCGCCGACCGGTTTGATAAAAGCAGCGACTTCAGAACCCGTAATATTTTGTGCGTTCCTATTCTGAACGCCGGCGTTATCATGGGCGTTTTCCAGATTATCAATAAAAACAACGGGCCATTCAGCAACCGCCATATGGAGCTAGCGCAGCAGCTCAACGATATTTTAGGCACCAAATTTCGGTTTGAACTCGGTGGCACGCAAAACCCCTTTGATCTGCTACTGCACGAAAACCTGCTCAGTGAGAAAGCACTCGCGGAATTGCAGGAAACCAGCAGCGATATTCGTCAGACGGTACAGCGGTTAATGTCGGAATACCGCATTAATGAAGGCAAGCTCGGCACCTCTTTGTCAATTCACTACCAAGTGCCATACATCGGTTTTGACCCGGAGAAATACCACGCCTATCAAAGTGAAAGTCGCCTTAATACGTCTTATCTGAAGCGTAATTTTGTAGCCGTGATTGCCGATGCACATGATAAACCCATTGTGCTGATGGCTGAGCCGAATAATGCGTCGTTGCTAATGGAAATTGAAAGTGCGCTGGGTATCGACAGCTACGACATTGCAGTAGGCCTGCCTAACCATATTCTGCAATACCTCGGTGATTCAGCAGGTGGCGGTGCCCCCGGCGAAATGAGTGAGATCCTCGATGAAATCGGTACGTCAGCCGAGGAGTCTGAGGAAGGCGTTGATGAACTTTCAGACGATGCACCTGCGGTGGTTCGTTTGGTGAGCCGTATCCTGCACGACGCCAAACGTCTCAACGCCTCGGATATTCATATCGACCCGGAAAAGAGCGGCCCGACCAGGGTACGTATGCGAATCGACGGAGTCTGCCGTGATATCAACCAGGTACCGGCTTCACACCACAGTGCCGTGATTGCGCGGATTAAAATTATGTCTAACCTGAACATCGCCGAAAAACGCGTACCTCAGGATGGCAAACTGGCATTCAGAATGAGCGGACAGTTAGTGGAAGTCCGGGTTGCCACCATTCCAACCGTTGCCGGCGAAGGCGTGGTGATGCGGATCCTGGCATCAGGCGGTGCGATGCCCATGGGTAAAATGAATGTTGCACCAGGTAACATGACCCGGCTTGAGGAAATGATCAAAAAGCCTCACGGTATCTTACTGGTTGTGGGACCTACCGGTTCCGGTAAAACCACTACTCTGCACGCTATCCTCGGCTACCTTAACACACCGGAAAAGAAAATCTGGACTGCCGAAGATCCGGTTGAAATCACCCAGCCAGGCTTGCAGCAGGTGCAGGTGAGCCCGAAAATCGGCTTCACCTTTGCTAATGCACTCAGGGCATTTTTGCGGGCCGATCCGGATATTATCCTGATTGGTGAGATGCGGGATAAAGAAACCGCGCATGCTGGTATTGAAGCCTCATTAACAGGTCACCTGGTTTTATCCACCCTGCACACCAACTCTGCGCCGGAAACCATTACCCGTTTACTCGATTTAGGCCTCGACCCGGTTAACTTTTCTGACGCCTGTGTGGGCATACTCGCGCAGCGCTTAATCAGAACCTTATGCAGCAGTTGTAAGGAAAAGCACCCGGTGTCAGATACTGATATGGCCTTTATCAGACGCCAGTACGGCGAAGAGTATATCAACGAACTCAACCTGCCCGATAATCTTGAAATCTATCGCGCCAAGGGCTGTGACGACTGCGGGGATACCGGCTATCGCGGCCGGACTGGTGTACATGAACTGCTGGGCATGACCCCTGCGCTGCGCTCGCTGGTTTATAAAGAAGCATCGGTTGCCGAGATGAAAGCCCAGGCCATGCAGGATGGTATGCGAACCCTTATCCAGGATGCTATCTACAAAGTAATAAAAGGCGATACAGACCTCGCTCAGGTACAAATTGTTGGAGGCGACTAATCGCGCCTCCCGATATTAATCGAAATAAATACCCTCATAACCTTTTTTTCATTCACAGCGAGCAAGAGTGCGCGTAAAGTAATCAACAGTGTAATGCCCATGGCATTAAATGGATGAATAGTCGAACTTTTTGGTATCAGGTTGTTGAACTGTGAAGCAAGGTATAGGGCGTTATAAATTTGTTTTTATCGGTGTGCTGCTGATGATGTTGTTTTCATCGCCAGGTTACGCCGACTGTCAGATTATTGCTCCACAAGCCCAATCTATACAGCAACCGCTGGATATCAGCCTTGGGTTTAATGACATCCAGTTTAAATGCCGCCTGGCGGATGCCAGGGTACTAAGCTTCCCTTTAGACGCACTGCAAAAGCCGTCAGTGTATACTGCTCAGGATGTTATTATTACGCCGTTGGCGAGTGCCAGAGCAGCCTACCTGCTACCCGAAGGCGTATACCAGTTTACCCTGACTGCCGAGTCTGACCATATCAGCAAAGTCAGCATGTCGCTTCGCGATCTCAGCACCTTTCAAAGCGATAACAACCTGCACATTTTAACCATCAGCGCCTTTGGCGGGTTTTGTATTGCGCTGTGTATTTATGTGGGAATACTTGGTCGAAGCCTGCGCAATGCCGGGTTTTACGCGTACAGCGGGTATATTCTGAGTGCCGGCTTTTTCTTTGTGCTACAGGAAGGAATTCTGCGCATATTGTTCCCGGCGGTGCACTGGTTACACAGCCACCAGCTCAAAGCCATTTTTGCCGGGGCAACCGTTTACACTGCCCTGCGCTTCATCACTTTATTGCTCGATCTGCGCCTTATCCTCAAGCGGTGGGAGTACCAGATGATTCTTTACAGCGGCATTATAGTGCTGGGACTGGGTTTTATAGCCGTACTGCCCATCGCACCTTTACACGCCATTGCCAACCAGTTAATGGGGCTGGTTACCCTGATTGGTATGGTTGCTGTCACGCTGGCTACAGCCTACGCTTTTTTACGTAAAGTACATGGTGCCGGTTGGGTGCTTATCGCCTTGCTGGTGCTGCTGGCTGCCATGATATTCAGGGTGTATTTGCCTGATGTTAACGTGTTTCTGCACCGGTATGCGTTAATTGTAGCGGTTACCGTGGAGGCCTTGTTATTAGCTATCGCCGCCTCGGAGCGTGTAAAGCGCCTGCAGTCAGATAAGATGCAGGCATATCTTGCAGCTTCAAGCGATCCACTCTGTCCGGTATTAAATCGCCGGGGTTGGGAAGAGTCGGCGCAAACAATGATGACGACCCATAGTAAAGAGGGGGGTGTGTTGTTACTGCTGTTTATCGATTTAGATGATTTTAAACAGATCAACGACACCTACGGCCACCGGGTGGGTGATCAGACCTTAGTCATTCTGGCCAAAATTCTCAACAGTCAGTCGCGGGCTCAGGATATCGTTGGCCGGCTCGGCGGCGACGAGTTTGTGGTGATGAGCCACTGTCACAGTCGCAATGTTGCCGAAAGGGTTAAACAACGTATCGCTCAGCGTCTGGAGGATCTGATAATCAAAATTGATGAGCAGCATATCCCGCTATCGGCAAGCGTCGGTGCGCAAATCATTGATACTCCGCACAATGACCTGTCGTTATTGCTTCACGCTGCCGACATGCTGATGTACGAACAAAAGCATGCCGCAGGTTAGCCGGTAGCCAGTTAAGCTGATATTATCTGAAGGTTAGTCTACCAGTTTGATTTTACCGAACACGGAAGCGTCGATATACCCAAGGTTGCGATCGCCATTGACCGGCTCCACTTCGTGAGAACCAACAAAATGCTCGCGCTCTTCGCTGCCGTCATTGTCGCAATAGGCCAGCATAAAACCCAACACCTGTTCAGCTGAAAGGCTCAGCGGTGGTACCGGTTTATTGTGGTGGAAAGTGTCCGGATAGACTCTGAAGCTAACTTCCCAGGTAATTTGATAGGGTGGCGTGTCTTCACGGGTCCAGCGACTGGTGGCATGCTCATTAAGCAAGACAAATTCCTGACCGCCATTGCTCGTAGGGCCGATATCCACCACATTGCCATCTAACGCAATATGATAGGCAAAAGCGTTATAGGATTTTAGATGATTGCCGCCCGACGCGTCGGCATCAATAAAGATTTCCAGGCAATCATCATCCCAGTAGGTCAGCAGCGGATTAGGGTGAGTATCGATCAACACATCGTCGATAATTTCTACCTGCAGATACAACTGATCTTCGTCCCAAAGCATCTTAAATCGGCCACTAAAATCTGCCGGAATCGGCATCGTACCCACCATGAGGTGCTTAAGAGGGTGCCACTTTGCGTTATCCCAGGCTGCTTCGTCGGCTTTACCGTCGATAACGACTGGCGAACTGGCTTTAGCCACTTCAGCCGGTGCTGCAAAAACCTGGCCCGCTGCAACCATACTTAACCATCCGGCCAGCAGGATCTTATTAAGCTTTATCATGATAAGTCGCCTGTATTTTCGTTGTAATAAAAGCACGTAGTTTAACAACAAATTTACAACGACGGCACTACTTAATGCTTTGCAGGATCGAGTAGGAGGGAGTTTCGCAACTCCCGTCCTCTCACACC
>CENT01047773.1_pt1 | contig 10638 bp, 6 predicted proteins | sample 530141 | NCBI WGS metagenome assembly CENT01 (sample SAMEA2591074, study PRJEB7988) | marine metagenome | isolation source: saline water (ENVO:00002010), including | reverse complement strand
AACAGCCTGGAAACCTCACTTACTTCAGTAGTGCGCACGCTCGCCGCTTTAGAAGACCACCTGAAAGTGCGACTGTTTAATCGCAACACCCGGCAAATTGCCATTACCGATGAGGGGCGAGAATACTATCTGCGCTGCCGGACTATACTAGCCGAGGTGAATGACGCCGAAAGTATGCTGATTGATCGCCAGGCTGAGCCTCTGGGCAAAGTGACAGTAACCGCGCCGGTGACTTTTGGTAAACGCCATGTCGCACCAAAAATTAACGCCTACCTCAACCAGTACCAAAAAATGCAGGTTAACCTGGTGTTACTCGACCGCCCGGTGGATATGCTCAGCGAAGGAATTGATATCGCCTTGCGCATTGGTCGCATCGGCAATCATGATTTAGTGGCACGGCAGTTAGGCTCAATGCGTCATGTGCTGTGCGCCAGCCCTGACTTTATGACCGGCCAGACAGCGCCTGAACAGCCGCAGGATATTGCCGGCCAGCCTTGTATTCATCTAAGTGTGCTGGACAACCCCGAAGACTGGCATTTTCAACATGGCATTAAACTGATGTCGGTGGCCATGCAAAGCCGCTTAATTGCTAATCAGGTAGATGCTGCGCTCGATGCCTGCATTGCCGGCGTGGGCTACTGCCGCTTTTTACATTATCAGGTAAGTGACGCCGTTAAGCGTGGTGATTTGCAGATTTTATTGCCCGACTACGAACCTCACCCGTTGCCAGTTCACTTATTGTATGCACCGGTGAAACTGCAAACCAAACGTCTTCGCTCTATGACTGACTGGCTCACCCAGTCGCTGCAGCAGGATCTCACTGTTATCTCTCAGGGAGACAAACCATGACCCGCCCGGCCGACTCACTGCTGGCAGAAATTCGAAGCTGTACTTTGTGCGCCGATAACCTGCCCTATCCACCAAGGCCAATTGTGCAAATTGAAACGCAGGCACGCATCTTAATTATTGGCCAGGCTCCTGGAATAAAAGCGCACGACAGCAGCCAACCCTGGAATGACGCCAGTGGCGACAAGTTGCGCGGTTGGCTGGGGGTTAATCGCCAGCAGTTTTATTCGCCGGCCTTTTCCCATCTGCCTATAGCGTTTTGTTTTCCCGGCTATAAAAATGGCGCTGATGCGCCGCCCCCTAAAACTTGTGCGGTTACCTGGCACGCCAAAGTGCAGGCGCAGTTAAAACCCGCGCTCACGCTATACATCGGCCGCTATGCCCAGCAATATTACCTGCCCGAATATAAAACCCTTACTGAAGCAGTGAGGCTCACCACACAGTCATCAGGCAATGCTTACTCGCTGCCACACCCATCGGGGCGTAATAACCGCTGGCAGGCACGAAATCCCTGGTTTGAGGCCCATTCGCTTGAGGTTTTGCGCCACAGCGTTGCAGGGGTACTCAGGGGGTGAAGTTTATGGGCACTGAAGCGTATATCGGATTTAATGTCGCCCACTGACTGAGGCATGAAATACGCAAAAACCGGGCAGACAACCCGGCTCCTGCTACAAGACTTTTTGGCTACTTTTCCACTTTTGCCAGTAACTCTTGCTGCATTTGATGCTTTTCGAGAGGCCAGATAATTGGCAGTTACCTCATTATTGCTTTGCTGAGCAAACGCAACCACTGACATACCATTACAGCGCAAATCACTAATAATCGTATCGTAACTTAATCGATTGTGACGCATCACTTTTAGCAATTCGAGCTTACTGCCGCTTTGGATCGCTTTGCAAACCGTTACCAGTTTGTTTTGTGTAACGGTATCTAATGGGGCTGCGCTAATAGAGGCGGTACCAAACGCAGTCATAAGAGCAGTTGTCAGAATAAGAGCTTTCATCGTTTCACCTTTGAATGTTTATTTAAACGTATTGCTGACGTTTACTGCCTGAGTCAGCGTTCACCGACAATCGGTAAGCTAAAGACTATGACGGGTCCGGCTTTTAAAACTGTGGGAAACGTGATTTATTTCTTATCAATAGATTATTCCCAGCAAACCCCTTTAAAAACAAATAGGTAAATCTAGTTTTATTTTTAGTATTGACCGCTTGCGTTAAGTATTCCTAAGCTTTTTTTTAATCTATTGCTGCAATGCCTCGCTCCGGATATTGCCGTTAACGCATCAGGCGGACCATTGTTTTGGCGCCTTTGGGGGTGTGAATATAGCAGCATCGCCTTTGCTGGAAATGACTCCTATCAAAAAAGTCACGCAAAGTTGGTTGTTATACTAAAGTTTAGCTAAAATGCGCGGGTAACGGATAAATCCGACAAAGGAGTGTATTTTTCAGGCAGCCCAACGCATCGCATTAAAAAGCAGATAGCGTTAACTTTAGAAATATTCATGAATAAAAACCGCTATCGCAAACTTGTCTTAATTTACCTGCTGACAGGCGTTTTATGGATCATTGGCAGCGACTGGGTACTGGCTCAGTTCTTCGGTGATTTTGAAACCACCTATCTAATTTCCATGCTCAAAGGCCTTGGCTTTGTGGGCCTGATGTCTTCCCTGCTTTACTTGCTACTGATGCGCTTAAACAGCGCCGAGCGCAAAGCCCGGGTCAACGAGTCGCCAGAGCAGCTGTTTTTAAGCCGTATTCCCAACTACTTTTCAGCCATTCCCATTATCACTTATGCCATGGAGGTAAGGGAGCACCAGGCGCAGCCGCTATGGATAAGCGAAAACCTCAGTGACGTGCTCGGTTACTCCCAGGAAGAAGCCAATTCACCGCACTGGTGGCAAAACAGCATTCATCCGGACGATCGCCTGCGCGCTATTGAAGAAAGTAAAGCCATTATTAATCGTGGCGGTGGCGATCATTATTATCGGGTAAAGCATGCACGAGGGCATTACGTTCACTTTCAAGATGAGCTGCGGTTAATACCCAATACTAACCCGCCACGCTTTATCGGCATTTGGCGCGACGTGAGTACGGAAGAAAACGCCCTGGAACAGGTGCAGGAGTATTCCAGCAAACTTGAAAAAATGGTGCTTGGCACGGTCACGGCTATTTCACATATGGTGGAATTGCGCGACCCCTACACCGCTGGCCATGAAGCCCGGGTGGGCGATTTAGCTGCCAAAATAGCTCATGAAATGGGTCTCGATATGGATACTCAGTATGGCCTGCGTATAGCCGGGCTGGTGCATGATATTGGAAAAATCAGCGTGCCTTCGGAATACCTTACCAAGCCTACCCGGCTCACCGACTCAGAATTTGAAATCATTAAAACCCATGCCAGTAACGGCTACAGTATTCTTAAGAATATTGATTTTCCCTGGCCCATTGCCGAGGTGGCTTATCAGCACCATGAACGCGTAAACGGCAGTGGCTATCCAAGAGGGTTGAGCGGAGATGACATATTGCTTGAGGCAAAAATCATTGCAGTAGCCGATGTGATTGAGTCAATGGCCACCAATCGCCCCTACCGCCATGCCCAGGGAATAGAAAAAGCGCTGAATGAAATTCGCCGAAACAAAGGCATTTTATACGATACCAATGTGTGCAACGCCGCGCTTAAACTGTTTGACCAGCAAGGTTATCAGCTCACCGGTTAAACGAAATTTTACAGCATGGAAAGCAGGGCCTGCGCAAGCGACCCTGTCTTCCTTGTTCGTTTATTGAAGTACTTCCAGCGCCGCATCGATTGCCGAATCCTTGCCCTGGGTGCGATCAGACAGGGAGAAAAATGGCACATTAACATCTACCGGCACGCCTACCCCTTCAAACCATTCATCATCCGGCGATAAATACACTTCGTTGGATAATCCCAGCTCATGCTCACCGGGCAAAATCCACTGCATAATGTCAGAGAAAATGCCGTGGGTTGCCTCACCAATCAGCGTAACGTGAGGCAACTGCTGCATCGATAACGTGAAGGTCTCGGCAGCAGAAGCCGTATCGTTACTCACCAGCAAGGCCACAGGTTTGCCGGTATAATTTACATACTGGCTCGGCGCAATATAAGATTCTTGAATTGCCGTTACGTCCGCACCATCGCGGGCATATTTTTTATAGGCCAGAAATTCACTTTCGGTAAAGCGACTGGCAATGGCCAGGCTGATATAGTCGTTGCCGCCACCGTTATATCGTACATCAATAATTAAGCCGTCAGTAGCTGCTAAATCGGTGAGTGCCTCATCCAGTGCGTCATTAAGGTTATTCAGGTTAGACGTGGTTTGGGCCAGATCGTCGCTGTCTTCATCCGCAGTAGAGTAATTATGCATGGCATCAATGCGCAGATAGCCAATATTGTCAATGGCAAACCAGGCAATCTGTTCAGATGCATCCTGCCCTATATCGGATGTCGCGTAGCTCAAAATAATATTAATTTCCTGCCCCAGGGCATTATCAATATAGCTTTCAATATTGGCCACAATGGCGTTATTCAGTTCACTGTCCTGCAGCGGATAGCTCAAGCCATTGGCCAGGGCATATTCTTCAATGAGATTGGTGGTGTGCACAGGTTTGGTATGGGCCTGAATAATAGTGCCATCTGCGGCTACCCAGGAATTATGCGAGTCTGCCAGTGGCAACAACGTTTGATAAACCGCCTCATACAAGGTGGCATCCTGTTCGGTGATTTGGCTTTCCTGAGCGTAGGTTAAGCCCGGCCAGTCAACGTTCATGCGTTCAAAGTCCACGTAGTACTCAGCCATTATCTGACTGTATAGCGCAAACAGCTCCTGATGGCTCAGATCTGAGTCAACGGTGAGTGGATCACTGGCACAAGACGCCGGTAACTGACTCACTTTGTCCAGTTGCCGGGTTGGCGCGTGAAACTCCCGGGTGCCGCTCCCGGCAAACCATTCCAGCGCATCTTCACTGTTATTAAGCGCCACACTGCGGGTGAGCTCAGCCGTAGAAAGCTCATCAAAGCTATCCTGCAAAATACAATAATCAGACGTGTAACGGTAATATTGCGCGCTGTTGTCATCCACTAACAGCACGTCGCCATAAGCGGATGACGCCCAGATCCCCTGATAGGCTTGGTCAATGGCGGGGCCCGATTGTCCGCCGCCCGGTAACTGATTGATTTGATCTTTACTGCTGCCACCACCACAGGCAGAAAGCAATGAAGTCGCTATAACGGTAGCAATAACGCTTTTAATAATGCGCATAACACAGATTCCTTTTAGAGATTATTCAATAGACAGATGGCGTGTTGAGGATTTTCAATCAATTGAATATCAAGTGCGCCAACGAGTAATTAACTGGAGTGTGTCAGCCTCAAGGTGAAAGAAGGGTCAAACATTTGCTACTTATCCATAACCCAGACCAATACCATCCCTAAAAATAACTATTTGATAATCAACCGTGCTTTTTAGACTATCCATGACAACGATCTAGCCGATAAATCGATAAGGAAACCCTATGAAGCTTTGGTTAATGAGCCTGTTTACCCTGGCAACAATCACGTCACTAACCTGCCTGGCCGCCGGTCCCACTATCACAATGAAAAATGCCGAACCTCAGGCTTTTTTGGGAAAGCCGATGTACTTATACCCGGACGATATGGAGCGCCAGCAACGCGATGCGGAACAGTGGGGACATCTGGCGCTAAGCCTGCCTAATGGCTACAGCACCAGCGAGTATTTTATTCGTAACGTTACTAACCCGGCGCTGTATACCTTTTTACCGCCATCTGATATTGCTACCGGCACCGCGGTAATTATTGCACCCGGCGGAGCATTTATGTCTCTGGCGGTACAAAACGAAGGGCTAAACATCGCTCAGGCACTAAACAAACAGGGTATTGCGGCATTTGTGTTGACCTATACGCTGAATCAAACGTCCACTAGCATCGACGCTTATCAAGAAGAGGTCGGTAAGGTATTTGCAGCCAAAAGGAATGGGCAGGATCCGGATATTTTTGTTCATCAGGCTCCTCGGGATGCGTTAAAAGCACTAACACTGCTCAAAAAAAATGCCGCAAGATGGAATATTGAACCGGACAAAATTGGATTCCTTGGTTTTTCTGCCGGCGCCATGACCAGCTTGTCGGCGTCTACTGCAAGCACTGACATCCGCCCAGCCTTCCTGGGGTATATCTACGGCCCGATGAAAGCCATTGAAGTGCCGCACGATGCACCGCCCATGTTTGCCGCTATAGCTCTGGATGATGGCTTATTTGGTAAACAGGGTTTTGGTATTGTAAACAGCTGGCAGGCGCAGAATATCCCGGTAGAGTTGCACGCTTATGAAAAGGGCGACCACGGCTTTGGTGTTGGACGCCCCGGCACAACCTCAACCGGTATTATTCCTCAATTTACTGCCTGGCTGGCCAGTCATAACCTCTAACCTGCTACAGCAAAAGTCACTGGTTTTTCTGCGAACCTGCCCGGGCACCTCGCACGGTTAACTGAGTTTGAGCACTCTTGTTAGCGCCTTCAGGGTTAAACTGTTGGCGCTTCAACTGGACATGGGGCCAATGTTTCTTTATATTGCGCGCCGAGTACCATCGCGATACCGCCCATCCATTTATCTATCCCGGAAGACTGTTTTGATTACCACCGCCAACATCACAATGCAATTTGGCTCTGAGCCACTGTTTGAAAATATTTCTGCCAAATTCGGCAACGGCAATCGCTATGGCCTGATTGGCGCGAACGGCTGTGGTAAATCCACCCTGATGAAAATTTTAAGCGGTAAGCTTACTCCCACTGCAGGTAACGTGTCGCTGTCTCCGGGTACCAAACTGGGTATTTTAAACCAGGACCAGTTTGCCTTTGAAGACATGAGCGTTGTAGATGCGGTGATCATGGGTGACCGTGAACTCTGGGAAGTCAAACAGCGCCGCGACGAAATCTACGCTAAAGCGGAAATGACCGAAGCAGAAGGCATGGAAGTGGCCGAGCTGGAAGTGCAGTTTGCGGAAATGGATGGTTATACCGCCGAATCCCGTGCCGGTGACATTTTGATTTCGGCCGGCATTGAAGAAAGCTATCACTTTGGTTTAATGCGCGAAGTGGCACCAGGCCGCAAGGTTCGTGTACTCTTGGCCCAGGCATTATTTGCTGAACCCGACGTGCTGCTGCTCGACGAACCTACCAACAACCTGGATATTTACACTATTCACTGGCTGGCCGAAGAGCTTAACAAGCGTAAGTCCACCATGATCATTATTTCCCACGATCGCCACTTTTTGAACTCGGTTTGTACCCATATGGCCGATATTGATTATGGCGAACTGCGCGTTTACCCCGGTAATTACGACGCATTTGTAGAAGCGGCAGCGCTGGTGCAGGAACAACTGCAAAACGAAAATGCCAAGAAAAGTGCAGAAATTGAAGAACTGCAAAGCTTTGTAGCGCGCTTTTCAGCCAACGCCTCAAAGGCAAAACAGGCCACCTCGCGGGCCAGACGCCTGGAGAAAATCGAGCTGGCCGACATTAAAGCGTCGAGCCGCCGTAAGCCTTATATTCAGTTTAAGCAGCACAAAAAACTCCATCGTCTAGCCATTACGCTAGAAGAGCTTGGTCACGGCTACACCGGTGAGCACCTCTTCAGTGGCGGAAACCTGCTGCTGGAAGCCGGTGCCAAACTGGCCATTATCGGTGAAAACGGTGCGGGTAAAACCACCTTGCTCAAATGCCTGATTGGTGATGAAACCGCAAAAGAAGGTACGGTAAAGTGGGCCGAAAATGCCGCTGTGGGTTACGTGCCTCAGGATAGCTCTAAAGACTTTGCCAACGATATGACCATGTTTGAATGGATGTCACAATGGCGCCAGCCCAAACATGATGACCTGCAGGTAAAAGCCATGCTGGGCCGCCTGCTGTTTGGTTCCGACGACTTTAACAAGAAAGTCAGCGTGTGCTCAGGGGGAGAGAAAAACCGCCTGCTGTTTGGTAAAATCATGCTTCAGGACATTAACGTACTGATAATGGATGAGCCCACCAACCACCTCGACATGGAGTCTATTGAGGCGCTTAACATTGCGCTGATGGCATTTGAAGGCACAGTGATCTTCGTTAGCCACGATCGAGAATTCGTTGAATCACTGGCCACCCAGGTGATCGAGATTAAAGATAAACAAATCACCCATTTCGACGGCACCTACGAAGAATTCCAGGCGCACCTGGGCAACTAATTGGCACTGGTACTGGTTTTGGGTGCAAACCGGGCCAGTACCGTTACCAGCAAGGCTGGTAAAAATGTTACGCTCAATAAAGTGGAAACAAAAATACCGCTGAGTACGATAATCCCTACCCCACGATAAAGCTCTGTCCCTTCCCCGGGGATCACCACCAGCGGCGCCAGCCCGAAGATCGTGGTACAGGTAGACATCATTATTGGCCGTAAGCGCACTTCCACAGCCTGTTTTACTGCGTTGCGCAAGGCTTCGCCCTGAGCCAGTAAGCGCCGGGTCTGATCGACTATCAGGATAGGGTTATTTACCACCGTGCCCAGCAAAATTAAAAAGCCGAGCATGGTGATCATATCAAAAGGTTGGTAGGCACCGCCGAGCATGCCTGATACAGCATTGCTGGCAATTAACCCCAACAGACCGCCTGCCATACCCAGTGGAATAATGGTCAGAATAAACGCCGGGTAGCCCCAGTGATTAAATATGGCCACCAGCAACAGGTAACACAGCGCAATGGCAATCATAAAGTTTACCGATAAAGCATCCTGGGTAGCTGCGAGCTGATCTGCCGCACCGGTGATCCGGGTACTCACGCTTTGCGGAATAGCGCCGCTCTCGCGCAGTTCCGGTAATAAGGTGTTTTTAACCGTATTGACGGCCGTTTCAAGCGCCACTTCTTTGGGAGCAATCACATATACCGAAACCGTGCGCTCGCCATCAATGCGCCGCACCGTGTCGCTGCGTTTACTTTCCAGCAAAGTGGCGATGGCGTTTAGCGGTAAAATCGTCCCCTGAGGAGTAAGAATTGGCGTTGTGGCAAGTTGCTCAATGCTCTGCTGATTACCGGCATTGCTGAACAAAAACATATCCACCTGATCGTCATTGAGTAAAAACTCATCCACAAAGGCCCCATCGCTTACTGCGGCCACCGAGTAACCAAAATCATCGCCGTTCATACCGAGTTCGGCAAGTCGCTGCCAGTCCGGACGAATTTCAATAAAGGGTTGTTCAAGGGTGAGCGAGCCGGGATCGGAATTAATCTGTGGGTTATTAAAGTAGTCATCCGCTTTGGTGTATAACGCATTAGCGGCCTGATATAACGCATTAATATCGTTGCCAGAAAAGTCTACCGCCACTGCCCGGGTACCGCCATCATTACTGGAGATAATAGAACCTTTGGTGGAAAACGCCCGCATGCCCGGATAGCTCTCAAACTTCTCGTTAATAAGTGCCATCATATCGCCCACTTCATCGGGATTGACCGGCATGGTAACCATCCATACGCTACCGATACTCACCCGCATATTATAAAATTGCAGGGCCGGAAATTCAGCTTCGCCACGGCCATAAGCTTCCGGGTCGGCGTTCACATAGGGTGTAAAGAATGCCCTAAGCTCATCGCCAATTTCCTGCATAGCCGATAAGTTATAATCCGGCGGTGCAGTCATGGTAGAAAACGCTTTGGGCTCCTCCCCTTCAGGCAAATATTCCGCCGCTGGCATCAGCCACCAGGCGCTACCTAATATAAACACCGCTCCTGCTACAACGATTGACAGCGCGCGAAGACGCGAGGCAATAACTGCCGAAACCAGCCCCAGACATTTTGCGGTAAACCATTTCTGGCCACTGGCATCGTTATCTTCTGGTTTGGGCTGGCGGGCCATGGCTACCGGAATCACAAAAATGGCGGCCAGCATAGAGGCAAAAATCGCTCCGGCAATGGCAATAGCAACATCGGAGTAAAGTTGCCCGGCTTCCTGCTCAATAAACAAAATGGGCGCAAACACCAGGATGGTAGTTACCGTAGAGGCAAGCACTGCCGGCCAGACATCCTTAACCCCTTCCACCGAAGCCTTAAACTTGCTCAGTCCCTGTCGCCTAAACTGCACAATGGATTCAAGCACCACAATGGTGTTGTCCACAGTCATGCCGATGGCGAAAGCCACCCCGGCCATGGAAATAACATTAATGGTGCGGCCAAAGGCCAGCAAGGCAATAAACGCGGCAATGGTGCACAGAGGAATGCCCATCACGCCTATAAGCGTGGAGCGCACCGAACGCAAAAAATAGAACATCACCAGGGTTGCCAGCCCTGCCCCTAATGCCAGATTTACCATCACGTTGCGCAGCGAACTGGAAACATACAACACGTCGTCGGTAAACAGCTCCATTTTAAGCCCGTTAGGACGTAATACCTGCTCATTAAGTTCATCTACAATTGGTAGGATCTGCTGCTTAATGGCTATCACGTTTGAGCCGGTTTCGCGGCGCACCGCGAGCCCGAGGTTACGATCGCCATTGGCATAGGAAAGCTGACGCCGTTCAAAGTGATCGAGCTTTATTTCGGCCACATCTTTTAAATACACGTTGGTATTGTTGATGCGCTGTATGATGAGGTTTTCCAGCTCGTTTACCTGTTCAAAACGTCCCACCACCCGCAACAAATAGCGACTTTTATCGTCTTCGATGTCACCGGCGGACGAGTCCTGATTGCGCTGGACAATGGCATTGCGCACGTCAATCAGGCTGATACCGCGCTGG
>CENT01097004.1_pt1 | contig 10641 bp, 3 predicted proteins | sample 530141 | NCBI WGS metagenome assembly CENT01 (sample SAMEA2591074, study PRJEB7988) | marine metagenome | isolation source: saline water (ENVO:00002010), including | reverse complement strand
GGGGCTCTTTTGAAATAATCAATCAACTTTTGTTTCCCTTGTTCAAGTACATCGTATTTGGATGCATCAAGACTGCCCACCGCAACAAAATCAATTGAAAGATTAATAATTTTAGCATCCATGATGTCAATGGTGTCATTAATCATTTTGTTGCCAGTCAGCCAAGTTTTAATATTCTTCTTGACAACATTGTTTGTTTTTGTTAAACTACCGCCCCTGTCCTCTGAAACAACATAAAGGTTCAAGTTTCGTTTCAACGAATCGCTGTCACGCAAGATTTTACATCGCTTAACTGCACCAAACTTTGTTGGCATCTGATAAACCACCGATTCATAGTCTTGCTGGGTTACGGCTCGCTTCTGTGTGGCAAACGTGTCATAGATTCTGTGTTTTAATTCTGTTGCATCGGGAAGCTGAACGTCACCTGTGATAGGCTCCTCATTATCAACCTCTATGGATTTGATAACTGCCTTTGCGGTTGACGCATTGAGAGTAGTGAAATCGTCAAACTCAAGATTTGTCTTCCCCACGGAGTTCAACTGCCCTACTCGGCAATTAACATTTCTTGAATTATTGAGCCTATATTCTACAGTCAAAGTGGTGTTCGATGGTCCAACGCCGAACTTATCACTTTCAACTAATCTGGTTGGGTCAAAGGATAAACTTTCAATATAATTTTTACCATGGACTTTCATCACGACATTAGAAGGGTCAGCAATCATATCCTCTGGTAGTGACATGTCCGAACTTGCACCGAATTGGATTGTTGTTTTTCTTCGGTCACGAGAGACCATAAACCTTCTTGGTACCATAAATGGTTTTAGAATCTCCGCTGCTTGGTCGCCAGTAGTGTACCCGACACTCAAAGTCTTATCTCTGTTGGTGATTCCTTTGTACAAGATGTTTTGTGAGAGATAGTCCACCTCATAATATTCATTACCCTCAAGGTCTGTAATTGACATAATTTCAGAAATATCAAGACCGTTCAGGTTCAGTTTTCTGAATTTTGTAAACTCTCCAACCCTATGGGTCTCGACATAATATCTTCCTGATATAACTTGTCCGAAAGCTTTAACCGCAAAAGCTGTAGGAATACCAGTTGCTTCGTTCTGTCTTGCAACACGAATTTCGTTATTAGCGTTTCCAAAGTGAACGTCTTCCATAAGAATAAAATCCGCACCTGTCGAGGCTTTAAATGTACTGCCCTTCTTCAGTACGGGCATGTATCTTTTATCTGGTCCCAAGCCTGTCGTCAGTGCAGGAATCAAAACATAAAAAGTGGCGATGCCGTGAGAAGATGGAGCAGTAGTAAACTTATAGCCTAACTGCTTGCCCAACTTAATGATGTTATTATATTCTACCGCAGTGTCAAGAAAGGTTTCATTTGCCTGATAATCGAGATAGAAAGAAAGAATGTCACCGATGTAAGCAACGGTGTCAACCATGAGTGAGCCGAAGCTCGATTCATTAAAGTCCCTGTAGGTATCTGGATAATATCTTTTAATGTAATCAATCAAATCTTCCTTGATTGAGTCAAACTCTCTGCTCGTATACTTGATTGATACGGCTCTTGCTTTCTTATTGCTCATCTAGTTAAGCCCTCACGTTTTTTATAATTAGTTGCCACTAACATATAATTCAAGCCCGTCTACACTATCGAGCGGCTTAATTCTATAGGTCAAATTAATGTACAAAACATTTTCTACCACTGCTGGATTTACGTCTTTTGAATTAAAGTCAATACTAAGAATTTCTACAAACCCTAAATACTTTTTCACTTGAGACTGAATTTTTGCCTCAATCTCGCCGTAGACTATAGGATGGTTTTGTTCAAATAAATAATTTCTCAGTCCGACGCCAAAAAGAGGGTCCATTATTCTTTCTCCTGGGGCTGTAAGAATAATCATTTTCATATTCTGCTTGACCATTTCCTTGTAGGTCTTGTTAAGCCCATACCCATCACTGGGGTCTAGAGAAAGCGGTAATTTTGGTGACAATCCTTCTGGCATGTTATTTTCCTCCATCACTAAATATCTGTTCGTGACATTTTAACTTAGTATTTATTTGTTGTTGCCACGCTACTAATACAAGGAGACATCTATAGAGAACTCAGCCAAAGCACCACGAACTGCTTCTATAGATTGTTCATGACTTACCACTTCATACATTAAATCATAATCTAATTCTGGTAGGCAACGTAAAGATGTTTTAAATCCTGCTTCGGCAAGCTTTGTGTCTTCGTCCTCATCGGACCCCGAGCCCTCGGGGCGTCCCCACATACCCAAACCAAATGCGTGATAAGCAAAACCAAGTGGTCCAATGGGCGGTCCAGGCAATGGCGGGAATACATTCGCTGGCAAAAGCATAAACGACCACGCTGACGTAGGAATGTTTACATTAGCAAGCTTTGACACCATTGCCAGCTTGTGTGCAATAGAAATATTGGGGTCCGTTTTTTCAACGTGCTTCTTAAATATCTTAAGAATCGCCTCTCCTGTCGCTTTAGCAACAGCCTCGAACCCGAGTCCCTTGACAGATTTGCCCCAACCAAGCGGAAGATTGTAGTTCCAACTGTTTGATGATGCAGGCATGTCAAGTAGCCCAAATTCATTTTTCATCATCTTGTCTAAACCAGCGGCTCCGCCAATCTCATCCATCGATGGGTCTTTTTGTTTATAGTCTCCCCGTGAATTGATTGCAAAGAACAACCTTCGAAGCTCGTCTTTTGTTGATGACATCGCACCACTAATAGCTATATCATACGAGGTGGTTTGTTGGCAATAAAGCTCCATAATCGTCTTATATGTTCTAATTGGAAAAATAAAGTCAACGACTGCTCTGAAATCTTCGTGATTTGTCAACAAAGAGTATCGGTCTGCCACAGAATTTGGAAACTCTTCTTCCAGTTCTCTCAATAGCGAATCCTTATCTAATAACTCTCTTGCATCAAGGACTGGTAATGTAGCGATGGCGTCGAAGTTATAAACGTAAGTTTGTGAGTTTGAGTCTGGTGCTGGTGGCTGCATTTTCTCTAGTTCAAAATGAACAAGACATTTTTCCATAGCAATTAGTTCCGTATCGACCGAGCTAAAGTCCAAACCGCCAATTGTTTTGTTCGCAGCAGAAAATGTTGACCACATTTTTTTCCACACCTTATTGTCCGATGGAACGCTCAACGATTGAATTGTCGCTTCCATCCTGTTGTCAACCAAAGGTGCGTACATTAATCTGATTCCCTTGCTAACGCTCTTAACAAGACCTTCTGTAGGTTTTGTAAAGTCTACAACCTCTCTGTCCACAGATTTAGCTAACTCAACTAACGAAAGCATTCCTGCTTTATTTGTGACGCCCCTATAGTTCCATTCAGATGCTTTTGCAGGGTCTACTCCAAATCGCAACTTGCTACTCACACCATCCTCTGACCACCAAGACGGTTCCGCATCGTGAAACTCGACATAATAGTATGGCTCCAAGTACAGGTTTCCATTGTTCCAATTTACTGACTGTCCGTTACTCCACTTGACAGCTTTATTTAAGTTTCCTAAAATAGTAGAGTAATATCTCGGACTGGCTTTTTCATAACCAGAATTGTATGTAGGACCAATTACGATTGGTAAATATTCTAAAACAAATCTACTTTCAATATCAGAAATCATAAGAGAATTAGTCCTGTCTCTCATGCTGTTATATACATCAATATATTGCTCTTTAATAAACGCAGACACCGCTTGTCTGCCAAGCTCTGACGATTCAAAAGGACCGACGGCAGCTTCATCCGAATTTTCATATATATCAGAGACCTCATATGCTGCTGCGAGAAAGTCATCTTTATATGTTCCGCTTGGACTGATTGGTGTTAAAACATCATTCACCACAGCCATGTTGGGTTCATCGTATAGCTCTAAATCTTTAATAATAAAGTCATAAACTGAAGACAAGTATAATTCACTTGGCTCTGAATCTCTCGAAAATACAGAATTTGTAAAAATACCTCTCATGTAGTAATCAACCATATAGGTTCTAATAATTGTCTTAATACAGAGCTTCATCATCTCTTTTTCTTGGTCAGACATCTCTGGGGCTGACGTTCCATCTGTTGGGGCAGACAAGTCAACACACCTTTCTTTTTTCATACTATCTTTTAACTCTTTCTTTTTATCTTTCAAATCAAGAAGGTGTGGGTCACAACCCTCCAGCCTTTGTTCTAAAGATGGCTCTGGGTCTAATTTGAGATAGTTTAACACAGGTTTAATAACCTCGGGAGTGTCGGCGGTGCCACCTCGTGGTTCGAGCTTAATAGATTTAAAGAACGGACTTTCCGATATTAAATTCGTAATGTATGCTAAAATATCTTTATTGATTTCGTCGTAAAGCTCCTTCGATGCGTTATAGAACGGAGTCTTGTCAAGCGAAGAGCCGACGAGGGCTGAAACCCTGCTCATTAACAGGCTGGCAAAAGCGTGCTTTCTCAGGTGAATGTTCTCACTAGAAGCTGAGGCGTAATTGTATTTTTCTTGTGATAATGTGGCTGCCAAGGTAGGTTCTACTTGCTGATTAGTTTCTACGTTGAAAACAACTTTTTTATCTAACCCAGATGTCTCGGATAAGTAAGCATTGCCTCCGATGGTGGCTGTTGTTAAATCTAGGTTTTCTCTGTTGTAGAGAGGCTCAACATATACGAAGTCCCACGACGTATTCGAGGTTGCACCAGCCAACTCTGCTACAGCCCCCTCGATGGCTTCAGAACCCTCTTGTCCTTCCACGGAAGAAAGGATTGAAGTCAAATCGACCACATCAACTGGTAGCTTTAAAGACATCCCATATCCGCCAAAACTGTAGTCATTGACTGTTGATAAATCTTCTGGCGTAGTTATGCTACCAAACACATCCTCAGTCGTCTCTATCGATAATAGAGTAGACTTCAACGAGGGCATCACTTTCCCGACGGTCTTCGCAATTTTAACCTTGCCGTCGCCATCCGTATCGGATTGGTCGGCAATTTCTTTGCTTCCGTAATAGTTGATTGCCAAGCCCGAGTCTGATGCGACTTCAAAATATTCTGAGCTATCAGGTGCCTTGATGAAAGCATCTGGATAGGATGTCACGTCGGAAGAGAACGACATATACACAGGGTCGTACATTAAGTCCACTGCCTTGTCGGTCATATAGTCAATAGAATCATGAGAGAGGTCAACTAAGCCCTTTTGTCGTTGGCTCGACTTGGCACTGTTGATATCAGTATTAGGAGTGTTGGAGCCCGACTCTCCCTTTTGACAAAAAATTGGGGGTGGTGAGAAACCATCCGACAGCGGTCCATCGTTCACAAAATCTGCTAAAATTTTTGCTGCGTTAGCTTTACGCTGGCGAGCACGCTTCAGTTGCAGCTTTATTTGGTCAGGGGTAATTTGGTCTTCTTTATTCTTGAGAAGACTTTCTCTTATCTCATCTGCTTCAGATGCGGCAGGTTGACATAAAATATCTCCAACAACATAGGTTGGTGTAATAGGAGGAGCAGATTCAATTACACGACAAATTGATGGGTCAATCAAAGACCCGAACATTCTAAAAAACTTTATCACCTTAGATTTCTTGTCGAAATTCATATTAGGATAACTGGTTTTTAAGAAGTTCCTGACAATAGAAACAGTTTTTCTTCTTGCTGTGCCGTTAATTAAGGTACAGATTTCGACAGGAGTCAAGAGAACCGATACATCGTCGAGCATTGAAATAACTTCGCCTCGGCGAGTTGCCTTGTCCGCTGGAGTTGTCGCAATCGGAGTTGACATGGGGTCCGCAGGGTCTGTAAATGAATCCATGATGGCGTCGATGGCTTCTGGTGTTGAGGCTTGACCTGGGCTTGCATCGGGAATACTGTCCTCAAGCATGGTGTTCATGTTTTCTTTTCCGAACTGCTGCCCTTCGCCGTTGGCGTCGTTACAAGCATCAGATAAGTTCAATAGGACATTCTTGACCATTGCAACAAAAATTTCACTCAACAGTGTGGTGAGTGCACCCTCGATGGCGTCACCCATTGGTGCCATAATGTCTTGCGTCGGCAGAGAGTCGGGAAATGCTATAGCCAATGATGGCGGCATTTTAGGCTTAGATTGATTAAAGAGGTCCGCACCAACAGCAGGATTATCTGGAAAATCTTTTAGCTTATCCAACTTCTTCAGTGCTTTGTCTAAATCCATGCTAAGAGAATCATCAATCCCTATGCTCTTTGCCTTGTCAGAAATTGAATCAAGTCCTGGGATTTTGTCTGCTCCAAGATTGTCTAAAACTTCCGACGCACCTGATACACCAATGTCTTTAAGTTTAGATGAGAGTTGTCCTATATCATAACCCGAGATACCTAATGAACCAAATGTTAACCCCTCTAATCCAAGTTGCGACATGTCCAGAGCACTAAACCCAATATCACCAATACTGATAGACCCTAAATTTAATTCACCCAAGGTCAATTCACCGATGCCGCCAGATTCAAATATATTAGGCACATCGACAAAGACCAAGTTAGATAAGCCAGTGTCAACAGAAAAGCCAGTCTTTACAATGGTAATATTATTGTTGAATGGGTTCAATTCAATAGAGTCAGACAGTTCAATGTCTTCAATGTCACCGAGCTTAAAATCTTTGAATCCAAAGTCGTCTACAGAGGTGGATGAAATCTTGAAACTGTCAAAACTAAATTCCGACCAGTCATCCGATTCTTGTAGTTGTTCTGTGTCTACCGAATCGTCTACGTCCACAGTTGAGCCAGTTTTTGGAAAAACAAATTTATTATTTAGTGAATCAAATTCAATGTAATCTCGAATGTTTATATTCTTGAACTTGTCGAAAGACAATCCAGACATATTAAGGTCGTCAAAACTAACAGAAGAAATCTTCAAGTCCTTGAAAGTGTAACTCTTCAGGCTTCCGCCGACCTTTGTCCCCGTCTTCTTAAATAAAATTGAGTTCTCCACAGCGTTGATTTCGAAATACTCGTCTGCATCAACTCCTGGGATTTCTTTTATTTTTATATCTTCCAAATTAAGCTTCTCGACAGGAATCTGATTCATACCCAGTTCATCAAATGAAATATTTGCGATACCGAGTTCGTTTATGTCAATGTCTGCCAGAGCGTCTAAATCCGCAATGCTTGAGTCTGGTATCTTTGATTTAAATTCATTGTAGTCAATCTCGACATCTGGAATGTCATTGATTCCAATACCAGAGCCCAAAGACGATGTATCGCTTGACTGTAAGGCAGACTGCACGTCAGACGCCAAGTCTTGAACTCTTGAAAGGTCGGGAGTGATGTGACTCATACACTGGCTAATCAAGTCAGCAATATTAACCTTGTCGAGTACTGCCTCAAAAGCATCATCGACAGTATTGATGTTCTCCAAAGTCTTCTGGAGTCCCTCGCAGGAGGCAGTAAAGTCTCCAACGAAATCGGAAGAGCCAACCCTATCTTGATAAAGCTTAAACTTTGTATCAAGATTTCCAAGGTCTCTGTCTTCTAATAATTTATCTGTGTAAACTTTTACAGGCGAGTCATTGTATGATGCTGACATTTTCTTGGACATGCTTTCTGTATTATCAGATATATTTCCAATATTGTCATGCTTATTTGGTCCACCCTTCTTCTGACTAGGGTTGACCTGTGGAGGGTTGGGTAGGGTATACGCAAACAAAAAATCAGTCCACGTCAACTTTGAAGTATCTATTTTAGATATTTCTGTCAGGTTCCACAGATATCCCTGCGTTGTTTGATTATCATAGGGCACAGTGTCAGATAGTTTCTCAACACCTTTGTGAAAAATTATTGTACTGCCCGACTCTCTCATTAGTGAGACATAAATTAGGGTCAAGGTTGCATCCCACCCTAATTCAATTATTTCGTCACTATCAAAGGGGTTTGGAACTACACTGTTTTCCCTCATTAAAAGGTCGAGAGGAGAAAACAAGGAACGAACATTTTCCGCCTCAATTGATGCATTATAATTAACAACAGTCCCGTTAAATTTTTCAATCTGTTTAGCATAACCGTCCAAAACGGCTGCGACCTTTTCAATATCATTTTTTAAGGATTTCGTTTTATACGATGACTTGAACACAACGTTCTCTAACACATCCCACTTTGCACTTGTTACGACGCCTTCAACTACGCTGGTGTTGACATCTGTATCGAGTGCTAGGAGATATTTTCTTGGCAATGTCACCAAAACTTTTAAAAACGTGTTCGGTCTAATATCTACGAAGTATTCTTCTGCTGTACAAAATTGATAAACCTCTTTGTTTTTGAGTTTATCAATATAATCATCAATCAATTCATCATCGTGCTTTTTTCCGTTATCACGAAGAATAATTTTTAAACCACGCTTACAGGCGAGAATCAAGCGATTGTTAATATCGTCTCCGCCTGTTGCCTCGTACTCGCTCATCTCGACACAGACTTTGTACTTAGAGTCGTGGCTGTCAAAGTGACTTATGTTAGACTCTAATGCCGTCCAGTCCACAATGGGTGGCACTCTAGGGTTTCCGCCTGTTTTCTCATCATACTTTTGAACCGCAGAATTCGCAGTAAACGTGAGCTTCCTTACATTGTCTTTGTGTACAAAAAGCTTTGTTTTGCCGTAATCTTTTCCAACGACTACAACCTGTACCCAACAACATTCAAATCCTGTACCTTCATCGAGAACAATTAGATGGGTTCCGTTTACCAATAAGTCAACCACATCTCCCTTCAGGGAAGCATCTTTTCTCAGACCTCGTTCTGTTTTGAAATAAGACGGCGAATCACGAAGAGCCGCCTTGCCCACACAATTGATGGAGTGAGTTGCCTCTTGAGGAAGCGAAGGGAATCGTTCCATTTTATTTTCGAATAAAGTTCTTGACATTATCAATTAACCTTGTTATATTTGCTGTTTATGTATTTCTTACCTGCTTTTGTTAAATAGGTTTTCTTAAAGGTTTTCAAGTTCGCCTTATGCTTAGCTAGGTCAACTTTCGAAGTTAAAGCTAAGTTTTTAACAGTAGAAATACCAGAAGACACAACTGCTGGTGCCAACAACGTAGTGCCCAGAATCGGAATCAAGTGAGTATGTGTCGTAAGTGCAATGTTCATTTGTATCTGTTGCATTAAAAAGTAATCAACAATTCCGTTCAGTTTATCAATGTGAAAAACTATTCTATCCAATGCCTCGGCTAAGTTATCACCTTTAGCCATGGGTTGTAACTCAGTGTCATCGTTTCCAGCAATAATGTCTACACCAGAGACAGCCTTGATATCCGCACCTTGAGAATTCTTCTGGTCTGTCCTTGTTACAAGTTTTATTCCCTCTCTCGCCACAAGTCGGATACCATCAGCTTTTAAGCCGATAGCTGATTTTGTTTTAGAATTTCCCACGTTACCAGAAACAAGTTCGAAATTATCATCAATGTCGGTCTTTTGACTAATATAAATCCTAGCCGCATCAACCTTAAAGTTGGGGTCTACAAAAACAGCATTTCCATCTTCGTCCTGAGATTGAGGTTCTGAACCCATTCTACCGACCACCATGTCAATCATCGATGCCTGTGTATCTCCAGAGCCACCGTAACCGCTCAATCTAGACGCTGGGCGGTCTCTCCCTAAAACAATGAAGGAATTGTTCTGACCTTTATAAACTGTTTCACACTCGGCTTCAACGTATTCTGGTACTGGTTCTGGTAATTGATTACCCGCAATACCTCGTTTGGAGATTTTAACAGTAGGGTCGGACGCCTCTAAGATTTCTCTGTTGCGTTGAAAGAAACCTTCTACGTCAATTGCTTTTTTTACTGATGCCATTGTAGTTCCCCCTTGTGCTGTTTATTTTCCAAAATAGCCACCACGCCAGACTCTGCTGGCATATCCCCATGGAGGGTGACTACTTGGGTTAAACATAGTCTCAAGCTGCATACCAAACGTAGTCGAACCAACGGTCAGACCAGCATTCATTCTAAAGTCGTAGTGCCAAATTTCAGACGCCCCACTGCAATCCTTATACCAACTTTTCCCAACGGCACCGATTCCTGCAAGTCCGTAAGCTCTCATAATCTTGGTCAGATTGACAAAATATCCAGTTGTTGGAATAATTTGTGGTCCCGAGCTAGACTCTTTGATAGCATTTAATGTTTTATGTTCTATCTCGAAAGTAACTCCCTTTCGCTCGGTAGAGCCAGATGTCTTACTTGTCTTTACCCACAATATAAAGTGCTTATTGTTTTCGGGGTCAAACTCAGCCACGAACATATCTTTCGCTGGGTTTCTCGCTGTGTGTGGTAGCAAAAGGTCTAAAGCAAGTGTCGTATAGTGAAACGATGTTGCACTTGCTCCAGGCTTAACCTTAACAGACAAGTGTCTCTGTGCACCTGAAGAAGAGATAGTTCCGCCTAACTCTTTTACTATGTTTCGAACTTCTGCAATATTTATCGCAACATCTTCTCGGACTCTTGGGTTCTTTGCATACCAGTTCTTACCACTTGGTGATTTCACAATATCAAAATCTGGAGATTTTACAACTTTCATTTTAGGATTTGTTCTGATTTCTCCAAGCACACCAATGAAGGGCACATCACCAATCGGGGTGCCCGCTCGGTCGGCACCAATTGTAAAAGGTTGACCTGGGG
>CENT01097800.1_pt1 | contig 10655 bp, 12 predicted proteins | sample 530141 | NCBI WGS metagenome assembly CENT01 (sample SAMEA2591074, study PRJEB7988) | marine metagenome | isolation source: saline water (ENVO:00002010), including | reverse complement strand
CGCAAAAGTAATCTTTCTTTTACACTTGAATTTAGTTCTTATTAAAGAATAGTTTAATTTGGTAAAATGAATAAAAAATATTTGATTATACATGCCGATGATGCGGGTATGGCATGGTCGGAAAACAAGGCCACACAAATCGGACTGCTGGAAGGATCCATTAATTCGACCAGTTTAATGGTACCCTGTCCCTGGTTTTTTGAAATGGCTCAATTCTGTCTCGAACATCCAGAGGTTGACTACGGTATTCACCTCACCCTCACTGGAGAATGGAAAACCTATCCCTTTCGACCGATCACCCCTTTAGATCAAATTCCTTCACTGGTCAATCATCAAGGCTATTTTTATCCAAAAAGATCGGCTATTCGAGATGGTGCTATTTTGGAGGAGGTATATTTAGAGCTGAAAAATCAAATAGAATTTGCCTTGTCTTTGGGCTTAAAACCAACTCATCTCGATTCTCATATGTACACCCTAGGAGTTCGACAAGATTTAATAGACCTTTATCAAAAGTTGGGCAAAGAATACAACTTGCCCATAGTGCTAAGCAAAAAACTCATTTCCTACACTGGAGAATCTGCTACAGCATTTAAACTACCTGAAAAAGGCTGCTGGGAATCCATCTATATGGGATCGTTTGATGAGTTTTCCAACCGAGGTTTAACTCACTTTTACGACCACTTTCTGGATAATCTAAGTGAAGGATTTTCCTTATTGCTTATTCACCCTGCTTTAAAAAGTGCTGAAATGGAACAAATCGCAGTTGACCATCCAAATTTTGGTGATCAGTGGCGGGCAGAAGATGCCGCTTACTTTAAAAGTGAACATTGCGCTAACAAACTCCGAGAAAATTCAATTGAATTGATTGACTTTCGCCATCCAGAATTGGTTAGTTTTCTGGGTGCATAAAACGTTGCTTCCCAAGTAAAGTCTCTTCAGACTCCACATGATCCTCGTCAGGAACACAACAATCAACTGGACAAACGGCTGCACATTGGGGTTCATCGTGGAATCCTTTACACTCAGTGCATTTGTCCGGCACTATAAAATAATATTCATCAGAAACTGGCTCTTGAAATTCATCACTGTTTACTTGTTTTCCGTTAGGCAAAACCACATCTCCTTTTAAAGATGTTCCGTCTTGATAACGCCAATCTTCCGCACCCTCATAAATTGCGGTATTGGGACATTCCGGTTCGCAAGCACCACAATTAATGCATTCGTCAGTAATGATTATAGCCATAGCAATTTTCTTTGCTTACATTTGCGCAAAAGTAATACCTTCATCGTTACTGGACAAAGAAATGACCGCAAACTTAAATCGCTTCAAAGCCCTTGTTAAATTAGGAGATTACCTGCTTCATTTCAAGGGTGATGAGCCAACCTATACAGACCTCAATAAATGTGTTAAACAAGCTGCTGCAGCCAACGGATGGTTCACATATAAAAATATCACTAAAGCATTTACAGATTGGGGAAATGTCTTAACTGAAGACCACTTAAACTCATGGCTACATCCCTATAATTCTAAACCTATAACCAAACCAAAGAATATTGCGCTTATTTTGGCTGGAAACATTCCTTTAGTTGGTTTCCACGATTTGATTTGTGTTTGGATGAGCGGTCATCAAAGTACTGTTAAATGCGCCTCAAAAGACGAACATTTACTCCCCTTCCTCTGTCGCTTTTTGGAAAATGAAGCGGATGAATACCGTTTTACTTTTATCAAAGAGCCCTTTTCTAATTTTGATGCCGTAATTGCAACTGGATCTGATAATGCAGGTCGCTATTTTGATCATTATTTTGGTAACTACCCTCATATCATTCGAAAAAACAGAAATGGGATTGCTGTTTTAGACGGGAGTGAAACCCAAGACGACCTTCAAAAACTTGGACTCGACATCTTGCAGTATTTTGGATTAGGCTGTAGGAATGTCTCTAAACTGTATTTACCTAAAGACTACGATCTCAATCTTATCTTTGGTGGACTTTACCCGTTATCAGAGATCATTCAGCATGCCAAATATGCTAACAATTATGATTACAATAAGGCAGTATTTTTGATGAGTGAGTTTGACTTTTTTGAAAATGGATTTATAATTTTAAGAGAAAATTCAGAATTTAGTGCCCCCATAGCCTGTGTTCACTATGAATACTATGATAAGGTTGAGGATTTAAAAAAAATCCTGGATTCCCAAAAGGATAATATTCAATGTGTAATTTCAAAGATGGAACTCATCAATGCTATCCCCTTTGGTAAAGCCCAACAGCCCAAACTAAACGACTATGCTGACGGGGTTGACACTCTTGCATTTTTAGAAAAACTCTAGTTGGGCTTGATGAAATTACAGTCCATTTTTTTTTTACTTCTTCAATGAAATGCTGGTGTTAACAACTCCAACAAAAAAAACAACCCAAAAACTCTTGATTTAGTCTTAGAATCGTAATATTTGCAAAAAAATTAAACACTTCAAGAAAAGCTATGGATCTTCATAATTTTAGTGCCGGTCCCTCTATATTACCAAAAGAGGTCATGCACCAGGCTGCTGAAGCCGTTAAAGAACTCGACGGTTCTAAACTTTCTCTAATTGAAATTTCTCACCGAAGTAAAGCCTTTGTCGACATCATGGACGAAGCTTGCGAACGCGCATTGCGACTAACAGGTCTCGAAGGCAAAGGGTACAAAGCAATTTTTCTCCAAGGTGGTGCCAGCCTTCAATTTTTGATGGCAGCTTATAATTTATTAGAAAACAAAGCCGGATATCTCAATACGGGTACTTGGTCTGATAAAGCGATTAAAGAAGCCAAATTATTTGGTGAAGTAATTGAGATAGCAAGTTCGAAAGATCAAAATTACAACTATATCCCAAAAGATTATTCCATCCCCACTGGCTTGGATTATCTCCACCTTACAACTAACAACACCATTTTCGGAACCCAATTTAAATCCATTCCAGAAAAGGATGCCCCCCTCGTTGCCGATATGAGTTCAGATATTTTCTCAAGAACTTTTGACTATTCAAAATTTGACTTGTTTTACGCTGGAGCACAAAAAAATATGGGCCCAGCAGGAACAACTCTAGTAATTCTGAAGGAGTCTCTTTTAGGAAAAGTCTCTAGAGCTATACCTTCTATGATGAGTTATGAAGTCCATGCCAGCAAGGACAGTATGTTTAATACACCCCCTGTATTTGCTGTTTATACCTCCATGCTCAACATGCGTTGGATTGAAACTCAAGGGGGAATAAAGGCTTTAGGAGATAAAAATTCTGTAAAAGCTACGCTGCTTTATGGAGAGATCGACCGCAACAGTCTCTTTGAAGGCTTTGCTGCTAGAGAAGACCGGTCCGAGATGAATGCAACTTTTAACCTCAAAGATTCTGAACTTACAACTGCCTTTGACAGCTTATGCCAAACAGCTGGTATTAGCGGACTTAAAGGACACCGTTCTGTAGGTGGGTATCGTGCCTCTATGTATAATGCCATGTCCATTGGAAGTGTCGAGACTTTAGTTGATTGTATGCAAATACTAGAAAAAAAACATTAAGCTTACACAGTAATACTAAAAAAACTATGAAAATATTAGCAAACGACGGCATATCTCAAACCGGTATAGATGCACTAACAGCTGATGGCTTTGAGGTCATTACAACGAATGTCGCACAAGAACAACTGGTCAACTACATCAACTCCAATGAAATCGTTGGATTATTGGTAAGAAGTGCTACTAGTGCTCGCAAAGAACTGATTGATCAATGTCCGAACCTCAAGCTCATAGGACGAGGAGGTGTGGGTATGGACAATATAGACGTTGAATACGCCAAGTCAAAAGGGCTGCACGTTATCAATACACCAGCAGCTTCCTCTGCCTCTGTAGCTGAATTGGTTTTTGCACATCTTTATGGAGGAGTACGCTTTTTATACGACGCTAATAGAAGTATGCCTCTAGAGGGCGAAACCAACTTTAAAGGGCTTAAAAAAGCCTATGCTAAAGGGGTTGAACTTAGAGGGAAGACTCTTGGAATTATCGGTTTTGGGCGGATCGGGCAAGAGGTTGGTCGAATTGGACTTGGAATTGGTATGAATGTAATCGCTGCAGACAAGTTTATCGATAAAGCTGCAATTAAAGTTTCTTTGTTTTCTGGGGCTTCTGTCACTGAAGAAATCAAAACTCAAGATATGGACAGTCTCTTAGAGCAGGCTGATTTTATTAGCTTACACGTTCCCGCACAAAAAGACTATGTCATCGATAAAGCTGCTTTTTCAAAAATGAAAAAAGGTGCTGCGATTATCAATGCTGCACGTGGTGGTGTGCTTGATGAAGTTGCTCTTGTTGATGCTTTAGACTCGGGTCAACTCTCTTTCGCTGGTCTCGATACTTTTGAAAACGAACCTAAACCAGAGATTAAGCTGCTTATGCACGATAAAATCTCACTTACTCCACACATCGGTGCGGCTACTTTAGAAGCTCAAGACCGAATTGGAGAAGAACTCGCTAGTCAAATCGCTTCTTTACTCAAATAAAAGCTATTGTATTTTAATCGCCTAAAACAAAAATGGAATATAACTTCTAATTTTCAGTTAATTATAGTTTTTATTGTTTTTGGTATAACGGGTTCCATGAGTGTTAAGGTTGCTAGACCCATACTTGATTTCTTCAATATACATCCGGAAGTCTTTGGATCCATCTGGGGCGGGGAACTGCTATATTGGATCATCCGAATATTAATCGTTTTTCCAGCATACCAAGTTTTACTGCTTTTTTTTGGCACAATCTTCTTCCAATTCAAATTCTTTTGGGAATTTGAAAAAAAAATCCTCAAACGTATGGGATTCAAACGTTTTTTTAAAGAAAAATCTTGAGACTTAAGACTAGGATAGTTTTGATTGAATCAGATTCAAAAACTCGTTTCGAGTATCTGTATCTTTAAATACACCTCTAAATCCTGAGGTCGTCGTGGATGAATTTTGCTTTTGCACACCGCGCATCATCATACACATATGAGAAGCCTCTATAACTACAGCAACTCCTTTAGGTTGAAGCGTATCGTTGATGCAGTCTAATACTTGTTCAGTAAGACGCTCCTGTACTTGTAATCTTCTTGCAAACACATCGATTACACGTGGAATTTTGCTCAGTCCTACAATTCTTCCGTTTGGAACATAAGCGACATGTGCTTTTCCAAAAAATGGTAAAAGGTGGTGTTCACATAGTGAATAGAGTTCAATCTCTTTGACAATGACCATTTCGTTGTAATTCTCCTCAAACATCGCACTTTGTAGAATTTGTTTGGGATCTTGCTCGTAGCCACCTGTTAAAAACTTCATTGCCTTTGAGGCGCGCTCCGGAGTCTTTAATAAGCCCTCTCGTAATTTATCTTCCCCAAGCAAATGGATAATATCTTCGTAATTTGTTTTTATTTGCTCTGTTATCGGTAAGGTTTCGATATCAAAATTATCATTCATAAGATTCATTTAAGTGGTTTGAAAAATAATGTTTTAGTTTTTCCATCTTAGGATGGATTACATAGGAACAATAGGGCTGCTCTTGGTTTCGATTGAAATAATTATGATGCCCTTGCTCCGCTTCATAAAAGGGAGAAGCCTCTTTCAGCTCAGTCACAATCTCATCTTTGAAAACTGCTTCTGTAGTCAGTTGCTCAATTACCATTTCAGCAATTTCTTTTTGTTCTGTATCGGTAAAATAAATACCGGATCGGTATTGAGTTCCTACGTCGTTTCCTTGACGGTTTAATGTGGTAGGATCATGGGTATTAAAAAAAATCAAGAGCAAATCAGTCAATTGAACCCGACTCTCATCATACGCAATCGATATTGCCTCAGTATGACCTGTTCTCCCTGTACAAACTTCTCGGTATGCTGGATTTTTAATTTTACCATCAATATAGCCAGGCACGACATTTTGCACACCTTTGATTCGCTGAAAAACAGCTTCCGTACACCAAAAACAACCTCCTGCTAAATATATAGTTTTGAGCAACTTTTTTTTTAATTTGTTAAACAAATATATGAAAACTCGCCTGCACTTTTCGGTCTTGTAGAGTTAATTTATTGTAAATCGAGCTTTTTATACACTTTTATTAAACTTTTGTTTAATCTTAAATATGAATCTTAATAGATGAATAAAAAGAATTAAATTTGATGTTTTCTATGAAACCACTATTAAAAGCTGTTCGAATTTCTAAAAAATACGGTGAACTCGACGTGTTAAAATCGATTGATTTAGAGATCAATGAAAAAGAGATTGTCACCATAGTAGGTCCTTCAGGAGCGGGAAAAACAACCTTACTTCATATTTTAGGTACTTTAGATCGACCTAATACTGATCCCAATAGTCATGTATTTTTAAACGGAACTGACACTACCATACTCGGAGATAAAGAGTTGTCTTTGTTTAGGAATCAAAATATGGGTTTTATCTTCCAATTCCACGAACTACTCCCCGAGTTTACAGCCATAGAGAATGTCTGCTTACCCACCTGGATTACTGGTTCAGACACTCAGGAAGCAGAGAAAAAAGGGTTGGCACTATTAGAACGATTAGGAATTAAGGATAGAGCAAGTCACAAACCTACGCAACTATCAGGAGGCGAGCAGCAACGTGTAGCTGTAGCCAGGGCTTTGATCAATGACCCAAAGATCATATTCGCAGATGAACCTAGCGGAAATCTGGATTCAGAAAATGCAGATCAGCTCCACGATTTATTTTTTGAACTGCGTGAGGAGCAGCAATGCAGTTTTGTAATTGTAACCCACAACAAAGAGTTAGCCAAAAGAGCAGACCGCAGTATCAGTATTATAGACGGAGCAATAAAGGTGTGAATTCAGAACAACTTAAAGACTTTTTAGATCACAAGGCGACTACTTACGAACAGCCCCAATTTTTGGAACAAGACCCCATTCAAATACCACATCTCTTTCAAAAAAAAGAGGATATAGAAATCAGTGGTTTTTTGGTATCTTCAATCGCCTGGGGTAATCGACTCAGTATAATCAAAAGTGGAATGCGTATGCTGGAACTGATGGGTAATGACCCCTACCATTTTGTTATGGAACACAAACCAGCGGATCTAGACTCTTTTGATTCTTTTGTACATCGTACTTTTAACAGCACCGATCTTCGCTATTTTATTAAAGCCTTACGACAACTTTATACCCATCATGGGGGTTTGGAAGCTTCTTTTTCAAAAGTATTAGGCAATCAACGCCTTGATCAAAACATACACGAATTCAGAAATTCTTTTTTTGAATTAAAACATGAAAAGCGAACTGAAAAGCACGTCGCAGACCCCTTTAAAGGTTCAGCTGCTAAGCGCATCAATATGTTTTTAAGATGGATGGTTAGAGATGCTAAAAACGGAGTGGATTTTGGTCTTTGGAAAAGCCTTTCTCCTGCTCAACTTTCTTGTCCGCTTGATGTTCACAGCGGAAACGTTGCTAGAAGTTTGGGTTTACTCAAACGCAAACAAAACGATCAGAAAGCAGTTGAGGAACTGGATTTAAGTCTACGGAGATTTGACTCTAAAGACCCCGTAAAGTACGATTATGCCCTATTTGGTTTGGGGGTATTTGAAGGGATGAAATAGGTTAATAGAAAAGCAATAGACTTGTATAGCTTTGTTTAGTAAGCTACCTTTAACATAAAACCCTTGATGTTTAGACGTTTTTTAAAAAATATTGGCCCGGGTCCCTTAGTGGCAGCAGCCTTTATCGGTCCTGGAACGGTCACACTCTGTACTTTAGCAGGGGTAGCATTTGGCTTCCAACTGCTTTGGGCTATCATTTTATCGATTGGTGCAGCAATTATTCTTCAAGGTATGGCAGTTCGAATTGGAATCATAGGCAGAAAAAGTATCATTCAAGTGCTTAGGGAAGAAATTGAGATCCCTTGGGCACGTAATTTTGTATTAATTCTCATTTTTGGGGCCATAATGATTGGCAATACAGCATACGAAGCAGGAAATATTAGTGGTGCTGCTTTAGGTTTAGAAACTTTAATTGGCAGCTTTAGTTTTCAAAGCTCAGTCATCAATCTCAAACTCTACCCTATACTCATCGGTCTGATCGCTGCAACATTACTTTGGATAGGAAAATACAAACTTCTTGAACGTAGCCTTATTTTTTTGGTAGTCATTATGAGCTTGTCTTTCTTGGTCACTGCTATTGCTACTAGGCCCTCGCTAGCTCAAATTTTTTCGGGACTTTTCCGGTTTTCAACTCCTAAATCTAGCTTATTGAGTATCATAGGATTGGTAGGTACCACCATAGTACCCTATAATTTGTTTCTACACACTGAACTAGTACGCGAAAAATGGATATCAAAAGCAGATCTTCCGTTTGCTATAAAAGATATGTTGATTGCGTTAACTCTTGGGGGATTTATATCCATGAGCATTATCATAACAGCTGCGGGTGTGGAGGCGACAACAATAAATAACGCTTCAGATCTTGCTTTAGGCTTGGCTCCCATTTTTGGTGATGGAGCTAAATATTTACTTTCAATCGGCTTATTTGCAGCGGGAATTACAAGTTCCATCACTGCTCCTTTAGCAGCAGCTTATGTGGTTTGTGGGTGTTTTGGCTGGTGTACGGATTTAACTTCCCGCTCTTTTCAACGCAGTTGGGCAATTGTCATACTTTTCGGAATGTTACTTGCTTCTACCGGTCTAAAGTTTATACTGATCATCCAATTTGCTCAAATCGCCAATGGCATACTGCTCCCCATAATTGCAGCTATTCTTTTATGGATAATGAATAAGGCTTCTTGGTTGGGTAAATCAAAAAATAATTGGTATCAAAATCTATTTGGGTTTTTGATTGTAATTATTTCTCTATTTTTAAGTGTGAGAACAATGGGTTCAGTATTTCAATTTTTTTAATGGATATTAAGTTTAACATCAATGCAGATGTAGGAGAAGGAATGGGTGACGACACTGGCCTTATGCCTCTTATTCAGGCCTGTAATATTGCCTGTGGTGGACACGCAGGGAATCAACTTGAAATTCAAAAGACTATTGAACTTGCAAAAAAACATCAAGTACTAATCGGTGCTCATCCCTCGTATCCAGACCCAATTAATTTTGGGAGGCATTCTTTAAAAATAGATCAAAAAGAGCTTTACCGAAGTACGGAGCAACAGCTTTCGCTTTTGCTTGAACAATTGCCATTGGAACAACTACATCATATCAAACCCCATGGAGCTTTGTATCACGACTGCATACATAAAGAAAAAGTTGCACGCATATTTTTAGAAGTTGTTGCGTCTGTTAGTTCAGAGGTGATCATTTTCACCTCATCTAAAGGACACTTAGCAAAACTCGCTGATAAAAAAGGTATAAAGTATTTGAATGAAGCGTTTATTGACCGTACCTATCAAGACAACGGACAATTACTCGCACGGTCAGAGGCTTATTCGGTTCTCAACGATTCAAAATTAATATCCCAAAGAATTAAAAATCTGATACATAACAAGGGGGTGTACTCAATTAATGGCAATTGGATCCCTCTAGATGCGAAAACACTCTGTGTACACGGGGATCATCCAAATGCAGCAAGTTTATTAAAAAGTGCACTGAACAATTTAGAAATAAGTGATTCATAAAAATGGAAAAAGCACTTCCTTTTCGTTTTTTTATCACCCATCCAAAGGTGGCTGTCCTCGAATGGGATACGGAACCTAACCCAAACCTTCTAAAACAGCTTATTGGTTTTCAAAAAGCCATTTTAAAAGAGTTTAACGAAGTCTCTCAAATCACTCAAGGCTTCAGGTCCCTTATGCTTTACCACAACTGTGATATTCATTATTTAGAAGACTACCCAAACCGTTTGTATTTACTTTTTGATTCCCTTTCCACTTTTTCCTTTACAAAACAGAAAACATGGCAAATACCTGTGTGCTACGAAGAGAGTATGGCTCCAGACATAAAATCACTGGCAAACCAACTCAATATCAGTACAGCAACATTGGTAAGAGAGCACACCTCAGCGAACTATCAAGTCAATTTTATAGGATTCCTGCCTGGCTTTTTATATTTAAGTGGGTTGCCAAAAGTACTGGAGTGCAAAAGAAAGTCAATACCAGTTTCTCGAGTAGACCGAGGGAGTGTCGGTATAGGCGGAAAGCAAACCGGGATTTATCCTTTAGAAAGCCCCGGCGGATGGCATCTTATTGGGAAAACTCCATGCCCCCTATTTGAACCTAAAAAGAAAAATCCCTGTTTTGCAAAGGCTGGAGATTCAATTCAATTTCTATCCATCTCAAAATCAGATTTTTTGAAGCTCGAAAAGCAAAGAGAACACGGAACCCTTAAAATCAAACCCTTATGATTGAGGTTCTCCTGACTGGTATTCACAGCAGTATCCAAGATTTAGGTCGTTTTGGTATCCAAAACACGGGTGTCCCGATTGGTGGTGCAATGGATCAAACTGCAATGCAATTGGCAAATAGTCTCCTGAATAATCATAAACAAAGCGCGGTACTTGAAATGTGCTTTAAGGGACCCAAACTACGCTTTCACCAATCAACCACTATTGCTCTTGCTGGGGCGGATATGAATGCAAAACTCAACGAAAAACCCATCAATAATTTTACGGCAATTAAAATCAAAGAAAATGATCTCTTGCAGTTTGGTATT
>CENT01001528.1_pt1 | contig 10660 bp, 18 predicted proteins | sample 530141 | NCBI WGS metagenome assembly CENT01 (sample SAMEA2591074, study PRJEB7988) | marine metagenome | isolation source: saline water (ENVO:00002010), including | reverse complement strand
GGGAGATGTTTACTCAGCGTTGTCGACTGGCATCGCGCTGTTGAGGAAACTCTGGAGTGCTCGAGCTTCCTTAATAGTCATGCTGAGCTGAGTCGTGGGAGTTGAGTAGAAGTCATTATCATACGTGCGAGTTGCAATCGTAAACAGGTTGCTACCAGCCTTCTTGGCTGTAGTGTTCTGGCTAACGCCAAAGTCAAATCGCTTAGTACTAGAATTCTTCGAATAGATCATGCAAAATCTCCTTTTCTTTTGTTTGCTTTGCATTGCTTGTGGAGCCATTCCCCACCAACATTTGGATTATAGCTCAGGGAGGTAAGGTGTACAGACTTTTTTAGGGTACCATAGCAAAAGATTTTCCAGCATAATCTGAGACTATCACTGGTGTATTTCGAGACTCAGCGAACTTAATCAGACGCTCCTTTTGCTTCATTCTTCTGATGAATGCTTTCTCTTGTACCTCAAGTATGAGTAGGGTGCGACCAAACTGTGTATCTACGTGGTAGGCCATGATCCCGCTCTTGTCTGGGCGTTGGCCTGGTCCGGTAATACCCTCGCTCCAGATACATTGGAACGTACGGCACTCTCCAGGTCTCTCTTCATATATCGAGCAGCCTTTAAAGCAAACGTTCGGGCATGTCTTTCTAGGAGGCTTCTGAAGCGTGGGTATCTCTAGAACACTGCAGCACACAGTACATGCGCCACAATCTCTACTTTTCATTTTCCGGCTTGTCGGTATAACTGAACTTTACAGCAAGACCGCTTTCTCTAGACACAACCTTAATACCACCATCAGCGTTACGCATCAGCGAAGCGACCTGTGCTGTCTCAGTTGTAGATCTGACGTGTGATAGGAAGTAGCACAACGCATCGACGACTTCCTCGTCAGTAAATTCTACGCTGTAGTTCCTTGAAATATTGATCTGCATTTTCTCGACCTGTAGGTGTGTTTGAAAGAGATACCAGATCAGAAGCAATTCTAAAAGCGATCGCATCGCGAGCAGCTTTGGACTTCAGGTTGATCTGCTGTTCCGAAAAGTCTTCTAAAGCTTTCTGGATTAATTCAATCAACTCACCACGTGTAGTATTGTCAGTCATACGCACCTCCTTTAATAAGGATATGCGCTGGCGGCGAGTTGTTTATTATGGTTTCAGCTTGTGCGAAATTAATTTCTGTAGTATGACCGCTCTATCTTCATCGGAGTGATTACGTAATTCGAACATGTAATCCAAGGAGTCGTCTCGTAGTATCGAGTTGAATCTATCATCTACCTTCACTCTCCCATCGTTAACCATAAGGTTGTACTTAAAGAACAGGTATTGCCTGTCGACCCAGTGGTACTCACCTTCGTCACTATTCTCGTGCCACTCATTGATCAGATCAGTTTTTAGGAAGCTAAAGAAGTTGCCCTCATTATAGCCTGTACGAAAGAAATCTAGGCCAACTATGAATAATTCACTGATCTCGTAACCCAGCAGGTCAATCATTGCAATACAGCCAGCGTTAGGCCGTGACAAGACTTCCTTCGCTGAATGCCATCGATCAGAACTAACGTTACTAACTGGAATGTTGGTAGATGATCTAATCGCGTCGAAAGATCCCTTGCTTCTTTCTGAATAGACAAAATGATCGGCAGGGAAATTACAGACTATGTGTTTGATATTTTTTCGCTCCAGTATTGTATAGTCATCGTAGAAGTGTTCTTTAGGCTTTACGCCGGCGTTAGCATACCCATCACGTTTGTGGAGGACACCATCCGTGAACAATATGTCTGTCCTTTTGCCCAAGTCGATCTCATACTTCTCTTCAAAGTCGAATGATTTTACTCTGACGACAACGTCGAAACCTTCAATAGCAGAACCATAACTCTGGCCGATCGCAGACTCAGCTGGGCCGACAAGAGCGACTCTTTTACCTTTTAGAAATTCAGCTAGCTTACTCACTCGCTGGCTCTACTTTCGACTTGTGCACATACTCCGCAAACTCAAAGTCTAGCAAGGTGTCTATGTCGAATGCCTCTATCTCGTCTAGACATATGAAGTGAGGATTTCGACCCACTACGTTCTTGTGCTTCGCCATACCGCTTCTAGAATTTAGACAAATCCCGTATGTTATACGAAAAATATCAGGTAAGTCTTGACTGTTCGGTGAGCTCTCTATTTCGTAATTGATGGGCTTTCCGTCTAGCCACATATGATGCTTCACGGCTGCAACTGTCGCGACCGAATCGCAGTCCTGCTTGCTATAGGCTTCTATACAGGCTTCGTAGTGCTCCTTGGTCAAAAATGGAGCTGTTGGCGGCGTATAGATTATGTGCTCTGCGCTTGTGATCGTTGTGAAGTACTCAAATATTTCGCTCCCAGTGCACTCAGATGAAGCGAAATAAGGGTCTCTTGTATGTTTCGTCACCCCGTATTTGTCTGCTATCTCTAGCACTTCGCTGCTGTCTGTTGTAACGATGATCTCATCTATCTTGTCCACCTGTGTCAGTATCGATAACTTAAGGTCTATGAGCGTAGTGTCGCCGAACGGTCGAAAACCTTTCTTCGGAACTCTTTGTGAGCCGGCCCTTACTGGTACTATCGCGACTATGCTCATTTTGTAAACTCCGCGTAATCTACATCGGTGAACTTACTCTTCTTCTCTGATTTAGAGATGTCCCTCAGAACCTTCGATGCTCTTTCTTTTCCAAACTCTCTTAGCAATTTCTGGCAATACATTGGATGAATGTTATGTAGTCCACAGAACATATATTGTAAGTTGAATCCCCAGCAGTGTTGTTTAAGCAGGGGCGCCATGTGATTAGACATGAACTCCTGGCAATCCTCAGTTATGCTCGTGAGACCGAGGCCCTCATAGTAACACAGGAGCTGTTCGGTTTTTGCGTTTCCGACGCCGCGGCCCATTCCCAGAAACGTAGTATCCACGATCAAGGCACCGTCGTCGATGGCTTGTAAAGTGTTTGCAAAAGCCAGCCCGAGGTTGTCATGAGTGTGCACACCGATTGCGCTGTAGTTACCAGCGAACTCTCTAACTTGCCTCGACATATCGCTCGTACGCATGCAGCCAAATGAATCAGCTATATAGATCGCCTCAGGACTTAACTGCTTACACAGTTCAAAAAACTTCGCCTTATCTTCTGTTGATACGTACATCGTCTTCATAAGGTTTATGATCGGCTTAAGACCTTCAGACCGTAAAGCTTCGAGCGCTGGCTTTAAGAGGTGCATCTCTTTCTCGGTGATTGCTACCCTACAAATAGAGAACAGACTCGATGTACCTTTCAACAGCCCTTCTAAAGCTGGTAAGTCAAGTGTAGAGTCTTCCTTCGCGAACTCTTTAAGATCAATCATAAATGCTAGCTCATACGTTCTCTCTTCTGGAAGGAAGCTAAGTAGCTCTTTATCGTCGATGCTCTTGAACCTACCTTCGTTTTTCAGAGACTTATACCCTGCTTCTACAATATCGATACCTGTATTGTTTACTGCCTTAAAATAGTCACGTGAGAATGAACTCGAAAAGTTCCAGTGAGTGTAATAACCACCGTCTCTAATAGTGCAGTCTAAGATTTTGAATGATTTATTATTCTCCACTCTGGGCTCCTGCTACTCCTGCTCTGCTGTTAGGGAAGACGATGTCAAATTTATCGTCCTCAAGGAAAGCCTGAAGCTGTTTGTTTGGTTTAACTCTCGAATCTTTATTCCAGATTTCTTTCTTGAAATAGCCATACTCTAGATCTGGATTATGATAGTCGCCCTGGTCATCGTGTGTATGTTGTAGTGCTAGTGCTTCTCTAGTATAAGAGCTACGAATATACCCATCTCTGTACATTGAGCGATGGAAGTCGATGCCGTATATGTGAAGAGACTTGATCGGAAACTGTAGCAGGTCGATAATCGCCCCGAAGCCAGACTGAGGTCTACAGTTTATTTGTCTAGATACTTCAAAAAACTTGTCTGAGCTCAAGAACCTGCAGTCACAGATTCCAGACGACCTCAGACCCTCAAATGATTCTTCGAACCTATGGGAAAACCATACCTCTTTAGGGTAGCATGAGATAACGAATTTCACATCTTCATATCTCTTAAAACGATCCTGTTGCCATCGCATGGTCTTTTGTTCTGGGGATGTAGGGTCAGATCCTATATCACTCAAGTCAACTTGCTCAACTGCTATTCCTGCATATACAAAATCTGTTCTAGAACCCAAGTCTTTTACAGCTGAGTCAGGATGGCGAAAGCTCTTGACTCTAGCAACAAAATCATGACTGTCAATCTCTGGCCCGCTACCTGAACCTGCTAGCGATCCAGCTGGTCCGACAAGCGCAATGGACTTACCTTTGACTAAGTCAGAAAACTTCTTATCGAGGTCTTTCCAGCTTTCCATTCTATTCCTCCTCAATAATCCTGAGCAACTTTAGATCTTGCTCGCTGTTAACGTCAAACGCTTCTATGTCAGGTATCTCTATAGGGAGTGGCCTTCTACCAACTCTCTTCTTGAGAGAAGCTAGAGTGGCAGTCTTGACACCGTAAGCACCGTGAGACTCAAGCCAGAATTTAGGAAGATCAGCACAATTAACCAGCTCGCCTTCAGGGTCAAAGTTAACTGCTTGATGGTCTGGTGTCCAGAGATAATCTCGGAAATGAGTAGCTGTAAAGAAACTGTCATGTGTATCGATATTCTCGATGTATTCCTCAATCACCCTCTGTAGCGTGTTGGCAGTCAGTAAGGGAGCAGTCACATGAACATGTAGAATAACATCACATGGTTCAGAATTCTCAGCGGCGTGCACCAATAACTCATTGATTCTGTTGTTTCCAGGCACTTCACGCTGTAGCTCGGGTGGTCGCCATAAGATCTTGAGCCCACGAGCTAGCAGCCTTTTCACGTCATCGATTATCTCTTGAGAGTCAGTGTCAAGATAAACGTTGTCTATATTACTGACTTCAAGACACTTCTCACATGCGAGGTATGTCAGGCTTTTGCCCTCAGAATTCCTTCTCAGGTTCTTACCCTCCACCCTTGAACTGGTTCCCTTCGCGGGAATTACTGCATTAACGATCATCACGACGCAACTCAGAGAGTTGGCTACCCTCAATTTTATAAACCGTGTCTTGAGGGTGCCCAAGTGAAAGTACTTCCTCGTTAGCCAAGCCGAGTATACTCCCTCTCATTACTTTTGAAACCATTTCGTGACAAACGAAAATGACATTTTGACCCTTGTATTTCTCAAGAACTCTCTGGACCCTCTTACTCAACAATGCATAGCTTTCCCCCATCGGGACGACATAGTCCCAATAGTTCTCTGGCACGTATCTCTTTGCAAGGTACCCTGGAAACTCTTTCTCGATCTCCTCCTCGGTCCTTCCCTCCCAAAGCCCGAAGCAGTGCTCTCTCAGATCTTCTTCCAGTACACAGTCAGAAAAACTGACTCCGGCCTGTTCGCAAATTATGCTAGCAGATTGTTGACACCTCCATTGCGGTGATATCACAACCTTGAATTTAGAGAGATCTTGCACATCGACTTTAAGGATCTCGCCGACATCCCTTGCTTGGCCGATGCCCTTAAGTGTTAGTGGAGAATCTTTTCTTCCCTGCTTTCTCGTTTGCAGGTTCCATTCGGTTTGTCCGTGACGTGCTATATAAATCATGTGTACTTCATGTCCTTCAAGAACTCTAGTTCTTCCTTGTGAAATTCAGTGAGTCCTGCGGACGCCTCTAGTGATATCTTATCTATTAGACTATTCATGTCTCTATACTCTGTGGGGGTTAGCGCGCACCCAATATGATGTATCTGCCAGTCCCTAGTCAAGCTAAAATGTCTTTCGATCATTTGGGCTCCCTGAATAGCAGCCAAAACAGACGGCGCGTAACCAACTTCATGACCAGAATATCCGATCTTGATATTCTCACTACCGAACTTGTTTTTTAGATGAGAAATGTATCCTATGTTTGACTTACCATCAGGGGTAGGATACATAGACACGGTATGAAGCAGGAACGCGCTTAGGTTTTTGGCTTTGATCTTGGTCACAAGACCCTCCACAAAGTCATCCGACTTTCCTCCCAAACTGATGATCAGAGGCTTCGACTCCGCGCTACAAAGATCCATAACCTTCTCAACCAGCTCATCTTTTCCCGCGTCCATCGAAGCGACTTTATAGTAGGGCGGATCAAACTTCTTTATGAAGTCTAGCCCGTCTAGATCATGCACCGTACAGAACCACCTTATACTTCTCTTATTGCAATACTCTGCTAGATGTGAGAAATCCTGTGGTGACAACTCTAGAGACTTGCGGTAAGTCTTGAAATTGAAGTTCCTCCACCTCTTACCATCATCCTTGTAGTACTTTTCTACGTTCTTGAATTTCAGCTTTATTAGATCGGCCCCACCAGCGACAGCTTCGTCTATCATTCTCTCAGCGATACCTACCATCCCGAGGTGGTTGATGCTAAGCTCTGCGACCATGAGAGGCTTCTCTTTTACCATCGTCCCATCTCTTCAACAATATCTTGATAGCTCTTACTCTGATCTTTTATCAGGTTCCTAATCTTCGACTCTCGGTGTAACTGTTCTTCCAAAACCGCATTAAACTTTTCGTATATTTCTTTGCGCACAACAATGACCCCGTCTCTGCTTGCGTAAGACATGTCTCCCGGGCTTATTTTTACACCGTCAATTTGTATGTCGCACTGGTATTTTGTGAGTGCCCAATATCCAATAGCGTCAATTGGGTTTTCACCCCTACAGAAGACAGGAAACTTCATCTTGTCGATGATGTCAATGTCTCTTACAATACCATCAGTTACAAATCCGGTTGCTCCTAAAGTCTGGTAAATGAGAGATGTAATATCGCCGCTATGGGCGACTACATTGTCATTTGACTGTAAAAACACGATCGGAGAGTCTGAAAACATTTCCTTCTTATAGAACTCTAGTCGAATGTTATCCAGCTTCTGGTACTGTTCTTCCGTTACGTCAACGACCTCGCCATACGTCGTGAAGCACGGGCCCTTTATTATAGAATCATAGCCGCATTTCGGCTTAACGTCGATATAAAAGTCTTTGTAGTTCTCACCGAGAATTCTCAGTGAGTCATAAACTATCCCCATGTAAAGTTCACTCATTGCTTTCTAAAATCCTCCCGACTATATCTGCGTCTTGTTTCGTTTTTACGTTCAAAGATTCCAGTCTAGAGACCGGGATCATCATAGGTTTATTACCTATCCTGGATTTATTCTCTAAGAGAGTCTCCACGTGAGTACCATATAAGCAGTGTGCGTCAACAGCGGCACTTCCCAATATCTTCTCTCCATCTTTGGTCATCAAAGAACTCGGCTCAAGCTCTGTTACCAGCATGAAAGAATCTTGCTCTTCGCTCTTGTCATTCACAAATTTCTCTATAGCTCTGTCAATTGACTTAGAAGACAGAAGCGGGAACGTGCAGAAGAATTGTAGGACAATATCACAGTCGGAGATCCTGTGAAGAGAGTATACCATCATGTCGTCATGACTGACATCACCACTAGCTAAACTCTCAGGACGATGTATAATCTTCAAACCTTTCGAGATCAAGGACTTAACTTGAGCAGCTATGTCGCTACACTCTGTATCAAGATACACTTCGTCTATATTAGCACAATCTAACAACTTTTCGCACGCTAGGTATACCAGACTCTGACTCCCTACTCGATACAGATTCCTGTTATCAATTCTGTCAGTTTTCCCCTTCGCAGGGATGACGGCGTTAATCCTCATCGTGGTCTACTTTGTCTTTCTTCATGACTGCATCCACCGCCGGCAGAAAAACGCTCTCTATGACATTGTCCCAAGAAAACGTTTCTGCGTATTCTCTAATTTGCTTTCTCATCGCTATCGATTTCTGAGCGTTCTCTTTGATGATTCTCTCGACGTAACCTACATCCTGAATCAAACTCTCTGGTATGACATCTATGAACGGCTTCGACATGTCGAGATTGCCGCAAGAATATTCAGATATCACCAATCCCAACCCGGCGCTCATTGCTTCCATACAGACTAGGGGGTGGGCTTCTCCATCGCTAAGCAGCGCTAAGTTTGCGTACTTCGTTAAGTTTTTGTACAGGTGCTCCTTACTCCACTCCCCCAAGTATCTAGGAGAGCTGACGTCAAACTTATCACACACATTGTTTCCAGCGAAATACAGGCTTGGTATGCTCTGAAACATATGTTGTCGTTTTCTAAAGTCTACCTTCGCCAGATATATTGTCCTGTCTGGATATTCGGGTGTGTCTTCGCAGACAAAAAGATCATCCCTAACTCCATTATGCACAACATGGACCCTGCTATCGGTGAAACTCGGATGAGTAATTCCCTGATTCGTGCTGGCCAACGTTTTATATAGGTTCGATATCCCTGGAGAAAGAGCAAATACGTCAACGTCTGTCTGCAAAAACTTTTGGACGATATTTCTGTATCCTGTGTCCCAGCGCTGGGGCTGCTCAAGATACCCATAGTGACTCGTTATAGCGACGTTCTTACATGTCAGGTGGGGAACGATATCGATATGTTCATCATACTGAACATGTACAAAATCTGCAGACAGTTCATTCGCCTGTCTGATCATTTCGCTCTTATCTTTAACGTTTACAATGTGAACCTCGTGTCCAAGGTTCTCTAGAGAGCATCTCATGTCGTGTATTAATATCTCGACAGCGCCCCATCCAGTCGGGGGTATCGGCATGATACCGGGCCCTACTATACATATTTTCATTTTGTGTACCTCAAACCTAATAACTTAATCTTAAGTATTCGGTACACACTGCTATTAACGCTAAGTTTTAGTCAGCCATTCAGCGGTATCTAAGAGCGCTTCTAGAGCATCTTGATCACTCATTCGATGGTTCTCACCTACGCAGACTTTCTTGATCCCATACATCGATTCTAGATGATTACTGTCTTCAGGAAGAACAACATCATCGTTATCAGAGTGTAGAATTATCGTCTTTTGGCAGTCTTGTCTTATCTCAAATTCCCCTAGCCTTTGTGCATTAACAAAGCGCTTCCAGGCTGGGGCGATCAAGATCAGCGGAGCTCCTCTAGTACTCACACACATTGCCACAGCACCACCCCTAGAAGACCCTATAACCAGGTCAGGTTGCTCGGTGTCGATAGTGTCTTGTGCAACTTTAACCGATATCTCAAAGTCATTACGGGGTAGTGCTGGATTCAAGACTTCATGTCCAGCTTTCTTTAGAAAGGTTGCCTTCGTGCCTCCAGGCTTAGATTCCATACCATGTAAGAATAATATTTTCAATTTAGCTCCTAAAAGTTCTCCACACTTTTATATTATACAACATCTGTGAAGAAAATGCACGAAAATCAAGAATTAAATTAATTTCTTAACAGTAAGCTGTGTACGATACCTTGTATCTTGGGATCGACGTTCTCTTTCCATTCAGCTTCGCCCTCTTTGATCTGCTTTCTAATCTGGGTTGCTGAGATAAAGCCTACGTTCTTGGGTGGCACGTGCTCAGTAATATCGTAACCAACGCCGCGGCCGTAATTCACAGATTCTATATCAGGGATCGACATGACGACAACGTCTGATTCTTCGTATACTGTCTCCAGCATATGCATGGTCTGTCTAGTCGTGAATGGGTTCTTCGAATCAGCTGGAATGTCTCGAACACAGATTAAGACTGGTACACCCTCCCCAAGCTTTTGATCTATCAACCATTTGTGACCATTATGAAACGGCTGCCATCTACCTACAAACATCGCTCTCTTCATTTGAATACTCCCATCTTGTTAAGTTTATCAATGATCGCGTCCGCGGACTCTTCAGCGGTCATAGAATTTGTATCGACAATGAGTGTTGTATCACTCGGCTCTGGTGTCTGGTAAGGGGCGTCGATACCTGTGAAGCCCTTTATCTCACCAGCTCTCGCTTTTTTGTAGAGTCCCTTAGGGTCTCTTGACTCGCACGTATCGAGGGAAGCCTTAACCCAGACTTCCAAGAAATTTGTCTTGCAAGCTTCTCTCGCTCTGGCTCTATCTTCTGAATAGGGAGATATGAAGGCCGCTATAACCACTGTCCCTGATTGTGAAAATAAGTTGGCGACTTCACCGATGCGACGGATATTCTCGGTGCGATCCTCAGGACTAAAACTGAGATCTTTGTTTAGGCCCATCCTTACGTTGTCTCCGTCAAGGACGTGAGTCTGAACGCCTTCATTAAACAATTTATTTTCTAACACATTGGCGACCGTAGATTTTCCTGAACCTGATAATCCCGTGAGCCAGACGACGCATGGGTTGTGACCAAGCCTTGCAGACTTATGTTCGGTTGTTACAGTCTTAGAATGGTAGTGCAAGTTACTAGCCAATATTTTCATCCCTTCTTCTTTCTTCCACTCCGAAATCGGAGAGTGTGTACCAGGCTCTTTCATGAATGTAGTAGAGCCCGAGTTTAGTTATGACCTCAATGGCTCCTATTGAGAGACCAATCAGCGGATCACCAGTTACCAACCATCCAATCGCCATCGTATCAATAGTACCGACAACACGCCAGCTGATTGCTTTTAGGGCATGCCTCTTTCTAGATACCATTACTTCTTCCACCAATCTGGATTGTTCATCCTGTCTATTCTTCTTTGAACAGATTCTTTTGTGACGCCGGC
>CENT01082274.1_pt1 | contig 10673 bp, 9 predicted proteins | sample 530141 | NCBI WGS metagenome assembly CENT01 (sample SAMEA2591074, study PRJEB7988) | marine metagenome | isolation source: saline water (ENVO:00002010), including | reverse complement strand
TTAGACAGGAAGATAATCAACCTCGTTTGTATTCGCCGGCTGAGTTTAAATTCAATAAAACGTTAGCCTTTATGGATGAATATGGCGTCGAATACAATCAGCACACGAGCTACTATTATCTTGCCGACCAGATAATGGAGAAGGCTCCACAAGACGGTGTAATACACGCAATGAGGTTGAGAAGATTTGCGTTTCCTCGACTACAGGATTACACGCTAGTTCTAACTCAATTCCCTGAACTATCGGCGCGCTACGATACAGGCAATATTGAAGGTAAAACAGTGCGCAACTTCTTTGCTGAAAAGCTTGGCGATGCAGCAAATGAATTTCCATGTTTCACACGCCCAACCCGCTTAAATATAGACTTGGCTCGCTTCGTGTCAGTTGATATTAAAAACGTTTGTGGCGAGGACCAATATAGAAAAGGCGTTTTTGGAACGCTTTGTTTCATGATCTTTTTGACGAAGAAAGAAAATGAGGAAGAGTCCCCCGACTTATTTAGTGGCGTGAAAAAGCAATACCTTCCATATCTAAATAAGATGTCTCATTTTAACCGCGCCCTGCCAGGTGTATTCAACCTCGAAGAGGCGCATGTTCTCTTTCAACTACTTGATAACAGCTTGGTAGAGAATGCTCGACAGAACCGTAAAGGGAACTGGGGAATAAGAGCATTAAGTCAAAACCTAGTGGACCCTAGCGACACACTGTTTAGTCTGTGCGGCACAATTATGATAGCCAGCCCTCAGAACGGTAAAACGGTCGCACCTCGTCTGTCATTAATGGAAGCAACAAACGAAGAGGAGAGGGTTATACGCAAAGGACTTTTGTCACGGGAACTGTTTATGTTCATACGAACAACAAGTGGCGTGGGACGGGTTGGGATTAAACTTAAATCAAACGTCAGCTCGGGGCTGCTATGGATATCTACGTCAAATCAGCAGGATATCGATTTCAGACGTGAATTAGTGGAAAAAATCGGCAAAGATGAGGCTTATATACGACTGGCCACATACTTCAAAGGAGGACAGGTCAAAGATTATTTTGATGGTAAAGGGCAGGCCGTTTTTACAAAGGCAGCTTTAGATGCTGGATATCAAAGTACATACGAGTACTTCCTAGATACGATAATCAAACATTCAACGCCACCAGAATCACTTGGGCATCTGCTATAAAGGTAGGGTTTCGCTATGTCAGACGTTAAAATTCAAGGGATTGATGGTATCAAGTTTGATGATGCCTGGGTAAACGGCCAAAAGGTCAATTTGGCCCTTGGGAAAGATACCCGCCCATTCCACGTTAAGTTTGCATCTTTTACAGAAACCATTCTGCCATTTTTCTTGAGCATTCTATTTTTAGGACTCGGTTTCTTAGTATCACAGTTTGCATTCCCTTTTTACACGCTATCAATCATCTACGGCTTCGCTTGGTCTTATAAAAGGGCTCGTTACCTTAAAAAGCAAAAAGGGCTCTTTGATGAGCCTAAATACGCCCTTTATAACAAGAAAGCGGCCGCTGTTGATTATGCGCCTAAAGAAAATATCAAAGAAGTAAAGGCTCTCATTCCGAAAATAGGGTCTGGTGTTTACTTCTTTGGTCACGAGCTATTTACTAACCAAGAAATTCACTTAGGTGACTCTAAAGTTAGGACGCACATCATCATATTTGGAACAACGGGTTCCGGAAAGACAGAAAATATTTTATCGCTATGCGTTAATTTCCTCGTGCAGGCATCTGGATTCATCATTGTCGATGGTAAGGGTGATACTCTTTTATTTGCAAAGGTATTTTCACTCTGTAGAGCCTTTGGAAGGTGTGACGACTTATACCTTCTTAATTTTATGGACAGAACGGACAAAGAACAAAAGCGCGTCGAAATGACGAGCCATAAGTTTAACTTCTTCGTGGATTCTACCGAGACTGAGGCCAACGAAATAGTTGGTGGCTTGCTACCTAATGAAGATGGTGGTGGTGGACTCTGGGAAGGTCGTGCAGCCTCCGGCATTGAGTCTCTTAATAAAGCCATTTATTGGCTCAAAAATAATGGGTATATGGAAATTGACCCAGATACTTACCGTGCACACTTTTCTCTAGATGAATTTGTAAAGTTGGCGATGAATGAAGATATCCCAAAACCTTACCGTGGAGGGTTGTGGGTAGTACTTGATTCAATCAACTATAAAGTGCCTACTGAAGCAGAGCCAAATCCTAAGCAAAATCCGGCTACAGAGGAGCAATTTCAGTACATCACGATGCAATATACTAATACTTTCAATATGTTAGCGGAGAGCTACTCTCATATTACTGTATCACAAGTTCCTGATATTAGCATCACAGATGTCGTACTCAGACGTCGAATTTTACTTGTCCTTTTACCTTCACTTGCAAAGTCTGAACAGAACGTAAGAAACCTAGGTCGAATTATCATCGCGATGACAAGAAACGTTTCAGCAAAAGCGATCGGTTCAACCATAGAAGGAAGCATTGAAAGCACCATAGAAAGTAAGCCGACAGCAGCTGTATCGAGCTTCGCTATGATATTCGATGAATTCGGGACATATGCTACAACCGGAGCGAGTACTTTGCCCGCTCAAGTTCGAAGCTTAAATATTGTATGCGTTTTTGCAGGTCAAGACTACGAGGCCTTTAAGCGCGGGAACGATATTGAGGCCGCCACGATATTCGCCAACTGCACGATTAAGATATGTATGAAGCTTGAGGACCCTCTTACCTATCAGAAGTTCCAAGAATCTTCGGGCCAAAAATATGTAATGGTGCAGGAGAGCTATGAAACAAAAGATACCATGTTCGGCCGTAAACATATCCCCCAAGAAAGTGCGAGGGTAGAGAAACGGGACGTGCTAGACATGATTGACCTCAAGGCTCAAGGTCCTGGCCAGGAAACCATCATATATGGTGACCAGACGCATCGTGCGCAAGCATTTTATGCTGACCCTAAATTGGCAAAGAAAGCGCGCATGAATCACCACATCGAAGTGAAGAAGCCGACATTTGAAACCGCAGAGGCATTTAGGGTTGGTGTTGATAGGCTGTATAGGAATCTTAAAAAACGTTTACAGGGTGATTGGGAAGCCGAAGAGAAGCGCTTGGAATCCAATATGTCTTTCTATATCCCATTTAAGGACGAATTACTAAACTCCTACGCAAAATTAGACAAAAGTGATGCATTCGAAGCTAATGCAGCTTTGCCAAGTGAATCAAAAATGGCCAACTTCTGCTTGTCAGTGTATCTGAAAGAAGTTGAACTCACTGACCACAATGTAAGGAAGGGTCTACATGATGACCTAGGCATGGAGTTCAATGAAAAGTTCGACGATGAAGCACTACTAGAGGATGAGGGGGGCTCTTTATTTGATGAATTCAAAGATGAGGCTGAGGAAAGTCAGGGCGACAACTCTGACGCGGATAGTGGCGGTTATGTCGGACGATCAACTAAGGACGCTTCTGCGGCAGAAAGCGCCGATGAACCACGATTTGATGTGCCGCAAAAACCTCTTATTGATGAACACGTTTTCGAGCAGATGGAGCGAACGGTCGAAAGAAAAGTGGCAAGGTTAGAAAATGCGAAATCTGAATCATTTGATAGCTTAGATGCCATCCACCTTGACGCCTTTGATATTACCGAAAAGATTCAGGGCCTTGAAAAAGTTTTGCTTGAACGAGAAGGGTATCAAAAGCAGGACGCAGAACGCCTTGCAGGATTGACAGCCAAAAACGTAACGACCGAAATGGGCCTACAGACTAACGTGGCTATTGCTGGACAAAAAGATAAAAAACGTACGACACCATCTCGTTCATCGATGGCAGTTAGGGATAAGGTTGCCAGCCTCGCAGCGCTGGTGGATTAAGGAGCAACGGATATGCAAAAAACAAATCCTCAAGACACTTTTACGCAAGACGCAATGAGCATCGTAGGGGCACCGAGGTACGTTATCATTAATGGAAAAAAAATGTCACCGTCCGTACTTTTTTCGCCAGCACTTGCAGAATCAATGCTGTATTGGCTATCCCAGTCAGAGAGTTACAAACTCTTTGGTAAAAATATATTGGATTTGAGCGTTGTAGCGGACCCTTCAAGGATATCCTATTCACGAATTGAACGGTTGAAGCATTTGGCTTCGCATGCTGGCACAGCGGATCTGGGGGTTGGTTTGGCAACATCTCTCTTAGTGGTTTCACACGCCATGGAGCAAATACTTCGGCCATCACGTTTAGACGCGAGCTTTGACTATGAGAACCTAATTCTATCATTCAGAGGCGTTGTGGCTCGAAAGTATGGAGATGGCGACGAAGTGAAGCCTGGCGACATTCAATTAAATACGACATTTTATGATAATATTAACGGGCTGAGCATCAAAGGGAATGGTGTTAATCGCAAGGGACCGCGAACGTGAGAATTTTCAATAAAAAAAAAGAAAAAGCTGAAAGCGAAGGCGATGCTTTTGATTACATCGAGGACCGTGTAAGTCGGTATGAGAACGAACAACTGTCTCCCCCCTTAAAACGCAGTTACATATTAGCAAGAGGCTTTTGGATTACCGGCGCTATACTAAACGTAATCGGTGTATCGTTAATGATATTTGCAACGCTAATAACGCTAAATAAAAACTTTAATGTAGAGTTAAACTTAGTGCGGGTTGACGGGGGACAAGTCACAGAATCATTTGACCTTAGACGTAAGGTCATGATTCGAAATACTATAGAGCAAGTCAGGCTCAAACAAGAAATTAAGGCTAAGAAGAGGTCTAAAAGTGAGTGAAGGCATGGAAGCCCTGGACGATGCATCATACTACAAAAGTAAGCTTACCGCGCTATTAGGTGTTGTTTTAGGCGTGTTTTTGGTTTACACAAGCTATCAACATACTCAGGCAGCTCTAGATTATAGGCCGCTTCCTCAACAGGTCTTTTTAGATACGTATAACCGACCTTTAGGCGAACAAAACCTGGCGCTACCTGCAAATCATAACCATGGGTTCAGAAAGACTACATCGCTTGCAAAAGGCGAGACAGCCATAGATTTTGCACATTACGCATTGGTTGATATGTTCGACTACAACGCTGATGAGCTGAACGAAGGGCAAGTTTTCCACAAGTTCCAGAAATATCTATACGAAAAAGTAGCCACCAAATTATATCGCACCGTATTTATTAACCTCGGCCAGCAACGGATCGTGAAAGCTCAAGAGGCTCTGGTCAGGGGAAGGGTTATTGGCGACCTTCAAATAAGCCAACCTAAAATGCTTGATTATCAAACGACATCTGGCGTTTTTATAAAGGCTCGTACGTTCCTTGTTACGGGTACATTTATGGTAACCGTGCATGCAGATAAGGATTACCCCACTGTGTATAACGTGAGACTTATCGTTCAAAGAGCGCTTGTTCAAGATAAAATGATGGGCTATCAGATAATTAGCATGGAGTTAAAATAATGGAAAGCACGGAAGCTTCCTCAAAAAAAATGAGGAAATGGGTAGGGTTCTACTTCATATCACTCTTTGTCGCTGTGGGATATTTTATTTTATATACAGTCTACTCAGTATTTTTGTTCGAGCCAGAAAGAAGAGAGGTTGTTCTTAATCAGATTAACGCAATTTATAGCGAAGAGGATCTAGGGACGACTACGGTCACCGAGGGTGAAGTTAAGCAGTTTGTCGTGAAGGTGATCGATGCAGCCTTTACCTACGACTACCTTAGTTTTGCATATGATGAATTGTATGAAGATATCCTTGCAAAAGACGTTGAGACAGACCTTCCAGATCACCGAGACTTAGTTCAAAACTTCTTCTCTAAAGAAGCGCATGAACAACTCATAGTGGATTTAAACAACGCGCCATGGAACAGCAACTTCTATCATGAGCGTCGCATTGTAAAGGCGGTAATCCTGTCCCCCCCTGTTAAAGATAGCTACTCAGGGTGGCAAAAAGGCCAAGATGGACGCTTAAACATGTCATATTCAGGCTATTTTTTTGTTGTGACGAAAGCGTACCAAAAACGGACAATGCGCTTTAGAGTAAATTACGAAGTGGTTGCCGAGCGAAAACCGAACCCTGTCGGAACCGTGAAAGATACTTATTATTTCTATCCATTAGTGCCTCAAAATACGTTTGAATGGCAAATTAAAAGCTTTAAGTGGGAAGCCGAGAGGTCAATGTAATATGATTCGTTTATTCATGGCTATTCTCGTCATAGCAGTAGCTTTACTACAACTCATTGATAGGTTGTATATTCGCACATTGACAGCAAAAAAAGAGGTTGTTGCTATCAGTGTAGCCGATGCAAGGGTATTCCCACTGAAAATAGAGACACAGGAAATAGTAAATAATGAGAGTGTGATTGCTTTTGCGGAAAAAAGTATTGTAAAAATACTTAACTTCAGGCCCGGTAAGTTAATGAGTCATCTAGAAGAGCAAGATATAGAATCACTTTTCATTACCGAAAAATACTACGAGACGTTTGTGCAGCAACTCAAAGTGTGGGCGAATACAGAGTTTCGTGTAAACAATATCTCAATAAAAGAAGCCATAGCCACAGACGTTAAGCTAGCGCGAACGCCAGCAGTCGCAGGTCGGTCATTTCGTATTTTTGAGGTATCCGCAAGAGTTCCTACCTATGACCGCGCAGTAGGCGATTCTGAGCTTAGTATGCTACTTGTCAAAGTATATATGGTTTACCTGGGACCAGAGAGCGGGACGGGTTTATACAAGGTTAAGATTGATATCATTTGATGTAGCAAGTACTTGATATATTATAGAGACTAGTATACATAAAAATGGTGGTGTTGTATGAACCCTGTAAAAAGAAACGTTTGCTCGTTCATAAACTTTAAGAGCGCTAAATTAAAATTGTGGCGCTCTTGTTTGCAGGGTTATGCAGAAACCTATGGGCACATATATATTGTGTCGGACACAGAAACCACTGGTACTGCTTTTTTAGATGAGAATACAAAAGAATACCACAGGATACTCGAGTGGGCCGCTATATTTGCATATAGAGATGACGCGGGATACTTACAACCTTGTAAAGATAACGCTGGGGAAACCATATATCTAGATGAACTCATTAATCCATTCATTAGCCCATCTTTTACCTCTTACAAGCTAAAGCGAAGCATTAAGGAGATACCACTTGCCAGCATAGAGGTGCATGGCATAACTGAGGAACTGCTGTTCGGCCATAAAGATAAGTTAACAACCCGCCCGGCGACAGGAAAAATTGCTGCGTCATTCGACATGGTTTACAGCACACTTCTTGCGCTGGTCAGTAGTGACCCATTTTATATAGGTGAAGCACAGGTAAGTATTTTGTTCCACAATGCCTATTACGATATTTCATTTATTAATTCAGAAGCTGAACTGTGGGGAATGAAGTACATTGAGTCATATTTTTCTGTGATTGACACTTGGGCGTTAGCTAAAGATGTTATCCCCCCGTCTGAAATCAAAGGGTACTCATTGGATGACTGCTTTGCATTTGTTAAGTCCAAGTACCCTAATGATATCGACCCTATAAATCGGGGCGTGCATGCTGCTTATACGGACGCAAATATGTTGCTTCAAACATATAACGGGATGGTAAGGCACTGGAAAGAGCAGGGCGTGAGAAGCGCAGGTTGAAATTAAACAACGTCGCCCCAGCTTTTAGGTAATGATATAGACTCTTTAGCGCGCGTCATGGCGGTGTAGATAAGGTAAGCTTCTTCTTTAGGTAACCGTAAAAAATGCGACCCTGACCTTGCGCAGTCAAAATCATCCATCATTACCAAATGCTTGAACTCTAACCCCTTTGCTTGATGCACGGTTGTAAGCATAACATCCGCATCTTTCATGTCCGTTAACTGATTTTCAATAACGTTAAACGCTTGAGCTCCCACGTCATGAATACTCTCGATGAACTTGCAAGACAAAAGCATTTCTTGGTCTCGGTTAATAGACGCCTTCATTTTAAGGCGTTCGAATGTCATTCCCTTTAACCGTCCGTGCGCGCCTTTATCACCTGTACAATAAACATGGTAGAGTTGCTTTAAAAAGTTAAATTCGTTTTTATTGACGCCTCCAAGTATAGAGCACTTAACGCCTTTCAAGGCCAACTCTTTAAGAATATGCCACAAAGATATGTTGTATTTCGCAATTACAGTCTGTTTCCTACCATTTTCGATGTGAGATAAAATGGCATTGAAGCCAATGTAGTTACTTACCTGTGTGTGATCTGAATTAGACTGGATCTTCGTGTAGTGGGGGACCGTTTGGTATGACATGAAATCATTGGTCAAATTACAGAGCGTTTTTCCGAACCGATGAGTTGCGCTAAGTGTCAAATCAAACCCATACATCGCAAACTGCTCACTAGAGCCCCTAAATCCAAATAGTTGTTGGCAGGGATCGCCTAATCGAACCATTATCAAGTTCGGCGAAATGGTAATAAGCCTTAAGCATAGCTCGAACATGGCACTATTTAAATCTTGGCATTCATCTATTACAAGGTAATCATACTCTATCGGCTTGCAGGATAGCGCATACGCTTTAAAGTACATATCATGTGTAATCGGTAGGGTGCTGCCGTCTTCCCAGCAAGCATTCCACAAGCGTATGAACGCATTAAGGGCGACAGATAAATCCCTTTTGTTGAGGTTTGGGAAGGACGGATTACCAAGTAATGTTGATACTTGGTTCAAAGGAACCCCAGACATACAAAACAATTCATTAAGTAGCGATATGCATTCGAGTAAGGCAGGGCTTTGGATAGATAGCCCAATACTGTTTAATGATGATTTGTAATGCGAGAAGCCGAGGTGCGAAACGACCCGCGCTTTAGAAACTCCCATTTGTTTATAAGCGAAGCTATGGAAGCTCATACAGCAGACATTATTAGGCATTCGTCGTCTAGCGTTGGCGGTGTTTTCTTTGCCAAAACTAAGATATAAGAACGTTTTAGAAGATTGTCTATGGGCCAAATTAATCACTTCCGTGGTTTTACCTGCTCCGGGCACACCAGCGATATTGATTACATCACTATCATGATTAATTATTGCATCTGTAAAAGACAAATATTTGACCTCAAACTTTGTTATATTAATGTGCTAATTTAGCAGATACGTGGTGCGTAGTCATTAGTAATAAAACGTTTTTGGTGAAAAAAAACTTTATATGAAATGAATTTTCTCGTAAAATTGGGATAGTATGTAACGGAATGCATTAAAATTGACTGTACAAGGAAGTTAAATGAAAGAATGGAAACTGTGCTTTCTCGCCGGCACGATTATATCTTCGGTGGTAGCGCCTCACGTTGCTTTTGCGCAGGAAAGTGATAGCGCCTTCAGTAGAATTGATGAATTTTTAGAGCAGCGAACTACATTGCTTTCATCTGATGGGGCCGCTGAAGATGCAATCGAAGAGAAAGTCGAGCAGCCATCTCAACCTGAAATTGTTAAGCAAAACGACGAATCAGAGCCTAAGGCGACGCCAGAGCCTATAGCAAATAATAATCCCAATCATTCCATTGCTCTAATGGACCTGCCCCCAGCGTCTCAGTTTATTTTCACGCAGGATGTCTATTTGTCCGCAAACAAAAAAGGCAAGTATTTCCATGGTGGTTCAGTTCTTGACATAAGCGCATCTGCTAGTGAGGCTGAAATAGTAGAACTTCTACACTCGAAGAAGGACAGCGCATGCGCATTAATCAGTAATAAAAGTAATATTATGATGCGTGGGGATGATACTTCTGGCAGAGCACCAACCTTTTTGGAAGTGAGCAAGGTCAAGCTGTCCAGCTATAGTCAAGGTAGTAAGATTTATACTATTACCTTCGATAGTAAAAGGCCTAAAAATGTCGATGCTAACTCAAGCATAGATATCTCTATCATGTGTTCTGTGCCACAGGGCGTGGAACCGTCAAATGTCACCTTGGGAGACGTAAATCAATCATTTGGATATATGTTTGATTATACAATTTCAAATTACATCGAAATTTAAGAATGGAGTCTGTAAATATGATGTCAAATTTCAAAAAAGTCGCGTTAGTTACTGCTGTAACGCTGGCGTTGTCAGCTTGCAGCGAAGAGTCAGAAGACACATCCTCGACGGGAACGACGGATGCATTCCCGACGCTCTCACTTGAAACAAATTCAGGCACAACTAATGAAGGAGAAGCAGTCACAATCACATTTAATGCAGATGATGATGGCGGTGCCCCGTCCGTTTCATTGCAGGTGACAGACTTAGTTGGTGATGCAGTGATAAGTGGTAACACAATACTATACACTGCCCCTTGGCTGTCGTCGGAGAGCACTTTGACAGAAACGTTCACCGTCGTAGCCACTGACACGGCAGGTCAGAAAACTTCACAAGAAGTTTCCATAACGGTGCTTGACCAAAATGAACCAGTGAGTTTGAAAGTTTCCCCTCCATCTCAGGCGCGGGGGTTTGAGAATACGAAGACTGACACGTCCTTGAACTTCTGGATTGATGAAGGGCAAGAAAACGTATCGTTGACGTATGACTTGGTAGAAAAAGACGCCGACGTGCTCAATATTTCATATGAGCTTGGCGATGAGTCATTCATATTTAAAAACAATATATTGGCGAGTCAAACAACGGATGGCGAAAACACACAAGTTACCTTGGCGTTTGCTCTCCCAAAGATCACTGATAGTAATTCAG
>CENT01020015.1_pt1 | contig 10710 bp, 24 predicted proteins | sample 530141 | NCBI WGS metagenome assembly CENT01 (sample SAMEA2591074, study PRJEB7988) | marine metagenome | isolation source: saline water (ENVO:00002010), including | reverse complement strand
AGCTCCTGCTGAAGAAGCTCCTGCTGAAGAAGCTCCTGCTGAAGAAGAGGTTTCTGAAGAGACATCTGAAGAAGGCGGCGAGTAAAATTTTTTTAATTTGTAGTTGATCTTTAGGTCAACTCTCTTATAATATAAGTGATATGGATAATATTACTCTAGAATTAAACAAAAATGAAGCAGAAGTTCTTATTCAACTTCTCGATATCGCTACTAAAGCTCAAGGTCTCAATGCTGCTGAAGCAGCTTTGACCTTCGTCAAGAAGATCTCAGAACAAATGCCTAAGTCACAACCCGAAGAAGAGCCTACATCTGAGGATTAATTAGATGAGGTTTGCGGGTAAACAGCAAATCGTCAAAGATGTCCAGTCTTCTCTGGATGTCACTGTTGATGGAATCGATGGTGCTAAAACTTGGAGCGCCATCGTAAAAGGTTTATGTACAGGAAAGAATGAAAAAGAACTCATTCAGTTTGTACAAAGAATCCTTCAAGTAGATGATGATGGGGTCGATGGCCCTATCACTTGGAAAACAATAAAGTCTTTATTGGTTGAAGAGGAAGAGTTTGTAACTCCTTCTACTTACCAACATGAATCTGAAGAGAGTGTTAAAGAGCTACTCTCTCCTAACTCGCTGAAACTAATTATTGATTATGAAGTGGGTGGAGGGGAAAGTTACTATAATAGATACCTCAAAAAACCTTGTTGGCCTAAGGGCGCAAGTGGAGTAACTGTTGGTGTTGGTTATGATCTTGGTTATAACTCATCCTCTCAGTTCCAAAAAGACTGGGGTGGTAAGATAAATGATTCTGATTTTAATCGCTTAAAGAGGTGCCTTGGTTTTAAAGGTTCAGCCGCTAGTAAGAAAGTTTCTAGTGTGTCTGATATTGAAATACCTTGGGAATCCGCTTTAAATGTATTTAAATTAAATACAATTCCTAGATTTATTGCAATCACACTGAGAGCTTTTCCGGGGGCAGATAGACTACATCCAGATGCCTTTGGAGCGCTTATCAGTTTAGTATTTAACCGTGGTGGCTCACTTAAGGGTAGTCGCCGTTCGGAAATGGCTAGGATTCGGGATCTTGTTCCAACTAAGAATTATGATGCCATAGCTCAAGAAATTCGTTCCATGAAACGCATTTGGGCAGGAAAAGGTTTAGACGGACTCCTCAGAAGGAGAGATAAAGAAGCGGCACTAGTAGACGCTTGTAAATAATTGTTCTAATCCTAGAAAACAGTTGACGACCTCATTATACTATGTATGATGGGGTCGTTCGATAATTACGAATAGCGAAAAATGGATTCACAAGAAATAAAAAATATTAAGGTAAACCGAAGCGACATTTTTAAATGGGTTGTAAGTCAAAGCTGCTTTGACCCTGTTGAAAAGTGTATAGATACTACAGTTTACGAAACATTCGGAGATCATATCCGAAATAGTAGGACTAATGAGTATATTGAGCAGAGGGATGATTACGCTAGGTTTTATAGGGAGATGTTTAAATTAAAGAAGTTAGCTCCTGAGATGAGCGGTTCTGAAATCGAAAGGTTGTGCGAAGAGTTAGAAGAAATAGCACCAACAGTTATCTACTTGTAATGAGGAATTTTGAAAAGTATTTTACTGAATTAGTAACAAATCAAAAATCTATGAACTACGAAGAACTAAGTAATTTAGTAATAAAATGGGGAGAAGATAAAGGCATTTTTGCTGAATCGACTCCACTGCGCCAACTAGACAAAACACAAGAAGAGCTAGAGGAGACTAAAGAAGCTCTAGAAAAACTTGCTAGCTTGAAAGAGAAAGATATTGCTCTAGAATTTGATTTTGTTGAGTGTTTTGACACAGATGGTGAGGAGGTGGAAGTATTAGAAGATGTTAAAGACGGTATAGGAGATATGTTAGTTACAATTGTTTTGTTAGCTAAGATGGTTAATATGGATACTGTTGATTGCTTACAGGCAGCTTATGATGTGATTAAAAAGCGTAAGGGTAAAATGGTAGATGGGCAATTTGTTAAGAATAGTTAAATGAAAAAAGCAGTTACATACGAAAGAAAGAAAAAAATCCGTAGAAAAGGTATTCACGCTAAAAGTAAAACCTCTCAGATCAAAGGGACAACCAACTACAAGAAGCCTTACAACGGTCAGGGAAAATAAAATTTCTCTTTAGCGGTTAAAAAGTGTAATTATATCCGTATATACTACTATTATTATGGAAATGATCACAGAATTTGTTGAAGGGCAGGCTTGGTTTAACTGGGCTACTGCTGTTATTGCAGCCGCTAGTGTTTTTGCGGCTTCTACACCTACCCCTAAAAAGGGAAGTTGGTTAGCTAAAATTTATGGCGTAATCGACTTTCTCAGCGTTAACTTTGGAAAAGCCAAAGACAAAGGGGATAAATAATACTTTTTGTCGTCATGCTAAGAGTTATAGTATTTTCTATTGTAACTTCTGTTCTTTGTTACGCAGTTATAGCTAACTCTAAAAAGTCAGCTGAAGTAGAAGCTAAACAGGAGAAATAAGCTTTAATTAAAATTAATCACCCTCGTATTCGTAAGGAATGCGGGGGTTTTTTGTTGACATACTGTTTATTTTAAATATACTAAAAATAATGAAAAACACCGTTGAGTTGCTGGGTTACTATGGAAGCGACGAAGTAATTGCTTGCAGCGCATGGACATCAACCAGTAGAGACCTAAATGAAAAGAAAAGAGAGAGAATTCCGAAGCTCATCGACATGCTTTGGAGCCACGGACATGAAACACCCTTTGAAAAAGGTAGCGTTCATTTCCTTGTTGATTGTGATATCGCCTCTCATATTCACTTACTTAAGCATAGAATATCTTCGCTTAATGCTGAGTCGGCACGATACAAGGAATTAAAAGAGGATAAAACATTCATCCCTAATGATTGGCCAGAGTTTTGGCAACGACAATTAAAGCAATACACTGAAGACGGTAATAGACTTTACCATAAATGTCTCGCTGATCTTGAACCAGAGCTAGGGCGCAAACGAGCAAAAGAATCCGCTCGTTTCTTTAAGACTTATAATAGCCGTATACAAGCTGATATTCAGTTCAACATGAGGAGTTTCGCAAACTTTGTTAAACTTCGTAAGAGTGAACACGCCCAAAAAGAAATAAGAGAAATAGCAGAAAAGATGCTTGACTTGGTCAGAGACATAAAAGATAATCCGTTTCAACATACCTTAAATAGTTGGGGTTATTAAATTATGAAAATTAAAAAAACTGAAGTCCGTCCTCTGCAGCAGGTGCGAACTTATGAGTTGGAGGATGAGGATATTATAGATATCTTTGGTTCTATAAAGAGATTTAAACAGGTTATCGGAATAGATACTTCTGGGGAAGAGCCTACAGAAGAGGAGGGTGAAATGGCGTCGGATCTTCTTTGTAATTGTCCAGTAGACGAAGATAATATTATGGGGGGGATTGAAGAATCATTTTTTGAACATGAATAAACTAACAAAAATATCCTTGATATGTGTGGTTGTGAGTCTGATTTTTAAATTCGGAGTAGATGCATATATCAATAGGGGAGCAGATTACCCAGAAGGCCCGACAGTAAACGGCGAAGATTTGTTTGTTGATGTTTCTACTAACACCTTCTATACCTCTCCTAGCATGATAGAAAAAAACAAATTCTCTGGCACTTCAGTTCGCTACCATATTAATGGCGAGATGTTAGCTAAAGCTGGCATTAAAGAGGGAAAGCTTCATGGTCCGTTTGATAGCTGGTACGAGAACGGGCAAAAACAAATGTCTCTTGTTTGGAAAAACGGTCAAAGCTATCGAAGCTTCAAAGCTTATCATTCGAATGGAGATAGGTTAAAAGGTGAAAACTTAGCTAAGAAGATCTTCTCTGGGGAAATAGTTTTAGAATAATGATTGGAAAGACAGAAATATGTCCAAACTTTGGAGAATATGGTGCAGAACAATGGGCGAGCGAGTGTCAGAGAATCCACGGGAAGCTGACCTCGCCGCTCTTATCAGAACGTTCTGGTGGTTTGTCCATATAACTACTTGTGGTTTTATTATTGCAAACACCATCAGACATTGGTAAAATTAATGCGCTTGTAGCTCAGTGGTTAGAGCAGGGGTCTCATAAACCCTTGGTCACTGGTTCGAGTCCAGTCGGGCGCACCATTTTTAGTGTATATAAACATTATGAAGATAACAGGGAATCAAAAAGTAGAAATTGAAATATCCAAATCTCAGCGTCACTTTATAGCAGCTGACTATATATGCGAGGTCTTTGATTGGGATTCAGAATACTTTATAGAGGATGGATGGGTTATAAAAAGAGAGATATGCCATAGCTCTCACTCATTCCAAATGAACAATAAAGTTAGGGAGGCCACAAAACAGGATTGCTGTATGTATGACATCTTCAAGACTTTAAGGAAGCAGTCTTTTTAATGTAGGGTGTATCTCCTTAGGGTAAAGCTTCCCATTCTTTACATCGTAATCTTTGAGGTTTGGCTCAAGTGTTTCTCCATGACTCACGGTCGTAGATTTTTGCTTCCCTCAACAGGAGGAGCAAGATGTAGAGAAAGCTACCGCTGTGATTAAGACTAATATTCTTTTAATCATGATTTATCCCCTTTAGCTTTTTTGATTTGATCAGCAGTAGGCGCTCCTTTGTCGCCTTTTTTTCTCATCTTTTCTCCTGAACCACTTTTTATCCTCTCCTTCTTCTTTCTTATATTTTCCCAGAGACTACTATCAGATTTTTTCTTTTCTTCTAGTATTTCATCATGCCTTTTCATGAATGTCTTATGGTCTGGTCCAGCCATATATAAAGTCTTACCATCCTTGGATTCATGTGGGTGAATACCTTTTAAACCCATCTTTTTGGCGTCTTTTAAAGCTTCTTCCTTTGTTTTAAAGTAATGCTTAGAAACGTCAGGAGATGCTTCCGAAAAGAATAAAATACAATCATCTTTATTAATAGGGTCTCCTAAAACGACAGAAGCCTTACTCTCAGCCTCTTTGAACTGAGATGAACACACAGCAGCCCTTTGTTTGACATCTTTAAATTCGTCTTTGGCCTTAGGATCGACCATGCAGCGACTCATAAACTTAGACCTTTTCTCTCCGCTTTTTGGGGTTGGTAATGGCATATTACTTATTACACCTAAAATGATTTATTTTTTCACTTTTTTAAGTGTTGATGTTGCAAAACCCAAGGTATTACTAGGTTTTCTACGCACCTGACGTAAGCTTCCTCATCATTTTCTGCCATAAAAGCTATCCCTGACAGTTCAAATATCATATGAGTGACCTCGTGGACCAGTGTCCACCAGTGCTGCTCTGGGTTTTTTAAGCACTTTTTATTTAATTTAATTAATTTCTCGTCGAGAATACATTCGCCCCAATCCTCTATATCCTCATAGACAATCCTAACCTTTTGATTCAAAACCTCTACAGAAGACAACTTCCTCATCTCTAATAATTACACTTTTTTATTGATTTTCGGCCCAATATTTTCTATTATATAAAAATGGATACTAAAGAAGAGTTAGATTTAATTAAGGAAGCTCAACAAACCTTAGCTGGTTTAGACTTAGAGAAGAGGAAGATCTACGATGAGTTAGTGGAAAAGATTCAGCCTGAGCCTAGGTTAGAAAGTTCAATGTGGGATTACATCTTTAATGGAGTCCAGTGTTATATCTACGATATCGAAAATTTACTGAAAAATAGAAAAAAATCGCTTGACTCAGAACAATAGATGTATACCATAGCTGGGCAATGAACATATTCGTCACAGATAAAGACCCATACCAAGCAGCGCAAAACCTTTGCGATAAGCATGTATCCAAAATGATTGTCGAAACTGCTCAAATGTTGGCTAACTGCTTCTCATTAGAAACTTTGGAAGAAAAAGGTTGCCCAAGGAGTCAAAAAGGTAGTCCTCGTAAACATTCTTATTCAAAGCATCCATGCACAATCTGGACTAAGAAAACTAAATCCAACATGATGTGGTTGATTCGCCACGGTTTAGCAATGTCTAGAGAGAAGAAGTATAGGACTGATAAAGACCACTTTTCTGAGCAGTTTATCAAATGGTGTATGTTCAACATGCACAAATCTACTGTGACAGCTGGACCTTTGACAGAATTCGCTGTAGCTATCAGTCAGGATCAAAGGTGTCGCACCCACCCTCGGTTCAATCACCTATCTATTGTAGAAAAATACAGAGAGTATTATAACTATGATAAGTCTCGTTTTGCAAAATGGACAAAAAGAGAAGCCCCAACTTGGTACAAAGTAAAATGAGAAAGTCTATAGACCCTGTGAAACATTTCGGGATCATCATCGGTTGCATTTTTCTGGGCATACCCTTCGGTATCTTTGTCGGAATAATGTCAGCTTTGAAATTTCCCTTCGCAGTTTACAATACTTGTATACAAAAAGATCGACAAGCTAGGCTAGATCAAGCTCAACAATTCTTAGATCAAAACTCAGGTCAGAATATCTGGGATAAACATATACAGAGAATGAAAGAAAAAAAATCATATGACAATTGAAGAAGTAATAAAAATGTTGGAAGAGACCACTGATGGCCTCAAGAGTACCCTGCGCCAAAAGAGTTCTGATTACACTGGGGGAGAGACCAGTCAAGACCCTTTTGCTAATTTCAAAGCCACAGAAGTTCTTGGTGTTGACTCTGTAATAGGTGTTATGATCAGGCTCATGGACAAAATCCAGAGAGTGAGATCCTTCGCTAATGACGGGGAGCTTAAAGTAAAAGATGAAAGTGTTGATGATGCATTTAACGACATCATTGGTTATACTATTCTAGCTAAAGCTATGACTAGAGAGAAGAGGGAAAAAGCCCAAGATCGAACACAATAATTCCAAATATGGGTTCTACTATGCAAGGAGAATACAAAAAATTTGATAAAAAACTTTTTGAAAAGTTCGATAATTCAGCCAGAGAAAGAACAAAACAATTTCTTCGTTCTCAAGGTTGTAAAGTGGTAGATAACCCAAACCAGTATGGGGTAGATCTAATTGCAGAAAAAGATGGAAAAAAATACTTTGTTGAGTGTGAGGTGAAGAACGTTTGGAGTGGGAAGAAATTCCCTCCCTATTTTAAAGACGTTCAGCTTCCAGCTCGCAAAGAGAAATTCTTCGGTAATCAGACTGCCTTCTTTATATGGAACAAAGAATTAGATAACGCTGTTTATTTTTGGAGCAGTGAAATCAAACATCTTAAACCTCAGATTGTAGAGAACAAGTATATGAAGAAAGGTGAGAAGTTTTTTAAGATTCCCTTAGACCTAGTAAAAATGGTTGACAAAGAAATTTAATTTAAATTCAAAAAAAACCTTGACCGGGGGTGCTTCAGATTTCATAATGGCCTCGTTATGGAATTTGAACACCCTATTTTTATTAGTCCAGAGCATTACGAGGAGTTTCAGACGATGATGGCTGAACTCTCTGATATTGTCAACCAAGAAACCGGAGATCCAAAACCCGAAGATCTTGGCAGAGAAAATAATTCGAATTTAAATTAAATTAAATTTGACACGCCTAAACCAATATATATACTGACGACATCATGAACAAAGAAACGAAACGAGGCCGGGGCCGCCCCAAAGGTTCCACATCACTCACTAAGATCAAACTTTCTGATCTTATGAGTCAACTTCCTGCTGCAGCAAACATTGTTGTTGGGACGAAGTGGTTAGAGGACATGGGTATCGAAACCAACGCTCCTGTAGTAACCCCGGTTGCATCTCAAGTAGAGGAGCCGGAAGAACAGAAAATCCAATTCAAAGTATACTAAGATGTTCAAAGAATTAGTAGGACAGAAAGAGGTCAAGTCTAAATTAGGCTTTTACGCCAAAGCTCACAAAGCTGGAGCTATCGTACCACCGATTATGTTTAATGGTGCTAAAGGTTTGGGTAAGACTGAATTTGCTAAGCAGTTCGCTAAAGGAATCGACAGGAAACTTTTGGAGATTAACTGTGGCACAATCAGAAATGCTCAGCAGTTTTTCGAGCAGGTCTTCATGACTGCAATCGCAGGAAACGAAATCACCGTTCTGCTTGACGAGTGCCACGCTCTGCCAAAAGATCTCACAGAGATCTTCCTTACTGTATTCAATACAGAAGGTGCTAAGAAGAAAGAAGTTTCGATTGGTGATGGGTTCGCAACCTTCGACTTTACAAAACAAAACTTCTTGTTCGCTACGACAGAGATGCATAAGATCTTCGATCCCCTCAAAGACCGGATGACTATCGTGGATTTCGAAACTTACTCCCCGGTTGACCTTGCTTCGATCATCCAGAAAAAAGTTAGCTGGGTCAATTACGACAGTGGTGTCCTCGATGAGGTCGCCGATACAGTCCGGGGTAATGCGAGAAGTGCAGTCAAGAGAGCTTTGGAGGTAAAAGCCTTCTGCAATGTCAAGAATAAAGACAGGCTCAGTAGAGCATACTGGAATGAGATGAAGAAAGTTCTGGGTATTCGCCCCTTCGGTCTTTCCAACCTTGAGGTCCAGATACTTAAGACTCTCAAGTCTAATGGTCCAAGCTCTTTGCAAATGCTCTCTGCTGTAACCGGGATGTCGAGGTCTGCGATCCAGAGGGATGCAGAAAACAACCTGTTGCGCTCTGGGTTTCTTGAGATAGACGGGAAGCGAAAGCTTACGCCAAAAGGTAAAACCATCCTTGAGAGAGTATGAACTACGTAGTATCACAGTGGGGTAGGGGGGTTTCAGTCGGACTGGCTGGAAGCCCTGAGGAAGTGAGAGTGGATGCAACACTTGCACATAACTTATTTAACATAAACTTTTTTGATGATCTGTTTAATGGGAGGTTGAACTTCCCTTCGGTCTGTAAGTTTTATAGGTTTTTGATTTACAAACATGCCCTTCCCACTATGTCTAGAAGAAAATGTTCTCTGGCTGAAGCAATAAAAATTAATAAAAAACAAGTCAGATCGCATTTTATCTTGTTTAAAAACTTTATGAATGAGCTTGACAAAACCCCTTATTCGTATAAGATGGGGGTACACAATGATGGTGACTTTGGTTACTACTACGAAGACTAATCATATGAATCTAATTAGAAGAATATTCAAGTTCAAAATGTTCCATCCTGCTGAATGGTTTGTCGAGCGTGAGCGTAGGATCGATTCTCAGGTGCTTAACCCACCTTCTTGGAGGGAGAGGAAGATCCAGAACGAGATGATAGATAGGAAGTATGAGGAGTCGGTCAGAGCGAAAGAGGATAAAGAGAATTCTTGGGCTGACAAGTATGAACAAGATTTCGAGAGCATGAACCGGGAGTTTCCGCAAAAAGATGATTAAAAAGATTTTTTACGGGGTATTGGTGGTTGCAATACTGGTTTTAATAAAGGTGTCTGGAATTGTAGATTTTCTTTTCCCAGATATGTTTTAAGTAGAAAACTAAAAATTTAGCATAAGATATAATACAATGATACATAATATAATTAGCAAACTGATAAAGGATCTAACAAAGTCATTAAAGGATCTGGAAGATTTGAAACAAGAAGCTTCTAGCGTTGAGGCTGTCCCTGAGCCAGACAAAGAAACAGTGAAGGAGGAGGTTGAAGAGCCAGTTGACAGACCTACTTTTTGGCCAATCTTTAAATATTTGTCTGGGGAGATCAAAGGAAACCTCACAAAAACTCGCACAATGGCTATGGATAGTAAAGGTGTAATTCATTCGTTGGGTTATAAATCTGATATGCATATAGAAACATACACTTCTAATGATTCTATTAGTAGAAATGCTACAGGATACAAGGGTTTTATAGGGAATGTGGAGTCTTCGAACGGTTTCACTTACTTCTTGCCAGCTTATTCGACATCCATAGGTCGCTTAAACAGAGATACTGGAGCTATAACACTCGAAAAGAAATTTAAAAGTTGTCCACAGGTTAGATCTGGGGTTGAGGGTGCAAATGGTATCATTTATATGCCTTCTTATACTAAAACTCTTAAAATATACACTTTGGACAGTAAAACTGGCGAAACTGGCTGCTTTACTCCTCCACAACCGGGGTTCTTTGGTCATGTGTGGGGTGCCGCTGCAGATTCAGAGGGTAATGTATACATGCCTCCAGCTTTAGGCAATAAGATTCTCAAGATAGACAAGAATGGTGATAGCTCATTGTTGGAGGGTAAACTAGTGACATCTGGTGTTTCTGGATTTAGTGTTAAGTATGTCGGGGCAACATATGTAAAAAGCGTAAATAAAGTATTCTGTCTACCTAGAGTTGGCAAGAAGATTCTCATTATTGATTGTTCTGATGATAGCTACGAAGAGATTGATCTACCAGCTGATTACCTAAAGGTGGCTAATAAAAATAAAAACTTTAGTGGTTTCTTAGCCCCTGATGGTTGGCTTTACAGCGCATTCTGGGCTGACACAAAGTGTTTCCGTATTAATCCTCATACTAAGGAGATTCAATGGAAAGATTATGAAAATGAATTCAGTGATGGTTATTTGACAGCTAAAATGGGTTCTGGCATCATGAGTTTAGGCACTGGTTACTCTACTTGTGCATTGACAAAGGGGAATGACGTTTACCTTGGACTAGCAGGGACTTCTAGAGCTATCAAGCTTGAGTTTAAAAAATGAAAGGTTACAGGCAGGTCTACTTAATCGTAAAAGACAGGGGTTTTGTTTATCAACCAGTTGCAGATATACCAGA
>CENT01031170.1_pt1 | contig 10712 bp, 16 predicted proteins | sample 530141 | NCBI WGS metagenome assembly CENT01 (sample SAMEA2591074, study PRJEB7988) | marine metagenome | isolation source: saline water (ENVO:00002010), including | reverse complement strand
GGGAATGGTGGAGTTACTATTCCTCTGCGCCCTAGGCAGAGGTATTAGAGACGTTGTTTATACACCCTATAGGTCTCGGTTTAAGGGGTGTTAAGTCTTGTTAAGGAATGTGTTCGTTCCTTAACCTTCCGACTTATTTATAATAACAGCAAACCCTAGTTATGTCAACCCTTTTCCGTGAGTAAATATGCTTATTTTTAAAAGTCCAAATCGTCAAATTGATCGCGCAGGTCTTCCATTGATTTCTTCTTTGAAGCGTAGACACCATCAATGTATCCAGAACGGTATTCCCAGGTCTGACCACCGTCCTTTCCTTTCACAGGATTGATGCAGGTTTCGTCACCTAGTTTGTTGCAAACCAAACCAGCTAGGTCTAGTTCACTCTTGTCGTAAGAGGCAGCAGTTCCTCTAAACACATGCTTGCCGTTAATCCAAGTAGCACCACATTTCGGACATTCTTTTCTCTCAAGTTTGAGATCCGACAGTTCCTTATCGTTGGTCATAGTTTTAATTTTGTATAGTTTTTAAGAGGAAAATATAATCTCACCTAAACGCCTGATGGCATCAAGATGTTTTTTTCCCCAGGGTATTGTGTACCAACATGTAGTACCATCATCCTTTAAAATCCAGACATTAATTGATCGCATGAAAAAAAAAATACCCTGTAAGGGTATTTAGGTAGAATATGTATAGTGCTGAACCTATTGTGGTGGTATGATTAAATACCCTGAGTTGCAGGAACCATCATACCGCCACCAAAATCGTCGTCATCATCTACATCAATATCAGATAAGACTGCATTAATAATAAAAAGAATTATCAGACCCGATGCAAATACTAACATCACCAAATACCAGGAATGATTTGACCTGTGGTTGCATAACTGCCGATAGCAGCGATGACTCCGAGCATTGCTGCCCAACCGTTAATGCGTTCTGCGTTTTCGTTCATTTGTTTTCTCCTAGGATAAAATAAAATTTGCTTTGATCTACTGGTGCGTTCTCATAAGATGAGATGTCACCATATTGTTTGTGGTCTTTGTAACCTACCATGCGACCCTTCGTATTTTGAAGGGCAGACATGAAGACTACGAAAAAGAATACTGCCGGAGCACCAATTAGTAGTCCACCTCCGATCACATAATAAGTCAGAATTTCAAGTAGAGAATTTTCCATTCAGTTCCAAAGTTTTGTTGTAAATAATTACTCTACCATTTTCATGCATGAATACTAATTCATCACAATGCCCCCAGCAGAGTTCTTCATAGATGGCATTCAACCGCTCCATGTCCTCATAGAGTTGATTGGGGTTAGTCATTAATAGTCAAGGGTCTCCTTAATCAGAATCCAAATGCACCAAAGAAGAAAACACTGCCACTGACGGCATAAGAAACTACTGCTGAAACAAATCCCAGCATAGCAGCACGACCGTTTAACTTCTCGGCACGTTCAGCATAAGTCTCAATACCATATCTGTCAAGTGATTCCTTTGTCATATACATGGTAGGTTCTGAAGCAAACATATTTGTACGTCCGCCGTCTTCTGTTGTAACAGTCATTTAACTTATGTAAAGAAATACTACAATAGTATATAGTAAATCTTAAATCTTGTCAAGCCCCTTTGTCAGTCAAATTTCACAAAGAATGTAACGGTAACTACTTCTAGCTGAGTAACGTTAGCATATGATACTCTAAAGTTTACTCTATCTCCTGCCGAAAATGTGATTGGTGACGCTCCCCAATCTTCAATAACAGAAAAATTCTGAGCAGATGCAGTACCATTCATCACTAATGTATTAGTCGTATTAGTTAAATCACCATTAATTGAAAGAGCTAAACGAAGACTATTAACTTGATTCTCCGAGTGTACTGTTGCAGCATATACTTTACCAGCATAAGGCATCACAACACCCTCAGTGTTATCTGTTCCTCCTTGGAACTCAGATCCACCAAAGACCATCGTAGAGTTTACAGCAGGCAATCCAATTCTACCATTAATACCACAACTAAATGCCATTGCAAGACCACCCAGGACCCCTGCAGACGATGTAGTACCTGCCCATCCATTAGTTGATGTAGTAGTACCAGTTACTGCTGCCCCAGTAGCACTTGTATTTAAATGGTTAGATGTAATATCCCCACTAACATCAATTCCAGTTGAAGTAGTTTCAAATCTTGGTGTTCCTGAATATCTAAGTGCTACAGATCCACCCTGAGTGCATATAATATAAGGATCTTCCAATCCTTGCTTAGCTCTAAGAACTAGAAGATCAGATTGAATATTTGATACTGCTGGTGAATTATTATGATAGATCGTAAATTCCTGAGCCGTTCCCATCCTAACAGCATTCGTAGCAGGAGAACTATTATTATATCCTATATTTACTTGATCTAAATTTAATGTTGAAGTAGTAAGTGAAGTTCCATCAAGAACTGTTGGTTCACTAGCATCATTAAAGGTAATATTTTTTCCAGCAGGAACATTAATTCCCTCTGTTGCAAGGAATGGTCCTAATGCATCCTTACTTAATACTTCGTCTGCTCTTAATCTTGACATTTAATTACCACGTAGCGATTGCGACTCTCTTCCATGTATCTGTGCCAACACAAACATAAAGATAGTTTGCATCCCAACAGATCTCACCTGCAGTGCCAGTATCACTAGCAGAAGCAATAGTTCTGGCACCTGACACTGTTAATTTTTTACCAGTGGAAATGGTAAGACCTTCAATCGCAGAGACGGCACCGTTCTCTGCGAAGTTACAAATCTCATCTACCTTAATTCTGGACATGGTTTTTAATTATTTATCGTGGGTATAGTTGACCGGAAGAAGGTCTGCTAGTGTGAAATGCTTCTGCTGCTGTATCATAAAGACCACCACTAGGAAACCTAGAAAGTAGGAAGTTTTTTGGAGTATAAGGTCCGATTGGATTTTCTCCAAATGTAAATGCAGGAGTAACAAAAGCAGTATTTGTTGTTGGTAGACCACCACTGAAACCAAAATCATCTGCTCCCGCATTAGGAGCAAGTGAAAGTGTATGTGATACTGGTGTATAAGGCATTAGGTTGTCCTCGCGAGAAGTAAGAGACCCATACTAGAGCTGTCGTTAAGACCATCCAGAGAGTTTTGGTTGGTTGACCATGCTGCTCTGATCACTTCATAAACCTCAGACGCACTGATAGTAATCGTGTCTCCTGGTCTAAAGTTAGTTAAACCTGGAGATGTAGATACTTGCAGCAGCACAAAATCGTCAGGGAAAGTATAAGGAACTGGCATCATCTTTCTAGACAATGGAATCCCTTTCATAGGACGATAGTAATCAGCAGCTGAACTTACAGAGTATCCATCTAAATTGTCATAGGTAGCATCTCTGAAATATGTGACCGCGTTTCGCGCATGATCATTATCAGTATCAATATTACATGAATATTGGTCCTCAAACTTGTCAACCCAGTTGTCAGCACTATCTCTATAATATCCATAGAAAGCTTCTCTCGCGAGAGAATAATTACCTGCAGGTTCCCTAGAGGCACCAGATGTGTAATAGTGGTAGTTTGGTACATACATACTATTCAATAAGGTCCTGCCGCTACTGGTCCACTCACCATGGCAACCAATCCAAACATGATCTAAATCAAAGATATTTGAACCAACTTGATTTCCTTTAATCAGGTAGAATGTTCCATATTGGTGATCAACCTCATTAATAGTCTGTACAAATTGAATTATGGCAAAGTTACCATCTTGAGGAGACTGTGCGTTATAAGAATAAATCTTTAAAGGATATGCTGTGGGAGTAGTAGATGTAGCAAACTCAACGGTTGCCCAGTTGCCGTCGCTATTGCTAGGAGATTGTATATTGTATTGATAATCTAAACCCTTTCTACCTGCATGAAATCCATAAGTAGATCCGCCGTTGCTGCCACCTGTTGTTCCTTTACGATTCAACCAATGCAGGAATGAACCAGAAGAAATCCACATAGTATGAGGATCAGCATTAGTATGAATTCCAAATGTATAGTATGTAGTGCCGTATTTTTTAGTAGCATCATTTTCTAGTTTCACTGTACCAAAGTAACCATTATCAGATTTTTGGAAGAAGTTAGGTCCAGCACCAATAGTAGTAGTTACAATTTCTAATTTAGCATCATGAGCACCAGTGGAAGTTTCATTTGCGGCAACACCAAAAGTAACATCTTGAGCAGGACTACTTCCCCCAATCTGATCACCAGGAACTGTAAATACTTCTCCAGTAGTCCATCCTTCTGCAACATTCAGAATGGAGACACCCACCAGTTCGCCGCCGTTGTAGTAAGGGTATCCCTCACTAAAAGATATATAAAATCTAAGATCTAATGCGCCCCTACCACCAGATGCAGGAACAGTATAGTCATAATGACTGTAATATTCACCGCAACTTCCGTTGATGCGGATACTTGCATGAATAATAATATTTCCTGTCATACCAGGAGTAGTATCATTGGCATAGATATATTTCTGCGTACTATTCTCACGAGGATCATTAACATTGAAATCAGGAAATCTGAGTTCAGTAGGTGTGCATGAATTTGATTCAGTTTGACGGTAGTATTTTGTATCCAACCTCAATCCATTCTGATTTGCACCACCATCAAAATCAAGCGTTGGTGGATTTAAATCATTACCAGAGAAATCATCTGGCCAACTGGTGTGACTAGTTGTATGTGGATAATAATTACCACCTGTTTCTGTGTATTGTCTTAAAAGTTTATCCGAAGCATAGTCATCTGTATTTGAGCACAATGTAAATTTCTGACCAAGTGATCCAGAAATTCTATCAACTCTAAATGTTGCATCACCATTACCCGTAGTAATTGTGACAATATCTCCTTTAACATATCCAGTTCCTGCAGTATTAATTACAGCAGACTGCAAAATACCAGCATTTGCAGTAAAGTCAACTGTCAACCCTGTACCAGATCCACCAGTAGTAGCAACATCAGTTCCAGTTGCTGTATAACCAGTGCCCGCTGCCATCAAACTACTGTGAGTAGGAATACCAGGAGTTCTATTATAAAACCAAATTTGGTCACCTTTTAATACATTAATATCATTGTTATCAGTAACACTGGAAAATGCCTGGACAAGAGGAACACTTCCAGCACCACCTTTGGCAGAAATATCAATCTCTGTTGTGCTATTAGCATCTGATAAACTTGCCGCAAGTTTAAAATTATCGTTATCTACTTTGATAATATAATATGTTGTACCAAATGTCAGTTCGGGGATAGCATCAACATCAGGCGTTGGCTCATAAGTATCATAACCCCAAACAACAGGATCGCCAGTGCTAAGTTGATGTTCTGGCTCGGTAAACGTATTGGTAGTTTCATCAACTTCACTAGTAGCAATTAAAAATTTCTTTAAAAGTCTATATGCAGTAGTGCCATTTGCGTGTACATCATAGTAAACACCTTTGTACTGCCGATATGGCGCAGTTTCATAAGCAGTGTTATAATAAGTGGAACTAAGTCCACTAGTTTCATAATTGTACGTGCATCGTGTAACATCATCAGCTGTAGTACCTGAGGAATTATAATTTCGCACACTCTGAGGAACTCCATCCTTTTGAGTGCCCGAATTCCATCCTAAATCTCCAATGATTTCTTCCATGGCATCCATAACATGCCCTGCATTCCATCCAGTGTTTCCATTATTAACTTGAACTGTGTTCTTTAAAACTGACATTTTATGCCTCTAATCTAATTGCGGTAAGGGTTACGTTGATGGTTGCTGCAGCACCAGAACGATTGGTAACTGCAAGATATACTGTATCTGTCGCACTAGGCGAATCATTGTTATAACCAAAAGCAGCAGGTGCCATTCTAACTACTCCTGATCCTCTAGATTCAGCGATCACTCCTGACCCAGTGCCAGGATCATTTCCTTCACTTCGGGTAGCATCTGCTGTTCTAGCAGCAGCATCAGTATAGACTCGCACCCAGGCATCAGCATCAGTCTCAATTTTAAGCAAAGTATATGCTTTATATGCTGTTATATTTAGGTCTCCGGTAGCATTATCTGCCAATGATGATGTAGTTCCGTTGAAACTTTGACGTGCTTGCAGACCAACAGACCCACCAGACGCAACTGTAACAACACCACCAGCATCAATAGAAAGACCTGCACCAATTTTAATACCACCTAAGGTGCCAGCAGCAGCGATTGGTAATACATATCCGCCAGCAGCAGCTGCGATATTACCATTAGCATCTACAGTAATAGTAGTGCCGTCAGGAATAACACCACCCAGTGCTGATGTTGTAGCAGCAGGTAATGTATATGCAGATGGAATAGATGGTTTGTTTTGAATCTGAGCAAGACCCGATGTAGCATTCCAGTCGGCGTTAACTGGTGCTGTACTAGAAATAGTTGCTGCTTTATTAACAGAGTCCCATGAGATATTAGTACCACCAGCACCAACAAGTTCAAGTTGATCGGTAGATCCTACAGATGGATCAAGATTAAAGATTACATTATTTGATGTAGTGTTAGTGCCATAAAGGTCATATAAGATCGCAGATCCGCCGCCGCCACCACCAGAGGAGAGAACCGTAATGGTTCCAACCATAGTAGAGTGAGCACTACACTGATAATAATATGTTCCAGCAACTGTAGGTGTCCAAGAAACTGTCGCAGTTCCTTCACCAGTAGCAGCAGGATTACTTACACTAGAACCACCATTCGCAACCCTGATATACATTGGGTGCCCCACATATGTGGCAGTGTTGTTAAAGGTAATTGTATCACCAGCGTAAAGAGTGATTGAAGGATCAGCATCACCACTGAAAGTATTACTGCGATCTGATCCAGTGAATAGATAATCTCCAGTTTGAGAAGCAGTAGTAATATTATATGTGGTAGGAGTAGTTCCTACTTGAGCATTAATTACCTTACTTGTGCTGTCATAAGTGAATGCGATACCCAACTGAGTACCATTAAGAAGTGCTTGTGCAGCAGCATCCTTGGCTTGACTATCACTATAAGATGAACCTCCCCCAGATCCAGCACCTTGTCTCAGAGTAATTGTATTCTCATCTGTTCTCTCAACAGTCAGACCATCAGCACCAGCGATTACAATATCATCAGTGGATGGTGTTCCATACACAGAACCACTAGTATTATAATGTGTGCCAGTCAATCTAAGTTTAACTGTATTGCCTGATCCTGTTTCAGAAGAAACTGTATACCTTTTAGAACTTAATGTTAATGTATCACCAGAAGGAATAATTCGTGTTTCACCATAGTAGTTTTCAAGAAACGAAACTGTATCTGTTGTAGTATCAGATCCAGTCAGAGTTAATACGTTAGTACCACTAAAACTTAAAGTATATGTGGTGTTAGTATCTAACTGAATGTCAGTATATCTTGCAACTCTATACCATGAGTTACCTGCAGCATAGTAGAGCTGGTCATCATCATCATTAAAGGCGATTGCACCTTCGTATGTCGTGGCACTTGGGAAACTTCCCTGCTGATCATACCAAAATGGAATCTTACTCGCTGTTTGTGTAGCAGTAGTAATACTATTAACACCTGTTAGATTGCTATTAGTATCTACAACTAATGTAGAATCTGAAAGGACTGTTCCGTTTACCCCATCAAACAATGCGATAGCATTATCTGTTGTTGTACTAGGAGCACCTACAGTTCCTGATAATGAAGTAGCGAATGTAACTTCATTGTTATTTCTGGTGATGGTAATATTGCTACCACCTTTCAAGATCAATGCATCAGAACTACTATCAGATCCCGTCAGCGTAGCACTGGCACCATCTACCTCATCAGCAAAAATTAAATCATATGTAGTATTGGTGTCCGATCCGGTAAATGTAATTACACCAGCATTTTCTGCCAGGGTTACACTTCCAGCACCAGTAAATGTTACTTGATCCTGCTGCCCTGTGGCATCACCACTGCCAGTTAGTCTTAACTTAACATCATTAGCAGCAGCATTTACTGATGCAAATGCATAAGCACTATTAGTATCAGTGAATGTAATCCACTTTAATCCAGAACCAGTGGATGCTAAAATTTGATTGTTAAGTCCAAGACCATCTGACAAAGTAATTGTAGCACCATTCAAATCAAGGGTTTCCCCCGTTGAAATTTTTGCTCCTTCAGCGAAGATAACCTTATCGTTATTCGCTAAATTTACTAGTTCGTCAACTAATAGTCGTGACATTACATGTCCTTTATACTTTCCTTCAAAGTATTTATAAATCTATTAAGGGACGTAAGAATACCATCCAGTAGCAATATACTTATATTGTGTTTTACTGATCACACCATGATGAAAATGTGTCCATCCAGCAGGCCAAAATACTGCCCTTCCTTGAACAGCATCAGTAATCAAATTATGCTGAGGAAAGTTAGTCCCACCATCATCAGTAACCGTATTAAGATAAATCATCCACACCACAACACGATGCGAGTTCTGTCGCGCTCCAGCTTCGCAGTGTGATTTTGGATATCCTCCACCAGGAAAATACTTCTGAAGATTATATTTGCTTTCCAATCCCCAATATCCTATATCATTTAACTGAAAATTTTTAATCTTATAATCATCACGACATTTACATAGAGCATCACATATCATAGTATCTACAACAGTTTGATCTTCAAATCTACTATGTACGTCCCAACTATCTTTTCGTGAAGTATCAACTCCATCACCCATAAGACCTCTCGTTATCCGAGAAGATGTGTTGATATATTCTATAATACTATCACATTGATCTGGTGATAAAGCATTATCATATAATTCAATAAAATTATTCATAAAAAAGGTGGCATTAATGCCACCGATAGAGGGTTTTACATGCCGCGCCACCAATTCTTTGTCTGGAAATTGGAAACCAGTATATCATGAAAATGTAATTACATCTTGACCAGCAGCACCGGGCATAGGGACTTCTCCTGCAGCATAAGTAGCAGCACTATCTAAATTGAAATTGATATTGTCACCAATATATCCAGAATACATATCAGGATCAGGAGCATTGAACTGCAGTTCATTACTACCAACATAAGCACGTTTCACTTTCTCAACATCTTCAATGAGGTTGAGAAGTTTACGAAGATTGGTAGCAGAAGCATTGCCAGTCACAGAACTGAGAGCAGCACGAAGTTCTTTCTCAGCAGCATCAAGGCGTTCGTAGGTAGTCATAGTGTTTGTAAATTCAGGAGGTTTTGCAGGAACAAATTTGGTTTGGTTATTAAACTTAAAGGGAGTGTTGTTTAATGACATTATTTTTTATATAGCAGGGTACACCATCAGGATCCAACCATTTGGTATATTCAAAATCTTCCATCGCTGTAGTCATCTGCATTACATTATCACACAGGTACATATCTTTGTAACGCTTAGTCCAAGGATCTGCTTTCTGAATGCGAAAGTCTGGCATACCATTGATCTCTAGTACACCAGACTCAATATAACGATAGGGGAAACGCTCAAGAAGAACTTTCATAATCATGATGACTTACTGGATAATAGTAGCAGGGTCAGACGAGGATGTCAAGGTCTTTCTCTAGTTGAGTTAGGACTACTTCATAATCATCATCAGGGTCTCCGAACAGTTGTAGACCACGCACATCATAGAACTCATAGATTTTTTTATAAATGTGTGGATATTCATCCTCAAGATTTACAACTCCATCTACAGCATCATTAAGAATATCAATGTCCTCGGGAAACTTACGAAGAATGTTTTGTCTGTTCATTAGTATGTGTGAGATACACTACTAATTATAACATATTAAATTGGTACTTATGAGCTTTTTTAATTTCACTTACACTCATTGAATCTACGTGCTCAGTTTCAATATAAGAAAATGCCAATGTAGTTCTCATTTTACTTGTAAAATTATTTGGAGAGAACCCACAGTGTTGCCAGTTAGAAGGAAAGAATACAGCAGTATTAGGAATGTAAGTATGGTAATGATACTTTTTAGTGTCTGGATTATGAACTACAAGTTCACCTCCCCACTGAGTATCCCAGCACAATTCTGTAAATAATACTACAGTATAATAATAGTCAGATGTATAATCTATATGAAAGTTGGCAGGAGATCCAAAAACTTTACCACCGGTATTAATTCGCACTAAAGTAATATCTTTCTTGAGATGTTTTTTCATCTTAAGTTTTATATTACTTGCTGCCTTATAAAAAGGTAGAACATCTCTAGTATCAATTGCTTTAAAAAATGCTTTAGTACGATCAGAATCCGTAGTCATCTTCTGCGTCCATACTTGGAGTTCAGTATTTACGTCAAAAAAATCTGGAACATTTAGTGCGTCAGCAATCTCAACAGAAAATTTCATAAATCAAAGAGAACTATTAATTAATTCTTGTTTATACTTATACCAAGGATGTTCATACAGTTTAGGCAAAGATGTTTTAGATGGTTCAATTTGTTCATGGAGATCTTGAATTTGATGACTCATTGTGTGAAGTAAACCTTTCAAGTAGGTGATCTCATTATAAAGTTCTTTAATTTCGGCGTGAAGTTTTTCGTGTTTCATTAGTATAAGTATACTATGCTTGATGACGGGATTGAACCGCCGACCGCCTCCGTGTAAAGGAGATGCTCTACCGCTGAGCTAATCAAGCGTATGGGCAGGGTTGGATTTGAACCAACGTAGGCAGAGCCAGTGGATTTACAGTCC
>CENT01071644.1_pt1 | contig 10716 bp, 7 predicted proteins | sample 530141 | NCBI WGS metagenome assembly CENT01 (sample SAMEA2591074, study PRJEB7988) | marine metagenome | isolation source: saline water (ENVO:00002010), including | reverse complement strand
ACTGGAAGAATATCAGTTGAGTTAGCGAGCCCCAGTGATGATTCAAGGCTTCCATTTTAACAAAATCACTTTAATTAAATGTGTTTTGAGTTAAAATAACCAAATTGACAAATATTAGGAGTACCCATGGACTTTCTTGAGTCACGCGTAAATTTTTTGACTGACGAAATTAATCATCACAATTATAAATATTACGTTCTAGATGAACCTACCGTACCCGATTCGGAGTATGACAAGCTTTTTCATGAGCTTAAAAATATCGAATTAGAACATCCATCATATGCTAGACCTGATTCTCCAACGCAACGTGTTGGTGGCCAAGTAAAAGATGGATTTAAAGAGGTTAAGCATAACACTCCCATGCTTTCTCTAAATAACTCATTCCCTCACTCCGTCGATAATGACTTGAAGAAGCTAACAGATGACGAAAACGAAATCTTTTGTTGTGAACCTAAACTCGACGGTCTCGCATGTTCGCTTGTGTATGTGAATGGGATCCTTACAAACGCCGCAACCCGCGGAGATGGTGAGGTTGGAGAGGACATTCTTGCAAATGTTAAGACAATAAAAAATGTACCTCTTAAGCTCTATAATACGGTTCCAGAAATCTTAGAAGTTCGCGGCGAAATCGTGATGCCTAAGGCTAAATTTGAAGCATACAACGAAAAACAGCGTGAGCTTGGTAAGCCCGCGCTCAAAAACCCCAGAAATGGTGCAGCAGGCAGTGTGCGACAGCTGGACCCAGCTGTAACAGCCTCTCGCCCCCTCGCTTTTTACGCGTATGGGATTGTAAAGTCGGGGGACGGTGCCTCTATAAACAAAAGCCATTATGAAGGTCTACGCTACCTTCACAGTCTTCGTTTTGAGATCAGTAGCTTTGTAAGACAGGTTAAAGGACCAAAACAAGTTAAAGAGTACATCGATGCTATCGAAAAACGACGTGATGCAATCCCTTATGAAATAGATGGGGTCGTCGTAAAAATTGACAGCGTAGATAGACAAGAAGAACTGGGATACGTTATGCGTGCTCCCAACTGGGCATTCTCTTACAAATACCCGGCGACTGAAGAGCTGACGACGTTAGAGGCTGTTGACTATCAAGTCGGAAGGACTGGAGCCATTTGTCCCGTGGCTAGGCTCAGACCTGTAGATATTGGGGGGGTTACGGTCAGTAACGCAACACTGCATAACGAAGGCGAAATACGTCGCTTAGGACTTATGATTGGCGATCAGGTTTCTGTTCGACGTGCGCAGGAAGTTATACCTCAAGTTTGTAGCGTTAACCTCTCTGCGAGACCGGACGATGCTCAGCCTATTATTTTTCCCACAACCTGCCCTGCGTGCAACTCTCCATTAGAAAAGCCCGAGGATGAAGCAGTGTGGCGATGCACTGGGGGTTTGATTTGTGATGCGCAACGTATCGAAGGATTGATTCACTTTGTTTCTCGTAAAGCGATGAACATCGGGGGCGTTGGTGAAAAGCTTGTTGCGGCTTTATTCGACAAAAGGTTAATTGAAACCTTTGCAGATCTCTTTACTCTGGCACCTCAAGACTTGATGCCGCTCGATGGAATGGCATTGAAAAGTGCGGAAAAAACAATTAAGTCCATTTCCGACGCTAAAGTGACGACACTACCACGGTTTCTTTTCGCATTAGGCATAAGAGGTGTTGGTGAAGGAAGCTCAAGAGACCTCGCAAATCATTTCAAAACATTAGATGCAATAATGAATGCGACTCATGATGAGCTTGTTGAAGCGCCTGATATTGGGCCGATTACCGCGTCCAGTATTCGCGCCTTTTTCTCGAATGAAGGAAACACGCAAGTCGTTCAACGATTGCTTGATGCCGGCGTCACTTGGGAGCCGATTACAGAAATCACTGATTCAGGGATAAAGGGGCAAAGCTTTGTTGTTACAGGAAGCTTTTCTATCGTGCCTAGAAAGGACATTGAGGCCGCCATTCGCAACGCTGGCGGCAATGTTCTTGGTAGCGTATCTGCTAAAACTCATGTGTTGATTGTTGGGGAAAAAGCGGGTTCTAAACTTGAAAAAGCACGCAAATTAGTAAATGCCGGCATTCCAATTCTTATATTCAACGAAAAAGACGGTATTGATTTCTTAAGCAGTAATGCCGTTGAAATTTAATAACAATAAAAGGGCAAGTATAAATGCGCAACTCAGTTATGAATAAGTATTCTCTTTTTACTGGACGTAATACTGTTATTTCAGGGTTGTGCATTTCTTTGCTAACGTGTATTGCATTCCAAGCTTCTGCTGGCGGTCATTTTAGTAACGGCAATGCTTACGGCCACTGCAAAGAGAACAGTTCTTCAAAAAGCAAATACGCTAAAAACAATAAGCACACATGCCAATCTGAGGAAGAGGAAGAGGAAGATAACAAGCTTTTCTCAGCTCAAGTGAAACTAGAGACTCACTTGCCGTTCCATCAAGACTCTGGCAGTGACATCTTTCTGCGTTATGGCGACAGTAGCTATGGCGTCTCTGATAACATCCCATGGGAAGAATACGACAATTACAGCCACACTAAGTTATACAATGCAACATTCTCGTGGACCCTGACGAGAGTTGAACAATCCGTTGAGTTTCAGTTTGGTGATAACTCATTGTCTTATTCAAGTGAAGATGGGCAGTGGGAAGGCGTAGGCCTTTATTTTGACACATCAGGTGATCGAAACTGGCTTTATGATCACGCGTGGCTTAATTTAACTATTGACGAATGGAATGGCGACCTTTTATCGAACCCATTCTCCTATACATCATCACTTGGTAATGTTGATTACTTGACACTTACCCATGCAAACCAACAGACGATCGACTCTATCAGTGGGTCCTTAACGATTGATTGGGATATGAACTATTGGTCTCATTATTATTCAGATAATCCAGGCGACGATTTTTCTGTTTGGATTAAGGGTATTGATTTCGGGGGCGTTGACTATGCCATTAATGACAATGCGTTACCGCCGCCATCCTCAATTGATGACTCAGAAGCCGTTCCTTCACCATTTATTGGCGCTATGTCTGTTATCTTTTTAGGAGTGATGATGACATCAATTGGAAGAAAGAAGAGCGCTTAACCTCCCTACTTCACTCGTGGCCGTGGCTGATTCAATAGACCTTCTATTTTTGGAGGTCTATCTTTTGGCTTTAATGAAGGACGTTCTTCAACCTCGGCCGCCTCTTTTAATATCTCCATGCAACGATTAAAATCTAGTGATTTCTCCGGTGATTTAAACGCATCGACGATATCAACTGTCGCAGCAGCTTGCGAGTGTGAAACGCTAATATCTTGGGACTGAATATTTTCAATTAATTCACCCGCAGTAGATTCACCTTTTTGCAAAAGCTTTAAGACAATGCTAGCCAACTCTGCGTCATCTACTTCTATTCCAGGTGACATGCTCTCATTAGCCGTACTTGATTGAGGCTTTAAATTCTCAAAAGGCACCTTAATATGTTCATTCGCTTTTAGCTCTAAAATAAGCGCTACGCCTCTTCTACGAGCCCATTTCTGAAAGCAAGCAGCAACCTCTTTAATAACGGAGGGATTCGTTATTTCTTGTCCGTACCTGATCATACTCAAGGACTGAACTGTCTCTTTTGAAGCATCATACTTCATTGAATAAATAGTCCCGTCTTCAACAAATGACATGTCTAAGACGTCCCTACCATCTCGTTTTTCTGAGCTTAAACAGCGCAAATCGCGTTCCTTGTCACTGAGGTGAAATTTCTAAAAAAAGGATGTGGCCTTTCATTATTGTACAAAAACTAACGGTTAATTGCGGCCTCTTTTTCCCATTGTCTACGCGCTTTTTCTGCGAGCTTAATCGCCTCAGTCCGCGTCCTGCTATTTTTCCTTGTAGGATTATCTTTATACATGAATTTCCGTGCAACTGCTCTGCACTTTAACGGGTGATGCGCAACGATATATGTTTTCTCATATACCGTACCGTTTTCACCGAGCTCCTCAGTTCTTACTTCAGATAGTCCCGTGATTAGGGTAGACTTTGCGTCAGTCCTTTTCTGGCGAACCAAATACTTATCTGCGCCTACTAACTTCGCATCATGGTCTCTCTGTTTCTGTGCAGCTCTTAATGAAGCATCTTTCGCCCCACCAAAGTCCTTGTCCAAAAAACGGCTATAGATATACTCCTCTCCATGGGTATACGGGATTGCTACGCGCACTGTCCAACCATTCCCTAGTCTTGAAATGAACTTCATCGTAAGTTCACGTTTTGCCATGTGGAATTTACCTTTTTGTGTTAGATGTTGAAGTGTTTTTAGAACTTCATTTTTATCGGCAGCTTGCGCACATTACGTCCACCCTTATACTGTTTTTAACTCATAATTGCATCAAACTGCTCACCCGAGAGGCCGGTGATTAGAAACTCTCTCTGATTGCCAGAAAGGAGTGGGAATGCTATTTGTAGGTCTCCTAGTTTACCTTCAAAATAATCCGTAAGCTCTTCAACTGTGAGCGGCAGGAGTTGCGCTACGTTTTGGCCGAAAATGTTTATACACTCAACCAACGTACCATTGCTTTGTGGTACTAAACTTATATTCGATATTCGCATCATTACTCCTGTATGATTCATCTCTATAAAGTAGAGGCAGGGTTGGAGCTCCTTGTTATTATGCAATATAACGAACCTTCTTGGTTATTAGAAGGTTTGGTACCCAGTGCCGGAATCGAACCGGCGCAAACAGCTTATCTGGCTCTACGGGATATAAATCCGCTGCTCTACCAACTGAGCTAACTGGGCGAAGCGTTGTTGACTAGGGCCTCAACCTATTCGCTTCGCGCCTAAAATCAAATAAAGCTGCTGGTACATTTCTTTTTTAAGGTTTTTGTTCTTCATTCGTATTTCCTGCTCATTCATAAATAACGCATCTTTTTTTCTTATTGCCATGTAGAGAAGCAGATGCATACTCACTCTTTATATGTGTTTACAGAGCTTTATCCCTGCAAAGCAAAATGGCGGGGGTGGAGGGATTTGAACCCCCGATGTCGGAATCAAAGTCCGATGCCTTAACCAACTTGGCTACACCCCTACAAACAGGTGGCAGCAAAATGTCACCTTTATCATTTCTACAATCGATACTCATCGAAAAAACAGTTCGGTGATTAGTACAGGGCATAAAAAAAGCCCCTGAGGATATACTCCCAAGGGGCTTCTCCTTGGGTGCCGCAGCACCCAAAAAGCACTGCTAATTAAAGCGTTGAAGCATTTGCTGCTGGCGCACGACAATCGTTGTCTGGCCTATATTCGGGCAGACATAAGACGATATAAGTGTCTTCTCTACTTTATTCGCAGGTAATGCTGTCATCTGTATTTCCAAAAAAGATAATAGTTGCGGCCTGACCCGCTTAAAGCAAGGTTACCACAAAAATGATGTTTTGCAATGCTCATTTTTTATTTTTTAATCATCGAATCGTTGGTCTATTAGCTACTGATTTGTGATCATCATCAAAAATAACCTGCTTTAATTTCTTTTCGGGTACCACGACACCTTCATTGCTCAAAATTGCTTTTGCGACCATCTCTACATCAGAACTCGAAGGAGGACGAGCAAACACGTCTTTAGCTCGCTCAATAACGTTTAATAGGAATGCATCGTACTCACGTTCATTTTCTGTCTTAATCGCTGGCGCTTTTTCGATGTCGACAATATCTGACAATGCCTCATACAGCGAACACTGCATATCATGCATGCCATCCCAGTGCAGTTCGTTGATTTGCGATGCTACTGCTTCGCCCGCGAGCTCTATCAGTAATGAGGTTCCCTGCTTCACGTAATCCTGTAGACTCTGTGACGGATCGAACACTCTTGGTATATTTACACCAACAAGAGCGTTTTCAACGTCTACAGGGGTATCATTGCCAGGCGTTTTTTTTGCTTTTGACGCGTCGAACTTAACAGTAGCTCCTTCTCTATCCAAGTGGACTCTTCCCGCCTCGGTTAGGGTGTAAAAAATAAAGCTATCATCCTCGACATCCTTTTCAATAAGCCCTTTTTCAAGCAAAGCGTTCGCAAATTCTTTGTCATTAGAGGAATCTATATCAACTTCTAATACCGGCATTTTTTCAAACGTCGATATAAAACGTTCTTCAATATATCGATTCAATGTTGTTTCTGGGAACCGTTTGTCTATGCTTTCAAGTACTGCTTTTTGCAATCTTTTTCCATTTGGCGGCATATCAGAAGTAAAGCTTTTGTCTCGCTTTGAATATCGCACGAGCCCCAGTGTTAGCAGGTCCGAATAGACCTGAAGCTCATCGTCGTTCATCACTTCTTTTGAATGATTAATAGAAGGATGAGAATACAAAACAAACAAGACGGTATTTAATTGCTCTGGCGTAAAGTGCTGATGAACACGTTCTACAAGTTGGCCTTCCCTTTTACTTATAAGAGCTTCGTCTTTGACTTGCCGTGCATGTTTAACTTGTCGCGCTATCAAGCTTAACTTGCCTTTTGGGGTAATTGTAAAAACAGTCCCCTCCTTGTTTGGCAATCCCTGTGAATCAACCAAGCCCTTATCCCTCAAAACACGGGCGACTTGGCCATATCCAGACCTTGTTTTCTGCATGTCATTGTAAGATATATGCACGCCTCTATAACCTCTCGGCCCCGCTTCGCGTGATGAAAAATAAAGCATCTTGTCTTCGTTTATTGTCGTCATATTGATTCCTTTCAGTCTTATCTTTATTTTATCAGCAAATGAGCATTATTCTGGAAGCGCGAGCAATTACTTGATTACGTAGGGAATCAAGCATGGTGCGCACAAAGCTTAAGTTAAATGATTTGATATCCCTGACGAGAGCCGCGGGTTAAAGGGAAGCGTTCGCATAAAAGGGGGCAACACCCCCTCAATATTGTTCCTAAGACATATTTTTTTCAACAATTATTACGAAACGCTTGCGGTATCTTTTCGTGTCTTAGTATTAAAAAAAGAATGGCGATTCCGTTTTGCTTTTAGTTTACTTTTCATTAGTTACTGCTCCATAAAAACCCCTGATAATAGTATGTTTGGGGGTGTTCCTTTCTGTTCATTTCAGCCTATCTGGGCCATACGTATATTTGCATTTTGCTCATGAAATTACTTTTGTAGCGCCTTTCTTGTATGGTTAGTTCGTTATGACAGGCAGCGCGAGCCATTTAAGGAGGTCGTTATCCGTCCCCGCATATATAGCGCTAGATTTCTTCTGTTATAAACAAAAAAACCGGAGGTAATATCCTCCGGTTTTAACTTCGTTAATGTTGGAGGTTCTTTGCCTCCATTCAATGAAGACAGATCAGACCGTGATTTTAGACTCATTCCCTTCTACACGACCCGCAATGATCATAAAATCATTATCGATGTGTTTGCATGCAGAATTAATCTTCATCATAGCCCCTAAAATCACCTACGACTTTGCTTTAAAAGCAATTCAATACTTTTGATTATACACATTTAGCGTCATACGTAAATTATTTTTTATCATAATTACAATTACAAAGCGCAACATACCGATATCGCACACTTGAAGTTGGGTTTATATTATTTTTGTCACCGAACGCATTTACTCATCAACCTTCAGCACACGGCTAATCAGGCTTGGAATTTAGGAGGCGTAAAAAATTTTGCCAGTATCTCCATGATATAATCTGTATATGCAGGTGGATAAGGACGTTATTAATGGAATACTCCAAGCAGGAATACAGCGTAACTCGATGGGTACTAGCAGACAAAGTTAAAGAGATTGAATCTAAAGTCAGCCAGTGGCAAAAAAAAGCACAACAACTCGGTTTAGAAGAGCCTCGTATTCGTTTCACGGGAAGCGAGAAAATTGTACAGTTGCCTGTATACGACCTTGCAGATAAGGGCGACTCATCGTGCCCTACTATTGGCATTGCAGACATTCCCCACGTTCCTGCGTTAAAAAAAGAAGTTGTTTTCAGTGGCGAAATACCGAAGCTTGATGGCTATGATTTGTTAGCTAAAATCGAGCATAGCCGCAATGATAACGGCGCTTATGAAAACCTAGTGTTTACACCAAATAAAGAAACAGAAAACAGTCTCCACCTTCAAAATAAAGATTTTCATATCTGCACGCCCGACTGCAATCACTGTGATTACAATAGAGACCGGAAAACAACGTACATTGTAGAAAACAAAGAGACTAACGAAGTTCTTCAAGTTGGCTCTACATGCGTCGATGACTTCTTTGGGAAGAAAACCCTAAAACAAATAATGGCTAGCTTCGACGCGTATGCTTTCTTTTTTAATTCGGAAGAATGGGATGAAATGGATGTTGTTTATGCAAGAAACTATAACGAGTTAAAGCATGCTCCCATTGCCATGTTGCTAGAGCTCGCTGATTTTTACACCGTTCATCAGGGCTTTGTACGTTCTGGTGAACTCAACGCCACCAAGGACTGTATGCTCGCCGCGCTTTCGATGGATAAAGGAGAGCCGTCCAAGGCGTTAAATATAGTACGTAGAGGTGTATCCAATGTTGATGGTGAATACATTGCTAGCGAACAGGTTGCGAACATCATCGAATGGGCAAAAACAATAGAAAATGCTGAGGGTAATAATTATATTAGTAACGTGCAGGCGATCTGCGAAAGACCGTTTGCGGATATACAGCAACGTGGGCTTCTAGGTCTCATTGCATCTATTCCCACAGCTTATCAACGATATCAAGCTACACGTAAAAAAATTAACGATAACTCCCCCTCACTCAACGAGCCATTTGGCGTTGAAAAGGAACGTGGTCCTTTAAAACTTAATTTTTTAAAGTCCGCTCAGAAGGCAGTTGGCCCACACAACTACACAACGTATTCTTTTAAAGATGACTATGGACGTTCCTTTAGTTGGCGTGCTTCAGGGGCTAGTTCTGAAATGAAAGCTATCAGGCCCGGGGATACTGTTGTAATGGATGCGACTATCAAAGGTCATAGTTACTTCCAACCTAATAAAACACACTATACGTACTTAAAAATATGCAAGAATATCGTCAAGGTGCCCGCTGACTCCCCGATCCCTGATTTTTCTGCTGGTGTTCAAAAGCGCGCATTCAAAGAGACGTATAGCTTTACGCCAAGTTATTTAGATGAGAATGGCGATAACTTAGGTGCAGGGTTCATGTTGGTGGAAAGGACCTGGCGTGAGAACAGTAAAATCCGTAAAATCAAAGACGTTATCCCCCTAAACTATACCGAAAACTATGAAGCCCACCTTGTTTCTCTTCTGATGACAACGGGGGTCAACCGCGATCCATCAGACCCATACAAAGAGAAGAAAGACAAAAAGTTTTTAGCTGCGGCAAGAGAAGCGATGCGTCCGTATATTGAAATGCCTAAACCCGCTAACAACATCTTGTATTTAGTTGAAGGCGCTTACCCCCCTCTCTTTTCTGAAAACCCTTATGCTGAAGGGCCACTTTACGGTAGCGTAAATGACAAAGCGAGGTCTATGCCGCGGTTCTTTTTAAATGAAGAAGAAGCTGTCTCTCATGGTCGTAAGTTACCTGCTGGACGCCTACTTAAGATACAGGTCCCAAACTGGAATCCTGAAGTTGTCCCAACCTCATTACTACTAAGCAGTGAGGCCGATGTTGTTAAGTTTAAACAACAGGCAAAGGTCGACAACAATGCGCTTGTTTTAATGGATGAAGCTGGACTGATAAAGCGTATCGAGCCGCTTGGGATGGGAAGTCACTGGTTTGGTGAAGGCTACAACATTTTGCGCATGCAGGCCGTTCACTCTGAACCTAACGATTCAATATCAAGTCAAAGCCCTCGCCGATTACAAGGTCGTAAGTTCGCTACCATTAGTGGATTAGAGAACGATCATGACCTAAGCAAAGCGCTTAAGTCACACATTAGTGAATTTTGGGCCGACTTTGATTCTGTAGGTGATGGAATTGTCTACGACATCTATTCACAAGGGAAAATGAAAGGTTCGTTAGATGCTCGAAAAACGAGCGCAAGCTTACAGTTTTTAACGTCTGACATCCCAATGGAGGCAGGTAAAGGACGTTTTCTTGCGGTTACTGATGCGGTATCACAGTATTACCTGTCTCTACTTGGGGCAGACAATATTAGCTTCCACTTGGTTACGCCTAACACCACATCTAATCCATTCCAGGCCTCAGAGACAATAGAGATCCCAGAACCTTCTAGCATATCAGTGCCAGAGCTATTAGACACAATAAAAGAAAAGATATTCCAGCGTGAGAAAGAGCAAAAACTAGAGCTTCAAGGGATAAAAAGGCCCTCCTTTTAACTTCTTACTCGAGGGGGGGCTGTAGTTTTACTTGATTTCGCAAGAGTACTTGTCGCGTGTACTTTAGCGGGTTATTTACCGCCACCATGGCTACGGATATCTTTCCACCTTTTTACGACTTTTCGATTGCACCCATTCGTCGGCTGTGTCGCAATTTGCTGCGGCTGCTTTTCTTTTTTGTCGATAAACGGCTAACGTCCATCTGAAGCATTATCAAGCACGCCTTAAATAGTTCGCTTCAAAGGCAACAATTTGAGCCGCACAGCAACTCAACTTGTCACTTTTACATTATACATTAGACATCGTTATAAAACATATTTTGGATAAAAAAATAAATAAAAATAATTATATGGTATGCATTACATGTTAATATAACAAAAGTTTAAGGGCATCTATGGAGGTATATTTTGGAGTCGGTTGTT
>CENT01023138.1_pt1 | contig 10726 bp, 16 predicted proteins | sample 530141 | NCBI WGS metagenome assembly CENT01 (sample SAMEA2591074, study PRJEB7988) | marine metagenome | isolation source: saline water (ENVO:00002010), including | reverse complement strand
TTTCAGTAATTTTAACCTTACGTTTGAATACTCTCCGTATGACGACGGTGAAGACCAATTCTTAAATAAATGGTATAATGTATTTCTATCGACTCAAGAGGCTAAGGTTTCAAGACCTAAAGTGCCAAAGAGAGGAGAAATACTACAATGGTGGACTGTATTTTGTCAATATGCTGACGAGATTACAGACCAAGATGAAATACTCGCTAGAAAAATTCTAAGCTGAGTAATAAGAGTAAAAATGAAGTTGAAGAACAACACAAGAATAGGTTGGAGATATCACGATGACCTTTGGGAGGATGTTTCCCCCCAAGCTCGAGATGTCATTAAACCGATACTAGCTATTGGAATAAATACACCAAATACGATTAAAGAGCGTCTTATTAAAGAGATGCCAGAATTGTTTGACCAAAGATTTAATGCGCTCTGTGCGCGAATGGGCAAAACTACAAAAAGCCCTTTTTGGCAATACAAAGAAGAATTTGATATAGTATGCTCAAGAGCATCTAGATTCAATTACGCTAAACGCAAAATAATATACGAATTGCAAAAAGCGATTGATGACTCCGTGTATAGATACAACCAATGGAAACAAAATGGAACGGTAACTTTAGATTATTATGACCTAAGTGCCGAAATACCAACGGTGGCTCCTCAATGAGTCGCTTAATTGAACGAGATGGAGGTGATATCGTATCGCCTTCTATCGTATATCAAAACGAACTCCCTTACATACGAGGCGAGTTTAGCAAAACTGGAGAAAGGGTTTACTTTTCTCCCATGGATTTTGCTTTGAATGGACCCAAAGATGGGGATGAAATTACTAAAGTTCACCCTTTTATTAGAAAAACACTAAGCTTGAAAGTTATCGAGCGAGTATATTCTAATAAAAATCAAGAGGTTCCTATGTATGTAACTCTAAATATAAAATCAGAAACAGACGATAAAACTAGAGACTTGGGTCTTGTAGATATTATTGTCTATTTATGCCCTGAAGTAATCGAACGTTATGACCTTAAAACGTTAGACTCCAGATACTTCAAGCAATTTGCTATTTACCCACAATGGTGGCTCGATGACTACAGAATTACTGGTTCATCAGCTACTAACGACTTAACTCGTGCAGTTAGCCTATTAACCGGCTTATGCACCCACACGTTGGTGAGTGGCTATGTCTGATGATAATAAGAGAATTATAAAACTAATAAAAGAGCGCATGAAGAAGGGCAAGAAAGCCTATGGACATGGACTCAGAGTACAGGATGACACTAGAACATGGGGAACAGAAATTGACTCATGGACTGAAATGGGTCTAGAGGAAGCTCTTGACCTAAACATCTACTTGTCAGCGCAGCTGCTAAGAATTCAAGATGCCGAGAAAGCACGTGAAGAATTAGATAAGCAACGCAAAGAACATGTACTAAAAATGGCAGAAGAGCTAAAGCGATACCAGGAAGAGTATGGTCTTTTAGACGATACAGAATTTCCTACGCTTGGCTAAGCCAATAAGAATGGTAGTTATAGATAGAAAAACTAATCATATCACCAAATTATGGCCGCGTAACAAAACGATTGGCTCTACTGGTGAGAAAGTAGCTGTGTTGGAAGTAAGAATTGACGCTTATACTATTTCAGCACTAGAAAAAATATTAGCTCACGCAAAACAGCGACATGAGCTAGCGAAAAATACTATAGGTAATAATTACCTAGATAGTAAAAAAATGAGCGCTGAAGAACAAAAATTGAGCGCTAAAATCCTACCAAAATTACAAGTTTGGCCAGGAGACAAAAATGTAGCAGAGCTAAAATACTTCGAGGAAAAGGTCGAAATAGAAGACAAACCCGAAAGCTCTACAGCAGCCGAAGAAGGCGACTTTGATATTGTACGAAGTCTCTTCGGCTAACTTAGTCACGTCACCAAACCTTGAAGTTCAGGGTCTTGGTGGCTATAAGTATGGATAAAATTAAAATGTTTTTGAAATATCCTTCACTGTTTTTAGACGCCAATAGGACAAGTTTACAATTTAGTAGATTTGTTACGAACGAGTCAAACACAGTGATAAAAGGAGAAAATAATGAACCCGATAGAGGTGATATAGAAGGTATAGTGCTTTGTAGTGGATTACCACGAAGAGTGTCTTCTGAAGCCTATTATAGTTCGGGACGCCCAATGACAATTTTACATTTGGGTAACGAAAAAGATACATTAGATTACTGTACTCCAGAAGTAAATATTTCTGAGGGGATATACACAGTAAAGTATCAAAGGCAGTTGCTAATTTATGAAAATAATAGCTATAACCTTAGTGGCAGAAATTATCAACATTTCAGCCGAATAGTTATGGCGGATATTAAAAATACTGCATATATAGACCACATACCTGAAGTTAAATCAATACTACAAAGGTTTGTGGCAGAAAGTCCGTTTAACCCAGACCAGGGTGGATGGAACCCGAATATGAGACCAACATTATACCCTATCGAAGTGACTAGCGAACAACTAGAAAATCTAGATATGGAGTTACATAAGCAAATAGTCAACCACGTTTATAACGAACCAGACTCATTTGTAGTTGGTAAAAATCGTACATACGATTTGCAGCTAGGAGCGAGAACCGGTATAGACCACAGAATTGTGGGAGATATCATGCCTCAATCTACTGTATCTTGGTGGGCACCAAGTAAAATTGCCTCACATTACGGAAGCTCAAGAAGAACAAAATTGATTTACGAGAAAGAAGCGGTTGGTGGCTTTGATATTTCACTTAATATCGACAATACTAACTCTGATTTGCATAAGTTCTACTTGTACGTTTCCTGGGAACGACCTCCTTATGACAGCCGACCTACAAACAATGGGAACGGTGGTCAAGGTGGTCACCTATTATATCCCAAGATTCATGGTTTAGTATTTAACTATTCTATACCTGGACTCAGGACTGCCCCGTCAAGGGAGTCCACAGAACCAATCTTGGCAGTAAACTACAAACGAAAGGTAACAGACAGAACTAAGAAAAGGCCTTCGCAAGGAACCTACAAAGGAAAATACGAAGGGATAGAATCTATAATACATAATGGAATCTCTTATTTTTCACTAGCAAATGAGTACGCACTTAGTGCTCATATGAGTGATTGTCTACCTAATATTAAGTCTCATACGGATTTAGGATGGTTAATCGAATTACCCAGACTACCGATGAGCTTAGCGAATTTCAATAATATTGAAAAACCGCATGTGGAGGTTAAACCTCTACAAGTTGGACATTTAGAATTGCGCCGTTTGGGCGCACCTGATAAAAAACTGGTTGGGGCAGAGTTACTTAGTGACTTGCTAATGCCTAGTATGCCAGATATAATTCTAAACATCGACACTGCAATCAAAGTTACGTCAAACGACACTTATGTAGATGGAACAGGATGTTACGGGCATTGTTCGGATGAAACCGTCAACCTCCCTATACCGCCTGGCCTCTACTTAGTTAGACGTGTAGAAAAGTGTTCTCTCGGCCATGATAAAGGTCGTCAAGATTACACTGCAGGATTCGGAGACGAGTGTAATGAAATAATTACTATTCGTAAAATGCTAACACAACTAAGTGTAGCATACGACGAAGTCAGGGCTAATTATGTAGGTAATAAAACATCTACAATGCCGACTAAAACGGGACCAAGTTCAGCCTTATGGAGGCTGGGTTAAACCCAATAAGAGTGAAATGTCAGAAGAAAATCTGAATAACGAAATAAACTCCGAAGACGGAGTAGTACTCGCAAACACGAGTTTACCATCTATAGGCTTTCTAGTAAGCTTTGCAATTTACGATGGTAGTGTAAAAATGGACCACTTTGTGCAGACAATGCGCGATGATTACCAGGAAGAACATACAAGAGTTGAATTCAATCAAAAATTCAAGAACTTGATTCCAAATGCTAGAACAGGAGGCAGTGCCTTCTCTCTAGCGGTTAAATCATTACAAAGTAAAAGTAAGAAGGTTGTTATGGACGACCCAGAAGACCCTCTTACTAATAATCCAGAAAAAATGCGAGTCAAACAAAACGGGGAATATGGATACACACTACAATGGAGTGTAATCCCCCTAGAAAGAAATAGAGAATATGCTCTGAGAAAAACTAGAGAAGGTTTTGTCGATGGTCAACCTAAAAAGCAGATATACGAAAGTACTGTTTATCGGATTAGACTATCATCAAACAACGCCAACTCTTTTGCCCGTAAATGGTCAAAAGAATACCGAGCATATATCTGGCATGCTGGAATAGAGCCTAATACTAACGAACTACGTAACTTAGTTATTGTAGAACCGATGAAGGCTTCCAGTATACCTGAAGATGGACGTTTTATGCGCTTGGCGCAAGAACGCCTTAGAGATGCATTTGTGCAGGCATGTACCTGCTTAGATGATGATAAACTAAGAAAGAAAGTAAGAACCGTATTGAAAGAAAGTTATGGAGGAATTTTGCCCCATGCTTCTAGCGGTGCTAATTACTTTATTCACGACCCTCGCAAGGAAAGATTGGCTTACCTAGAAAGGATGCAGGAAGTTGTTACTAAATTTTCTGATATGGCTAATGAGACTAATACTGATGCGATGTGGGTCGCTGGAGAAGCATGGTGGGACACTAATGTGGAAGGAGACGAAGAAATTCCTATCCCTTCGCATTCTCGCTCTGCTATGAGAATACTTACTTATGGTTCGTCTAAAGCTCAGCTTGACGATATCAAAGTAATGTATATTGAAAATATGCAAGGGGCACAGGCAAAGTATTACGAGCTTGTGCAACAAATGCTAAAAAATGGAGAAATTGATGAAGAACTACTCAACGAAAAAAGAAAGGAAGTTGTCAAAGCTCTTGGTAAAGCCACAATAGACTTGGATACTGAAACGGTGTCTAAAGCTACGGCGGCATATCAAGAAGTTAAGACTCAACTTTCTGGGCGTCTAGCTAACGTATGGACTCCTGATGAACGGACGAGTGAGGCTGAAAGAACCCGTATTAACATGCGGATTAGTAGGCTTTTGTCTTTTGATATAGAACCAGTCACTGAATAGTGACAATAAGGTGGAACTGACTAGCTTATGCTAGTAATGAGGCTTCGGCCAATGAAATATTTGTCAACCGTGCTTGACACATGTCAAAATTAACCAGATACGAAGAGTTTTGCGAATCACACCCCTGCAAAACTACTCGCGGCGTTAAGATTCGCAAACGATATGTGACGAGCGCCAAAATACGCAACGCTGAAAGCCTTGTTACTCGTAGTTTTGCATGATTCGCAAAACTTAGATACGCTTTAGTTTTGTATAATTTTTGACATGTGTCAGGAACCACCACCTAGTGTGGACTACAAAAAATACTAAATGCACAGCTATCAAAAAAGATGGCAACAGATGTAAAATAACCTGTCCGCCCGGAGAAATAAGATGTGAACACCACAGTTACGAGGTGTCTTCTTTTTTCAGAAATCCGGCAATAGCGATGGGACTTCTAACACAGTATTTTCCAAAAAACCATCACCCAGCTTGTGACCGAACTGGGCAGAATGATTGTGATTGTCCAGATAAACCAATTGGGCAAATTCTTATTGAGAGTGTTAATCGAGCTATGACAGCTTCGCTAGAAGACACTCCTGAGTACAAAGAGGAAGTGCGTCAGCGCTATGAATTGCTAACTACAATTGTTGGCAATGCGTATGATAGCATGACATTCAATGACATGTGGCTTCCTCCGCAATCACAATGGCGACAATTTAGATTCCAAGTATGGGATAGTAAAAGTCGTAAGTTGGTATGGAAGAAAGTTTTTGATAACTTTCGCAATACTCAAGAAGGTAAGAAAGCGTTACTTAGGCGTCTTAGAGAAATGAAGCCGCTAAAAGTATTCTACATGACTTCTAAATTCCTGAATCCAAGAAGTGTAGGGCCAGACCCTAACTCTAAATCAGGATACAAGAAGTTCAAGAAAAAAGGACTGATGAGACATTACAATAACACATTCTTAGGACAGGAACTGTACTTTGATGTAGATTTCAAGATGGACTCATTTGATGACTCAGCACAGATGACTAAAAGAGTAGTTCATTGGCTGATGAAAAAATTTAACGTTACTCCAGAAGACCTAACTATCGTGTTTAGCGGTGGTAAGGGATTTCACGTAATATGGTATGGCTGGGATATTTCTAAAGCAAGCCCACGCCATCAACAGATATATGAAAATATCATGAAGGGCAATAAAGTGCCCTCAGTGTACTTACAGAAATTGCACAAGACAATTAAAACTGAGTACATAGAAGAACTAAAGGCAGAAGGAATTCTAGTTGACTATGAAGTTACTAGAGACCCTAGAAGAATTATTCGACTGCCCGGAACAATTCACCACAAAGGACGGCCTTGCAAAATTATTAGCTACGAAGAGCTAGATGATTTTCAAGTTCCAGATTCACTATGGTGAGTATAAGTATGAAAGTTGCAAATAGACTATCAGATAAAGGCATGATTGGTTCCAGTGGGGCTGAAGCAAATGCTATATTAGCTAGGATAGACCAATACAGTAAGGAACATCAACACTTGAACCACACTATTGGATGCTATCAAGAACTAGCGCAAAACAATAACTGGAAGAAAATAGAACAGGCAGAGGAATATCTAAAAAGATGGTTAACCCGTTGTGGCTACAAGTCAGATATTCCTAAAAACAAACTAGAAAACCTAGGGTTCAATATAAAAGATATTGACCAGATTTTTGAGCGATTCCCTGATTTACTTAAAACAGACCTAGCTCTGCGTATTTCAGAGCTACATTACCACTTAGTTAATGAAACTGATTGGGATAAAATTGAAGAACAAACTATCGGCAAGATGATAAAAAAATCTGGCTGGTTAGACGAAGACGATAATACAGTACACTTGGGTATCCTTGTAGAAGCTTTGAAGCGGATACAGAGAAATTACGATGTGTACCACATTGTGTATTCGGTTCTCCCAAAGGAGAACGATTTACACCATTTAACAAATAACCCTTCTCCTCCTATGAAGAAGAAGGCAGGCAAATAAGCCTGATAAGTGACAATCGAAATAAGGATTGAATTAGACGACCATTGGCAGATATATACTGACAAAGATGGTCAAAGATATGCTGCTACAATAGTAGAAGAAGATGATGAGGAATGGATTACCGCCCAGCTATTTGAGATGGGTAAGGAAGGCTATGGAACTCACCACCACAACAGCGCATCAATAATAATAAAAAATGATGAAAATGAAGAAGAGGTTTCGACTAGAATATCAGTCGCAGACCCAAGAGGTGGCTTTGTAATGGAATCCCGCGTCAATGAGACCGGGCATTACCTAAGCGTACCTACTAACCAAAGCTCTGCCCCCCATGTCGATGATATGGAGGAAAGAGGAAAGGGCTTTTACAAGCTCACTCATATGCCGGTAAAGAAGGCGAATGAGGGTGAAGAAGCATGATAAAAACCCCATATCTTTGGGCTAAATATCAAAACAACGAATGGGAACACATAGACACAGCAGACGAACATAATTCAAAGGAATTCTTATTACAAGAATACCGACTGGCGTTTGGTGTAGAATGGACTTTCCAATGGCGAAGACGGTGTTAACCGTTGCCAATAAGTGACTGAAAATAATAAATTGAAAAAAGTAGAGGGACTAAAATGGTGAGAAAGAGACTTTTCATCCACCCGACTTTTGACTGCTCTTTCGACAAAGTTTGTCGAGATGATTGCTACTTACTAAAGGATAAAAGCGACACAGACAAAATGTTTCGCTTACCAGATTCTTATTGGGTAGAAATAGTACGAGCAGCCGGAGAACACGGGTTTGAAGAATTATCTATGCCGATTAATCCTCTTAGAGGAGTTACCGGTGTTAAAGACCCTCTCTACTGGTTACAACTATTGGCTCCTATAGCAAAGGAGTACAATATGATAATTAATATAACTACGACATTAAACGTTGTAGATAAAATACGCCCAGAGCATGGCGTCGATATTATCGCTATTTCTATAGACGAATATCGAGCAAGCAAAGACTGGGCTAGATATGCCAAGAAAGTTACTAAGAGTGTAACAAGACTACAAGATATGAATATCGAGACTAATTGCAATCTTAGCGTTAGTAGAGATACTATCGTTAGTTTTTTGGCTAATTATGAAATGAGAAATTTCCTAATGGAAACATTTGACTACACAACAACTTTGTGGCCTAAGCCACTTAATTTACCCCCATTAAGAGTTGCGAGTATTATGAGATTGGGACTAATTCACAGCCTTGGGGTTGATGTAATAACTAGTGCTAATAACCAATATGCTCACGAGGAATTATTGAGCATAGATAACTACAGCGGTGCGTTAGAAGCACTGTCTGGAGACGCGCCTGGCTTTTTAATCGACTATTGTATGTCGTATGTAAAGGGTGATTCACAATGTGATGCTGGCCATGGTCAGCTGTCGATAGATGCTTTTGGGCGAATAGCTATTTGCCCCTATTCACAGCATTCTATAGATGTATCAACATTAGAGAAATTCAATTACTATTTAGAAGAAATAGTACCAAGAGCAGGGAATATTTCCCTATGTACCTTAATGGAGGAAAATGAAAACCTCCGTGGAAATAAGTACAAACGCTTACCACATATAGGAAAAATCTATCGCCCTGATTATAAAATATCAGAGAATGCAATAGTTGATTTGCATTGGTGAGCAATAAGTATGGTTAATGAAGAAAAGAACCTGAATGCCCCGGAACTGGACTGGACTGAAAAAACGGAAGGTCATAGTGAGTGGCGGAAAATAACAAAAGGATTGAAATGTCCAACTTGTGCCTCTAGTAACTCGAAAGGGATTAGTGGCGCATATGCCTACCGTATTGTATACGGCAAGGGTATCGAATGGTATTGTAGGGTTAGTCCCTACTGGCAAGCCAGTGGTTATGATTTTCATAGCCGGACCAACAACTACACTAAGAGTCGACAATATCAAGAGGCTCTTCACCAAGAAAAAAGGGGAAAGGCCGAAGCGATGCCTGACCAAGAATTCACCAAAGTTGAAGTTATTAGACTGGGTGAAAAGGACAAAACTGAGGTTAAAGATGGCTGCTTAATAATACGCAGGCAGATTGGCCTCCCGAAGCAATGACTTCGATAAGTATGGTTAATAAAGACAGAAACCAAATGCCAACTTTTGAAGAAGTAATGGCAGATAATATAATACAATGTGAGTTGAGGATGTTATACAACACTCTTACATTAGAAGTGACCGGGAATATCGGGCACAATATAGATGACTGGGAGTGCATTGTAGCAGATAGAATGTTCTCTCTAGTAATGGGGAGGAAAATGGATATGATGAAATATGCCAGACTCCCATTTGTACTGGAAAGGAAGCTTTCCGATGAGTAAAAGAATTGACTTGACTCTATTTGAGGGAATAGAAGAATGGGAAGTTGAACAGCGACCCGATGGCGATTATGCAATCAAGACAGGAAGAGATAACTTTTCCTTGGAAGAAGCAGAAACTATTGCCAAACTACCTACTCTAATTGATGAGTTAAAGAAAATGTACGCACGAGAAGACACACTTCTCAGTGCTTTGCGAATTATACGAGATGACCTAAATGATGGAATGGCTCAAGGCCATTTACCTATCGAATCGACTCATGGAGTCAGTGCTAGGAAAATCAGAAACTTCGCAAATGATGCTTCACAATGAAGCAATAAGATAAACATGGTAAGAAGAACCAAGAGTAAGGTCTTAGCAGATAATCGGGAAGCCGTTGAAGCTGCTATGGCCTATGGAAAAGAAAAGGGTATTGAAACAGAGAACATTGAAATAATCAATCACTGGGAAGTATCCGTGCCTAACCCTAAAGGAGTATTTGACAGCTTATGTCATTTACAAATAGCAGAACATGAAAGAGCTATTGAATTACTTAGGGAATTAACAACTGTAGAGGAAGGTCGTCGTAGAGGAGAAATCCGCCGACATATAAACTCTATAGAAAAAAGAACTACAGCTAATAATAGCGTTCTAAATCAATTCATAGATGTAAAGATAGGTCTAAGAAAGAACGTTAGAGTAGTTAAAACGGTTAAGAAACCAAAGAAGGCAGCACCAAAGAAAGCTGCCAAAAAGGCTTCGCCTAAGAAGCCCAAAGAAAATATTCAAAATGCAAAAGAGATACCAACAAAAGAAGAACTCAACCACATGGGCTATGAAGAAGTCAAAGCAGTAGCTAAAGACCTCGGCATGAGCGTTTATGGTAAGAAGTACGAAATCGTTGCTCGAATTTGTGAATTGATGTCTTAGAACAATAAAAATAAAGGCCGCTTTAGAGGAGGCCTATAAGATGAAGAGTAAATGGAGTACCAAAATGAACAAGCGGGATGCTCGCTGGCTCAAAGTACTAAAAGAGACCAGAGTGCCATCTCCTTTTACTACCAGAACCGTCTATGAACACCTAATAGAAAATATGTCGCAACACTTTGCACCACGATGCAATAGGCGAGTACAATTTTTCGTGAAACGGTGTATCACTAAAGGCGAAATGAAAAGAATAACACCCAAAGATGATAGAAAGTATGCGGGTGTTTATGTTTTTAACGAGGACTAATAATGTCCTACTTAACATTAGAACAAGTGGCTAGATTATTCTGGCCCAATGAAGAACCACATCAATTGAAAGTCAATACA
>CENT01038305.1_pt1 | contig 10779 bp, 13 predicted proteins | sample 530141 | NCBI WGS metagenome assembly CENT01 (sample SAMEA2591074, study PRJEB7988) | marine metagenome | isolation source: saline water (ENVO:00002010), including | reverse complement strand
GCAATCTCTGTTGCCTCGTGGTCTTGTAATGAAACCAAATCAAAGTCGGCTGTTGGGACGCCAGTTATCCGACTTAACTTACGTAACTCTAAAGATAAATGCGGTTCATTACCATTAACGGCCAGTCTATTTACATCCACCTCATCCTTATAACGAGGGTATATACCGTAAGGGTCATAGAAACCTTTGTTTACATTAGATAATTCTTTTGGTCTACCAGGTAAAGACCCTATTATCATTGGCTCTTGACAGTCTGTGCCGTCTCTAAAATACCCAAAAACCCAACTGCCTTCAACCAAAAAGGATGGGCTTTCACCCAGGCCTGATATGCCTGCTGAAGTAACGGGTAATATAACCTGCGACCAAGGTAAATCCGTAGTAGGTAAAACGGCCTTGTCTTGCGTATGAAGTCCTACACAACGCACTCTGACTCTGCCTAGTTTCTGTGGGTCTTGTCGGTCTTCAACTACGCCGTTAAACCAGATAAAGCCGTTGTACCCTAAAAAATTATTGTCTGTTGCCATCTTTTTTACCGATATTGCTCGCCTTTTAATACGCTAACCATACGCATTTAATTACCATTTCTCTTTTTGTTACGCAACTTTGTTATAATACTAATAGCCTGTGCGAAACCCTTATCCACCGTGACTTGTAAATTGCGTAAGCAACCACTTAAGCGCCCTTTGAATATGCTTTGTTGCATAAAGTCATCCACACTAGTCTTCTCATATGGCGGCGACTTAAAGAACCTCTGATACTTGTCATAATACTCTTTGTTGTCGGTCGCTGAGCGGTGGTCTGATTGTACACTATTGATTAGTTCAAATATTTTACCTATCATTTCTTTATTCTATTGCCTTTCACGGTGTTTGTGTTATATATAGTGTTCTTCTCTCGTTCTTGTCTGTCGGCCTTATTAGATATACTCTGTTTCATAGATATGGCCGTTATATGCTCTTCTTTTGGCCATTCTTCATCAAAATAGCGTCTCGGACTCTCGGATTCTCTTTGTTTCTCTGAAATCATCTACGTAGGGTCAAACTCCGAGGTATTAATTGATTCATCTAGGTCGTATATACTATAATCACCAGTCAAGTCTTTACCTATGTCGGATATACTCTCTCCTGACGTTGGAAGTGGTGTTCCTACACTATCTTTCATACATTTAATTATCATATCGTGACTTCCTGTCTCTATGGCAACAATATGTTTAATCGCCAATACTACATATCTACCTGCAAAATATGGATTTGCAATGTCTTCCTCATCTGGATTGGTTGGTCGCAATAGTGGTAATGATATATTAATCATATCGCCCACTCTTAAATCGGTCTTACCATATACTGACATATTCAATACATTTTGTCTTAACACTTGTGATTTTGATAGTTGTTTAGGTAATGTTGATGATACAGGTACAAACTCATAGTCATTATGTATCTTTGATGTATCGGTCATTACCATTCTCTTACTATTGGGCAAATCTGTAATCGCCTTTGCGTTCTCTGATTCTTTACTAAACGGAGCAATTGGTGTCATACTAAATGCTGATGAGCCTGTGCCTATGGGCTCTGCGTGATATTCTTTTTCAAAGTTAGAATGGTAGTCAAAGTTATGTTCAGTAATAGTTTTATTAAAGGCGTCGTGTACAACAAGTTTATTTGCGTACATACCCTTTTGCATATTTTCTAGTGTTGCCATTGGTGATTCAAAGTCATATGATTTAATACTCATCATACGTCTTTCTGTATTTTGTAACATATCATTGTCCATATCGGTGGTTTGTACCATCTGTGTTTGGTAGTTCCATTTTGATTTACGCAATCTACCACCACCAAAACTAAACAATGATTCTAAACTTCTAAAATGGTAGCCATCTGCCGTCTCATAGAACATATAACCTGAATTATTATACTTTGCACTTATGGCCTGTCTTGCTAGAAATGATATTGTCTCGTATGGTTTTTTACTTGGTATAACATATTTGGCATTTGTCTTTGTCGGCTCAAAGAAAAATCTCTTTTTACTGTTTAGATATTTCTTGTTACGCAATACCTTTTGTACACCATTTTCTACTGGTCCTGTAAATGCCTCACTTACACTTTCTGTCACATTTTCATATGATTCAGGCGAACAAAATAATATCTCGTAATACTGTTTTTTAGGATTAGTAGGGTCAAGTGTGATATTTGCAATTTTAAATATTCTAAACGGTACACCAGTATCTTCGGTGTAGTCATAGCCTAATAAACCTGGTGTGTTAAATGATAATGATAATCTTTCTAAACCTGTGATTGGTAATGTAGTTCTAAAGTCGTTATTGTCTTCAACGATAATTCTACCTGCTAATGAAAAGGCAAATAGATTTTCTGTTAACTCAAACGTTCTTAAAATCGGTAGAATATCTAACGATTTAAACTTATCTTGTCTAGGATTATTTGATTCTTGGTACGATATAATCTTTAGTTCGGTGAGGTTATATTGACCTGCTTTGTCTAATGTGTATAAATCTTGTGACATTTCATTATCTATTAATCATTTTTTTAAATTCAGTTACAAACGCATTTAGATATTGTGGCTCTAACATCTTAATCGTTCTCTTTTTGTCTTGCAATCTTCTTTCGTATTCAATATTTGATACTGCTCCTGCTCCTAATTCTGTGCTGTTTACTTCTACCATATGGCTGTAATCACTAGGTCCATCACCTTTTAGTTTACCACTTGATTGTATTTTCTCGTAATGATGTATGCTTTCAGCATTATCATATTTGTCTTTTACATATTGTTGAAAGTTAAACTCATCTAAAGGCCAGTCATAATATCTGTTTACAATATTGTTAACTAAACACACAACAAAGAAATACTTGGCGTCACCATATGCTTTAAATGCTACAGTTTCAGGTGAATCACCCTCTTGTATATCATAGTCATCTAATAATACTACGTTGTTCAATATTTTACTTCTTGTCTTTACACGTCTGAATATATCAGGCGTTAACTTGAAATCATCTGTGCCTAATACATCATATGCTATTTTTGGAAATTGTTCAAAGTAAAACATTATGCACCCTTAATTATATCTCGTTTGGTTAATAGTCTGTCCTCTGTAAACTCTAATGACATCTTAATGTGTGTAGGCATACCGTTACCAAATGTAGAAACTTGGCCGTCTGGTGTATAATCTACTATAACATTGGTCAAGTATGCAGCTGCTATGCCGTGTAAATATGAATTCTGTTTGCCATTAAACATATAACTTATTCTGAAATAGTTTGGTATAGAAAATATACTACCAAAACCTGCACCTAAACCTGGTGCTGAATTATATTTCATAATGTCAATAATCTTTTGTACTGCCTCACCCTCTTTTTCATTTCTAGGGGCAAAGTCAAACTCATATGTAAAACTTCTAAAGTTTGGTGCTGAATAAAATTGTTCAGCTCTAGGATTAATAGCAACACCACCTCTTTTGGCAGCCATTCTTACAGGATTACCTAAACCCATTGCGTCAGCAGCTTCACCTACAATTTTAGAACCTTCTCTCAATAGAGGACCAACTGTGCCCTCAATACCAGCAGTCATTTTATTTAATGCGCCTTCAGCGTCCATAACTTTCTTTAGACCTGCCTCTATATCACCTGTTACTCCTAAATCTTCATTATCATATGATTGTGAATAAGAAACTTTAATATTAGGTGGCATATAAATTGAAACAGCAGACGTTGTAATAGTTTTATCACCTTGTCTCGGTACATTACCGTCTGGTGTCTTTAAATTAAATTCTTTATTTTTTAAGGCCTTGTCTATCTTAATAGCATTTGCTACCTTACCAAATGTGGACTCTTTAGCATTTGGATTTCTTAATGACGCCTCACCACCGTGTGTAAATGTGGTTGCCTCTTGTGGTTCATAACCAATATAACCTGATTCAAATAGTATAAAATGGCCTAGTTCATTATTACCTAGGTCAAGAGGATAATGAACAGGTGTAAATGCTAGTGGATTTGATTTTAATTTTTCTTGTGGCGATTCTTGAATATCAAATGGTGATTTACCAAATTCGTGTTTAATTGCCTTACCGGCAGATTGAGCGCTCTGTTTACCATTAACAAAACTTGAAGCCATATCTGTTATGTATGGTGTCGCTAAACTAGTTAGATGATTTTTTAAACTCTTAAATGCCATTTATAAATACCTTTATCAATATTTATATAGATTATAGGTGATAAAATGAGAAAGAGTTATAAAGGTTTATACAATCCAACCCATCCGAAGAAGTATATTGGTGACAGCAAACAAATAGTTTACCGTTCATTATTAGAAAGACGTTTTATGCGTTATTGCGACCTAAATGAAGATGTATCATTTTGGGCAAGTGAAGAATTAGCAATCAAGTATTATAATCCAATCACAAAGAAATTTCATAGATATTTTCCAGACTTCATTATCAAAACAACCAATAATGAAAAGTTTATGATAGAGATAAAACCTTATCGTCAACTAACACCACCAAAAATGCCAACTAAAAAGAGTAAGTCTTATATGCGTGAGAGTTTAGAGTATATTAAGAACAAGGCAAAGTGGTCAGCTGCCAAAGAGTATTGTGATGATAATGGTCTTAAATTTAAATTTATTACAGAAAAAGATTTAGGTAAATATTAACTCACACCAGCTGCAGCTGCACCAACCATATAATCATTTTGTGCCATTGATTTTACATCTTTTTTACCATAAAAGTGACTAGCTGTGTTAACAGATGAGACAGATGATGGTGCTGAAACAACACTAACGTGTGGATTTGCTCCGTCTCTTACGGGTTTCATATCTGTACTTACTTTTTGTTCTTTCAATAATTTTTTATTGTCATTTTCTAATGACTGTTCAACAAGTCTCATTAATCTTTCGGGGTCACCTTCATACAATTTTTGTAATTGTGCAAAACTATAACCTAAATTTGCGTCTCTATCTTTTTCTGCTCTCTTTAAAAGCCTTTGTGCGCCATCTAATGAGTTTTGTAATTTTCTAATCTCTCTATCATATTTTAAAAGACTAGCATTATCACCTTGTTCAATTCTGGCTTTTTCTTTGTCTTCTTTTGCCACCATTAAGTCTTTTTCAAGTTGGGCAATTCTATCTTCTTGCTCTGTTACAGCTGAAGTTAATGCTGGCATTTTTTCTAATGAATCACCTTGACCTTGGTATGTACCATCTAAAGTTCTTAATGCACTACTACTTACACTTTTCTTATCAATTTTTACCTGTTCTCGTACAACATCTTGAAAACGGTCACTCAACGTGTTTAGTTTTTCAAATATCTGTTTACCTTGTTCACCAAATGCACCACCAAGAGCTAATTGTTTTAATTCAGTTATAGTTCTTAAATAAGTTCTTGATTTAGTACCATCACTCATTATTGCTTTTAATGCGTCATCATTCATATTTGTAAATGACGTTGCTAAAGCAGCCAAATTTTTTGCGGACGTATCATCAAGTCTACCTTGATTCATTTGTTCTACGCCTTCTTCGGTAGCAATTTTTGCTTTACCTAATTCTGATTGAGTACCTAAACGAATACCCATATTTTCTAAAAAGCTTTCTTCTTGTTTTGCAGCCCATTCACCCATTTCTCTATCTATTTGTGCAACGGTACCTTTTAATTTGTCTAATGTTCTTTCTTGGTACTCATCAACCTTTTTAGCTAAGAAAGTTGCAGCTGCACCAGCGGCTAGACCTGCACCAACAGCAAGTAAAACAGGCGTGGCTGCTATTGCACCACCTAAAGTTGCAACCATTGGTAATTTTGAAGCGGCCATCAACGTACCTAATTTACCTACACCATAAACAGTAGCTGCACCAGCAAAAGGAAGAGCGGCAAAATAACCATCATTTAAATCTTTGGCATTCATACCACCAGCCATATATTCGTGTATTCTTGCAATCATTGGTATAGTACCACCAATAATAGCACCTGGTAATCCTGCAAGAGCGGCACCAGCAACTGCACCTGTAGCAGAGTTTTTTAAATCTTTTTTAAACTCTTGCTCCATACCCAATTTAAATTCTTCATCAACAAATTCTACTAAAGGTCCTGCTACAGCACTTGCAACTATTGTATATAAACCACCTCTGAATAGTTTTTTACCAAGAGATTTACCAACTTCTTTCATACCACCTTGTGACATAATACTTTTAGTTATAGCTGCACTAAATCCTAATGTAGCAATATCACCTAGTGAACCAAAGTCAAAACCTTTTTTATCTTCGGGGTCTAAATCAACACCAGCAGGAGCACCAATAGGTGTACCTGTACCTTGTCGACCTTTTGCTTCTTTTAATGCTTCAGCAGCGTCTTCTCTTGCTTTTCTTTCAGAAAATTCTTGTAAATCTAATTGGTCTGATAATATATCTGCTGTTCTTGTTGTTTGATATAATGTTTTCTCTGTATCATTTTTGATACCTAATAAAACAGAGGTTGACATAGCAGACGCACCAGCTTGAACCATCGCCGAAGTTTGTTCTTTCGGTGTTAGTAAACTTGTAATACCGGATAGTGATGTACCAACTTTGTTTTGTAAAGTTGTTACTACTCCGATTGATGGTAAAGCTGCGTCAGCCATTATTTTTGTATCTTACTGGATTTACCGTTAACATATAAACCAAACCAGGCAGCGCCGGCACCAACTACAACAGATACGAAACCTGCTTGTGCATTATTAGGGTCAGTCAATGCCATAAACCACGTCATAGTTTCATAGAACACAAGTCCATATAAAACCATCATTAATCTAGGTACTGTTCTCCAATTCGATAAGAATTGAGGTAGTTCTTCTTTTAAAAACCACCATAACCATTTTACTTTATCTGTAAAACTAGTCTTTAACTCTTCTATCATTTGTTGTTCCTCTCTCTAATTTTTTCGTTTTCTTCCTTGATGTGTTTCAGTAACAAACCAACGTATATATCCCTCTCCCAAGGTAGCATATTCTCTAATTCTGTCAGAGAATATTTATGATGTTGCATTAAAGCAAAATTAACCTGATAATAATTTTCTAGGCTGTCGTGAGAGAGGGCAATACGAAAAAATCCTGTGCCCCTTTCAACACTATCTTGCTTTTCACTTTTGTTTTAGGATTTTCTAACTCAATCTCTTCTCTTAATTGAGGCATAGTATCAAAAAACTTATTCATTTTATCAAAAGTTGCTCTATCTAAACTCTCTAAAAATTGATGTAATTCTTTTTTACTATAATCCTTAACATTATGTTCTTCTTCTCCGTCAACAATTTTGTCAATGCAATTACCTATCATATCAAATAATGCTTCAGTCTTAGCAGCTTTGACATCATATGATTGTGCTACTGAATCTATTGTAGGGTACTTCATAATAATTTTAATATTTTCATTTACTTCGATAACGTTTGTATGTGCGTCATCTACCTGTACCTCGACTTTAGATAAATCAATTTCTGTATTTGCATAAGTTTGACCATCATCAGGACAAAGTAATCTTAACTTTGCTACCTCACCAACTGATTTAGCACGTATATTTAAAAATATAAACTCTAAATCAAATGTAGGTATCTGACCACCGTCAACCTCACCAAAAGTACAAACTTGAACACAGTCTTTAATTGCTTGTTTAATATCACTATCTTCACCAGACTCTAAAGCTTGCAATAAAACTTTTTCTTCTTTTACAAGAAAAGGTCTATATTTTAACTTTTTGTCTGCCGAAGGCAATGTCAACTCAAAAGTTGGTGTCTCAATTACTGGCAATGCCATTATGTATCTCCTTTATTAATTATAAAAATGGTGGAAATACTCTTCCACCTGTAACTTTACCAATTGGTAAATTTCTCTTACTTGTTTGTAAAATATCTCTGCCTGCTCTTCTAACTTCAGGTGGCAATTTACTTAATAGTCCACCAAATAAACCAAAGTTTCCACCTGGTTTAATAGTTGGTGTATTACCAAAAGGTTTACCATAACCTACTGCTTCAACATCTGCTAATGTTAAATTCTGCCACGTTCTATATCTCAACTTAATAGGCACATTAATAAATGTATTTGTTTCACCATAACTTAAATCATATGAGCCGATTGTTTCTGGATATACTTCGTTTAATCTTACTGCGTAGGTAACTCTATCTCTATCTTGTTCATTATCAAAAGAACCTAATTGATAGATGTAAACATTACCAACATAGTTATCATAATAGTTCATATGGTGAGTTGTGTTACCACTTGATTCAAAACCACCGTGTTCTACGCCTACGTCTGAAATTTTACTTTGCCAATTTTCCCAAAAATTTCTTTGTGTATTATATTTGTCTGTATAAAATGTACACTCAATTTCACCAGAATAAGAATATGCGTAAGGTATTTCTCTTCTTGGTCCGTACATTTGATGGGACACCGTATTAATGTCTCTCGCTGGCATAGTAATTTTATTACACATCATACCAACATTTCTAACTTGGTCTGGCATTTCTAAATCCCTCTTGCCTGGAGGGCTCATATCATCATAGTAATTATTTGCTTGTGATTTGGTCAATTCAACAGGTGTTGGTAAGTTTATATAAACCAAATATCTTGTTGGTCTTGCTAAACCCTCACCTTTATTAATTTCTGAAATAAATCTGTTTACAGTAGATTCAGGATTGCCACCTGGTTTTCTACCTAATCTTTCATCACCATTGACATTATCAAGTGACCTATCTCTAGGTAAACCTATTCTAATATCGTGATTACCGATACGTCTACCACCTCTTAAAATTGCCATTTTAGTCCTCTATTAATTTGCAAGTATCTTTGTTTGCTTGTAAATTTCCCTTGTTGTGTAACCAAACATAAGAATAAACTATGTTATCGTCCTTTTCTACACATTTTTTACCAAATGATAATCTAGGTTCGCTTGGTATAGAGCAAGCGGTTATAAGTGATAACACAAATAACATTGCGATTAAAATAAAATAATTTTTCATTATATTTTCCTTCTACTATCAGCAAACACTTGACCCAATGTTGCCTTCTTGAATTTTGCTACTGGTAAGTAAATTGCTATAGCCATTTCATCTGCGTCAACTCTTAAAAAACTACTACGTACATAACTATACAGATATTTCTTAATAGCTGGTTTTATGATACCAATATTTTTTATTGCATTGTATGTAACATTCAATTTAGTAGATTGGTCAAACTTTGTATTTGAAGAAAACTGTTGTAATTGGTCTAACAATTTGTATCTTACACCATACGGTAAATAGTGAAAGTTTAAACCTATAAAACCACCTCTAAATGTATCAACAGGCAACACTAACGGAAATGTATCATAGAACGGTAACTTTTGTTTAGTTTTAGGGTCATAAACAAACATTGCCATTCTACCAGCACTAGGTTTACCTAATAGTTTTCCGTCTCTCATTAATTTACCTTGAGTTGCTCTATCTGAAATTAATGAAGCTGCATTACGATACCAAGAGGCAGACTTTAACTGCTGTCCTTGTAAATCAACTAATGGATTAAATATATTTACCATACCACTATTTATAAGAAAACCCCTAGCGATTTCTCGCTAGAGGTTTGTGTTCGTGATTGAGAGAGAAAGACTAATCTTCGTCTGCTAACTTACTAAAATATGACATTGTATCGTCATTATCACTAGCCGGCGTAGATTGTACATCACTTGCACTAGGCACAGAGGTTGTAGATGTTGGTGGGAGGTCAACATTTTCTACGGTCTCCGTGTTTCGTTGTCCCATAATAACCCTATTCAGTTTCTCTTTGAGTTCATCATAGGTCTTAAAATTACTAGGGTCAACAAAAGGTTTTAGAGGGTATTGCTTTTCCCAAACAGATTTGATTTCTTCATCACTCTCTTTGACTTGGCTAACACCTTCAAATTCAGACTTATCGTAATTCCAATAGCCATCAACTTTTCTGATTTTCAGTTTAAAGTTTGCACCTTTCCAGAAGTCAAATGGGTTGATTGGTGTTTCATCTTCAAACGCCGGTTGCATTGCTTCGGTAATCTTATCAAAGATTTTCTTACCAAACTTGAACAACTTAACTTGGCCTTCGTTCTCTGGATGTTTCGGGTCACTAACGATAAGAACATTAGCATAGTATGACAATTTTCTTTTTCTCTTACGAGCAATTTCTTTGTCACTATCTACACCAGTATTCCATAGTCTAGTGTTCTCTTCACTAACTGGATCCTTTTGATTCAATGTAGTTAATGAGTTTTCAATAAACCAACCGCCCTTATCTTGGAATGCGTGTGACCACACTCTTTGCCAAGGCATTTCTTCACCACTTGTAGCAGGTAAGAAACGTAGAACAGCATAACCATTACCAGTTTTATCTAGTTCAGGTTTCCAGATTCTATCGTCTTGATATTTGTTTTTAGAATTACCAGAGGTCTCTGGTTTTTCGGATGATTGTTCTAGTGCCTTTGTGATTTTATCAAAGTTACTAGCACTTGATTTTAAGCTTTCAAAATCCATATTATTTCTCCTTTGTATTTAATATGTTCGTTGTATTTGTGTGGCCTGTTTTATCGGCCTCATTATTATTTATAATAGATTTACTCACTAGACCTCAAATATTCTAACATATTCTCTGGTGTAGATTCTATATATGGGTCATCATCTGTACCCTCATTGTTAATACCTGGTTCTTGCCACCATTTCTCAACAACTCCATTATCTATTACTGCCATATATCTCCAACTTCTATTACCGAAACCTAAATGGTTTTTACCAATTAGCATTCCAATAAA
>CENT01089869.1_pt1 | contig 10809 bp, 7 predicted proteins | sample 530141 | NCBI WGS metagenome assembly CENT01 (sample SAMEA2591074, study PRJEB7988) | marine metagenome | isolation source: saline water (ENVO:00002010), including | reverse complement strand
CCAACACTTGTCAAGACACTCTACAACAGTGCTTATGACGATAAAGCAAGACGCAGTTCAAAAGGAATTTTCGAGGACTTTCTCCCTCGCGAACATTCATTTTCTATAGGAAAAGATGGGCGATTACTCAGTGGCTGGGTATTCTGGGAAAAATTAGTCAAGCGCGTTCCTCACACATTTGACGCGGTATTAAAACAACACCTTATTGAACAGGTCGCAAAGCTAAGCATGATGGGATTGCATCGTCATATTCCGGAAAATGCGGTGCATCTTTCATCTAATTTCATTGTCGATAAAAGTTTAACGTGTGAAGTCCGCTCTCTTAATGGAAAACCCTTCGTTACGACTCCACAATTAGATATTGATTCTATTGCGCAAATAATGCACTTGCAAAATGGCGTATCTCAAATCATCACATCGAATGACAGTTCGGTAGAGACTGAAGAAGCTGAAGCTGTTTTTATTTCTAAGTTAACGTCAGCACCTAACCAAACTTTGCTTGATGAGACAAATCGCTACCTTACTAATAACGAACTTACCGCTCAGTTCATGCCTAATGACGCATCCTTGCAGCGCTATGGAGAGGCATTTCTTCTCGCCGCCTTAGACGGTACCACTAACCCTCCCTACAACCGCAATTTTTCTGAAATCGAGCTTTCTTTGGTAAAACAAAAAGCAAAGGCAAGCATCATTAAGCTTGATGCGCATTGTTTGATTGACTCGCCTTCCCAGGCTTACCATCGAATTAATATCATGAGTGAGCAAGCCATCATGCAGCACCGTATATCTTCTCTTCTGTCAGAAATGTCGCGAGGTGAGCGTATTGTGCTGCTGTCTGATGATGGACCGACCCTTAACGCTCAGCACATTCGAAGACTTGAAGCCAACAACATTCCCTACGAGACTGTTACAACAAATCACGCCATTCAAATGCTGTTCGATAAAATTGGTGATCAGCTCGACACGCGGACCTACGCAGAGCTGTCTCACTTTGTTAAAAGCGACGAGCCACCCCCGCAAGGATCAATCGCCAAGCGTTATTATCAGGAGATGCTTCACGCATATCGTTCGCCCCCTAATCTAATTTTTACTGCTGGGCCTCTTGCGTCTCTTGCTCAAAGCTTCACAGTCAAATGTGCGTCGCCTTTAGAAACTGCAATGGAATCAAAAGGTCATGCTAAAATTATTAACAGTTCGAATTTTATTCAGAAAAATGTGACTCCATCAGCCCATATTGCAATGCGTATAAATGCTAATAACCTAAATTAACGCCTGCCCCTATTTAATGGGCTTAAGGAAGGCGGGCTTTATACAAAGGTATACTCAGATATACGCCTGTTTTTTTGAACCGACTATTTTCACATCCATCTAAGACGAAAGTATACATCTTACAATGTAACTTTAACGTAAATCGGTGGATTATGATGTATCTTATGATGCTTTCGATTAACTTATGCAATGAAACCCCACTTTATCTATGTTTATCCTTATTGAGAAGCGTTACTTTAGCTTGGTTTGTAACATTTTCAATGCTTTATCTCTTTGTTTTATAAGGTTTATTTTTAATTAAATTGTAGTTTTAACACGATTATGTTGATCTAGGTCAAATTCTTACACAACTGACATGAATTGACTTTAGTATAAGCCGAGCGACAGTTTTTTGACGTATAGTAGGCATTTTAGGGCTGTTAATCTTGCAGTTATCGTAATTAAGCGCCGTTTTTTGCCTGAAATGGACTTTTTTGCATTTTTTATCAATTTAGGCTTGATGGATAAATCTGGCTTTGCTATTATTCTTGCCGTCGGAGAGATGCAGAAGGTGCCATGGAGGTATCGAGTGTATTCACTATGCAGGAATAGCCAAGGATAAGGTTTCTCACGATATAAATACGCAGTATTCAAAAAACCGGCAATTGCCGGTTTTTTTGATTATGGCCATGAAAATTATTAATTAGATGGTCAGCCTTGCTACATCATTCGATGGCACCGAGCTTTCTTGTTTCATAGTAGGTGTTTGTAAGGCAGGGAATTGGGTCATCGTCACAGATTCGAAAACTTTCCTTTCGACGGCCGATTCAAGTACGTCCTTGGTAAAAGGCCCGTTACCGGCGTCTGCTTTTACCGCTTCCGCAAAATCACTAATACCTAGTAGCTCTTGAGCTTCGTCAGATATAAGACTGATAAGCTGCTCGTTACTTACGTTGCCTTTCAAATTAAGGTAAGACTCTTTCATTTCTTCTATAGCACCATCCACTTTGAGCTCAATCGGATCGCTAATCGAAGGTTCCGAACTGAATGTCTGATCAACAAAAACGACGGCGTTCATTTTCCAATCGTCTTCACTATATGGATTGTCATTCATGTATTCAGCAAGATGCTGAGTGTATACCGCACCTTCAGGGAAAGTAACATTAACCTTTCTGGTACCGTCTGCTCGACCTGGCGCTGATTCTTCGAAACTAGGAATGAACTCAATATCAATATCTACCTTTGAAAGCATAGATTTTATTGAATCACGCAGTTTAATGTTCGACGGGTCCACTTCAAACGTTGCTATGACTGATTCCTCCAGATAGCTTAAAAAGCTCTCTGATAGTGAATCGTTATCTCGTTCGGTTAATAATGAGCTTCGTGTTCTGTCAAAGCCATCGAAATCGTCTTCTATGTTTGCACTAAATCCGTGGTTATGAGTAACCTTCATTGGTGTCATTGTCTTGTACCTAAATTAGTTCGTCTATAGTGATATTATCATTATTTAATAGACTTTCTTTTTAGAGCAAAAAATGACGTTATTTCACTCGCCCTGACTGCCAGGGCTAGCAATTCGAGGATAGCGTTTACGCGGTTAGCCGAGGTGTTGCTTGCTCATCATTTAACATGTCTAAAAGCGTGACGCCATCTTCGCTAAGTCTGTCATGAATTTTTTCGAGCGCCCTTTTTATAACTTGCCGAACGCGTTCTGGCGACACTCTTTTTGGAAGGCGGGCTGCAATGTCCTGCAATGACTTCTCTTCGTCAAATCGCATTTTCAAAACCTCCCGTTCGCGGGGCGACAATACATCTTGAATCGTAGATGCAAGAATATTTTCGACTTTCAATGTTTGTAGTGCACTTTCACTTGATACTGAATCGGTGTCCTCCAATACATCTAATAAGCAGCTTCCCTCATTATCCTGGCTTGTTGAGCTGATTGACACTTCACCATTGTGTAAAGAGACGATCTCCTTAAACTGCTTTTGTGTTAGCTTAAGTTCAGCCATGATGGATTCGTCGCTAGGCATTGCCCCATCGTCGAGCTTGTTCATTAGTCGTCTGTATGCGGCGTAACGCTCATTGATATGAACTGGCCACCTAACGGTTCTCAGGTTGTTTTTAATCCAACGCTTGATTTTATTCTGGATCCACCATGTAGCATAAGTTGAAAAGCGGGTTCCCTGCCTATAATCAAACGTTTTAGCCGCATGAAAAAGGCCGAAATTACCTTCAGAAATAAGGTCTCTTAATTCAATGCGGCTGTCGAAGTTATGTGCTCTTGCAATCTTTACTACAAGACGTGTGTTATAGGATACGAGTTTTTGAAAGGCAGAAACATCGCCTTTTTCAATTGATTTTGCCAGCGCCACCTCTTCGTCGCCACTTAATGTGTCATCATTAAGCGCTTTGTCTAAATAGAATTCCAATGAGGTCTCATAACTCTTGTTATCGACTTTGCTATATATGCTTTCGGTTGTTAAAGCGTGAGTTTCTTCCATTGTCGATATTCCCTGTTTTACTTTTTTTATTCACCAAAACTCCCTGTTTTTTTATATTATCATAGTTTTATAATTGCGGAGTTATTCGAAGGAATATCTAACTGGCTATCGCGAAGCCATCAAAAAAGGAGATAATGTGTGGATTGCTAGTAGGTGGTGTTTACGTCCTTGTAATGAAAAATCAACATTATTTTTCTCGTAGAAATAAAAAAGCCCTAATTAGGGCTTTATCACGTAAATCAACGAATTTATGAGTTGTTTCCGGTCACAATTGAAAATCAATAAAATCGTCTTCGCTAACGGCCGAATCAATCTGGCCAACTAAATAATTTCGAATTTCTGTTTCCTGTGGAGCAACCTGAACATTATCTGAATTAAGGTAATTGTTCATCCATGGCAGTGGATTAGTATCTACTTTAAAAAGCGGTTCAAATCCAATCGCTACCATGCGTTGATTAGCGATATATTCGATATATTCACAAAGTATTTGCTTGTTCAGACCAATCATTGAGCCGTCTTTAAACAAGTACGCCGCCCACTCTTTTTCCTGTTCAACGGCAGAGAGGAAAATGGCCTTAGCCTCGTCCTTGCATTCTTCAGCAATCTTGGCCATTTCAGGATCATCTTGCCCCGAGGCCCACAAATTTAGAATGTGCTGTGTCGATGATAGGTGCAGGTTCTCGTCGCGACTTATCAGACCTATCAATTTACTGTTTCCTTCGAGTAATTTGCGTTCCGCAAATGCAAACGTGCACGCGAACGAAACGTAGAAACGGATTGCTTCCAAAGCATTTACCGAGTTCATGCAGAGATAAAGCTTCTTCTTTAGGTTATACAAGTTGATGTCATACTCTACGCCATCAATTGTATGTACCCCCTCACCTTGTGTTTGCCATAGTTGCGTGGCAAAGATAAGGTCATCGTAGTACTTCGACACATCCTCTGCACGACGCTTAATTTCTTCGTTAACGACAATGTCCTCAAACACCGCGCTTGGATCAGAAAACAGGTTACGTAAAATGTGCGTATAAGACCGGCTGTGAATGGTTTCAAAGAAGGACCATGTCTCTACCCAGGTTTCCAATTCGGGGATACTGATAATAGGCAAGAACGCGATATTCGGACTACGACCTTGTACCGAATCTAAAAGAGTTTGATACTTTAGGTTTGAAATGAAAATATGCTTTTCTTGCGGTGTTAATTTTTGAAAGTCTATAGCGTCTCTTGAAACGTCGATTTCTTCAGGCCGCCAAAAAAAACTAATTTGCTTCTCAACGAGCTTTTCGAAGATTGAGTGTTTTTGTTGGTCATATCGAGCAACATTTACAGATTGACCAAAGAACATAGGCTCTAACAACGCATTGTTAGGCTTAGTGTTAAAGGTGGAATATTTATTTTTAGACATGTGGTGTCCCTGTTTAATGCGGAGGCGTTTGCCCCCGCTGTCCATATTAGATTCGTTTAAAGTCGGTCATACTTTTACAAAAACACACGACCTATATGCGGCAAGCACCTGAGCTACACGCATCGTCCTCTTCTTCCACTACGATGCGTGTTTTCGCGGCCTTACTTTTTTCACCATCCGAAGACGCATCTTTATTGCCGTCTCGTGTATTGTGATAGTAAAGCGTTTTAACCCCGAGTTTATAGGCGTTTAAAAGATCCGAAAGAAGTAACTTCATCGGAACTTTTCCATCTGGGAATTTCGACGGATCATAGCTGGTATTGGCAGAAATGGTTTGGTCGATGAACTTTTGCATGATTGCAACTAGTTGTAAGTAGCCATCATTGCTCGGGAAATCCCACAACAATTCATATTTATCCGCCAATTCTTTCACGTCTGGCACCAATTGCCTTAAGGTACCGTCCTTGCTCGACTTGATGCTCATAATGCCGCGAGGGGGTTCAATACCATTTGTCTGGTTTGAGATCTGTGATGACGTTTCAGAAGGCATGAGCGCACTTACCGTAGAGTTTCTAAGCCCATAGGTCTTTATGTCCTCTCGTAACGTCTCCCAGTCGCAAAGAAGCGTAGTGTCACCCACGACAGTGTCGACATCCTTCTTATACGTATCGATAGGGAGAATGCCTTGTGAATAGCGTGTCTCATTGAATAATGGACAAGGACCTTTCTCTTTGGCCAAGTTAACAGAGGCTTTCAGCAAGTGGTACTGCATCGCTTCAAACAGTCTGTGAGTTTCAGTATTTGCACTACCGTCACTATAGCGTAAGCCGCGCTTAGCTAGATAGTGGGCGAAGCCAATAACACCAACACCTAACGTGCGTCGATTTAATGAAGAAAGCTCCGCGGCAATGATTGGATAACGCTGATAATCCAACAGGCTATCTAGAGCCCTTACGGCCAGGTCGGCTAAATCTTCGAATTCATCATGAGACTCTATTAGACCTAAATTAAACGCTGACAATGTACACAACGCAATTTCACCGTTCTTATCTTGCGTATGCTCTAGCGGTTTAGTCGGAAGCGCAATTTCTAAACACAAATTGCTCTGTCTAACCGGGGCGACTTCTGGGTCAAATGGGCTGTGAGTGTTGCAATGGTCAACATTTTGAAGGTAAACGCGCCCTGTTGATGCTCTTTCCTGCATGAACAGTGAAAATAGCTCCACTGCATTTACTTTTTCCTTTCGAATGCTTTCATCTTGCTCATATTGCAAATACAGAGAATTGAACTTTTCCTGATCGACGAAGAATGCTTCATATAGGCCAGGAACATCCGAAGGACTAAACAACGTAATATCACCATTGGTCATCATGCGCTGGTACATCAGCTTATTAAACTGCACTGCGTAATCTAAGTGGCGAACTCGGTTCTCATCCACCCCTCGATTATTCTTGAGCACAAGCAGTGACTTCACTTCTAGGTGCCATAAAGGGTAGAAAAGTGTCGCTGCACCACCGCGTACGCCGCCCTGAGAGCAGCTTTTAACAGCTGTTTGGAAATATTTGTAGAAAGGGATACATCCCGTATGGAAGGCCTCTCCACCGCGGATTGGGCTACCTAATGCGCGTATTCGACCTGCGTTCACACCAATACCTGCACGCTGGCTCACATATTTAACAATGGAACTTGCTGTGGCATTAATCGAGTCTAGGCTGTCTCCTGCCTCAATAAGTACACAAGAACTGAATTGTCGAGTCGGGGTGCGTACCCCCGCCATGATTGGCGTAGGCAAAGAAAGGCGATTTGTTGACGTCGCTTCATAAAACCTTTTCACATAGCCCATGCGCTCAGACTTTTCGTAGGATGCGAACAGGCCGGCTGCGACCAGCATGTATAAGACCTGAGGGCTTTCATAAATATGACCGTGCACACGGTCCTGCACGAGGTATTTACCTTCAAACTGCTTTACCGCTGCATAATGGTAATTCATGTCACGGGGATGCTGAAGCCAACCGTTCATTTCGTCGAACTCTGCTAGGGTATAATCGTCGATGAGGTGCTTGTCGTATAACCCCTTTTCCACCATATTTTTAGTATGGTCATATAAGTGAGGGGGTTCAAACTGGCCATAAGCCTTTTTACGAAGATGAAAAATATTCAAACGAGCAGCAAGAAGAGAGTGATCAGGTGCTTCTTCCGATATTAAGTCAGAGGCCGCCTTTATAAGCGTTTCATGAATTTCTGTCGTTGGCATTCCATCATAGAATTGCAATCCGGCATTAATTTCCACTTGAGAAACCGAGACATTCTCCAACCCTTCAGCAGCCCATGTGATGACCTTGTGGATCTTATCCAGGTCGATGGGTTCCCTGACGCCTTGTTTTTTTCCATTCAAACGTTTCGTTACGTGTAATTCTTTAGAGCTATCACTCATGAGTACTTTTATTCCTTAACTTCTCAATTACTATATATAGTTCTTTCAAGAATATTTTATCACACTATATAGTGGTTAATTTTAACTGATTAATTTTTTAATGTTCACGCATTATAGCTTTTTGAATTGTGCGGAACAATGTTTCATCATGGAAAACGCACCAATAAAGCACAGCATTTTTGTAAATTTATGTTATCACGCATTATTTATTAATTCGTAGTCACAACGACTATTGCTCTGTTTTTTCTGCGAGACTCTCCCTGCAAAGCGTAAAGCATCGCATATACGTGATAACATCATTTCATAACGATTATGTTTGCCCTAAAGGATTAGTATGGACACCTTATTTAAAAAAGCGGAACAACCCACGCAACGCGCGACGTTAACTTTTCCTAACGGTGATAAATATAAAGGAAGTGTTACCTTCGGTGGCGACAGTAAAATGTATACCGAGTTGTATGACGGATTTAGCTTTGCTTTTGAGGATTTAGAGAGAGTTCAAGCATCCGTGAGAAATTCTATAGACGAATCTGATGACGATTACACATTGGATGAGCATTACTCAATGCTTCAGGAGTCGACCTACTTTGCTTTGAATGAAGGCTTAATCAGCATGCCCGGCGATGCAAAGCGTACTTCTATTTACCTTGATAAAGGGGATGCAACTTTTGACCTTGAACCGATTGATGGAGATAGCGACGAGCCCCACTACATCCAGCACTATATCGTTGGTAAACTTGATGCACTTGGTTCACTAAACCTTCCCGAAATCGCTATTGTGTCATCACAACTAGAGGCGTTAGCTATTGCAAACGCAGTTCCCAATGCGACATATCTTCCGTTAGATCCTGAAAAAGCTGAGGACGAAGGGTTTAATCCATATACACTCGAAGCTGAGCCCTCTGTTACAAAGGCCGCATTAAAAGTTGCATATGCAGACGCTGTCGAGACACACGGCTTATCATTTAATAAGCCCTTATCTAAGATTTGGAACACGATTGCAACTCACATCGATAGCGATCTAAAAAACGACGCCTTCTCCGCGGTCGAAATCAAAGATATTTTTATAAAAGCGTTCCAAAGAGAAAGTGAGGGGCTCTCTGATGAGCAGATACGCAACTTTGATATAGAAAGGCATGCGGACTGGCAATGGGGGGCAAAAAACTTCATCGACCTGCTTGAAGCGCTTCCAGCCTCTCTCTTTTATGAGATGGATAACCGTCTTACACAAAAAGTTACCGCGCCTTATTTGTTTTCAAAAGGCAAAACTGCGCCTACAAATGAGATTTCATCACTGTATCCTGATGCTGTCCTTGGCGAATTATATAAAACGGAGAGTGTGGATATAGTTCTTGACGGTCAACTACGTAATTTCGATCTTATCGTGGTGCAGACCAGCGATTACAATCTTGAAAGTGCGGCCATAAATAAACGCGAAAACTCAATACTCACAGCTATCGAACACCACGATGATGGCACAAGTACAGTGTTTACGCCTGCGGACATGAATGTTTTCGTCCCTCTTACACAAATACAGGCACATACAATAGCGCCTGACGCGCCACAAAATGGACCTGGCAATGAACCGAGGCAAGGTCGTCGCTTGTAATTTATAGCGCAATACAAAGGTATTTATATGCCAAGTGAACTACACGAACTACTGTGTAAAAAAAGCGCGCGGTGGTTAAAGAAACATGGGTTTCCCGTATCAGCGCCCAACGTATGGGGAGCTGGCAGCAGAGAACGTGTTGACGCGATAGGATTCAGGCACCAGTGCGCCGTATTGATTGAAGTCAAAGTAAGCCGTTCTGACTTTCTTTCTGACAAACGCAAGCCTGAAAGATCGTGCGGCGGAGTTGGCACCTATCGATTTTACGTCGCGCCTGAAGGGTTGCTGTCCGTTTCCGAAATGCCTAATAAGTGGGGGCTGATTGAATGGAATGGACGTTCTCTATCAATGCGCCATGGTCCGCAAGGTAATCTCTGGCCCGCATTTAAAAATGCGAGCATGAATGGCTGGAAAGAATTTGCCAATGAGCCCTGTGAAACGTCAGAGCGTTCGTTGCTTTATACAATAGCAAGAAAGTCACTGACCATATGACAAACCACCGGCTCTCTATTTTCTTTTACTCCGATTGAGGATGCTATGATTGGTAATGCACTAGGCGACATCAAAGAGTTAAATTTCTCACATATCCGTGCCGACAAAGCCGCTCCTGGCATGATTGTCTCTTTAGAAGACAAATCACCTACGAGAATATTGAGATGCGATGATAACAAACTCCATCTTGAGGGCGATGCAATTATAGACATACGCCCTGAACAGGCCTTAACACTGATTGGAGAAAAATACGTTATCGATTGTGGTGGATTGAGTCCGGAATTAATTAATAGCCTCTATCTCATCAAAAGCCTTAACGAAAGCGGCGGCATTGTCCAACATGAAATTGGTAATGAAGGTACAGTCTTTTGCGCTCAATTTATGCAGGCATTGCCCATCCTATCTAACAACATAAAAGAAGCGCTATCGACGATAAATGACTCCACTCTTGCGACTGATGTACCCATAGTTATTTCAGTTGAACATCACGATGACGAACTTGATTTTCTTGACCAAATTCATTTTAAGCATTTCACGCCGCAAGCAAACCAAACAGCCCTTGACGTCATTTCATATCAAAATAATGGGCTCACACCTTCACCTGAAGATGATGGCGACCGCTGCCCTACTGAAAAAATAAACAAAACAGTGCATGCTCTTGCCCGACACAGCTCTACTCGGACATCAGAGTCTTGTTGCTTTGAAGCAAAAAAGTATGATTTCGGCACGCGCTTATGGTCAGCTTCGATTACTCTAAAAAATGATGATGATAAACGGTTTGAAACACTTTCGGCCGCTACGATGGATTTAGGAAGGAAGTTGCTTAGGATTGGGCAAGTACTTACCGAGAAAGGAGGTTTTATTGATCGGGGGTCGCCGCTCAAGTGAACACTTCCACTTCGCTCTACGTACTAAGGTTTCTCGAAAAATGACATGACTTCTGTTATTGCCGCCATGTCACCTTTAATAGCTAAACGAGAACTATTTTTCTTCTGACGTTAGGTTTTTTGCTTTTTGTCTAAGTCTCGCCGCTCTATGTCGCACATCATCAATTGAAATTAACTCTGACCCCATCGCGACCCAGTCATCGGCCATATCGGATAGGGCTTTCGCTTGA
>CENT01197559.1_pt1 | contig 10820 bp, 9 predicted proteins | sample 530141 | NCBI WGS metagenome assembly CENT01 (sample SAMEA2591074, study PRJEB7988) | marine metagenome | isolation source: saline water (ENVO:00002010), including | reverse complement strand
ATATTGTTACTCTGTGCAGTTGATGATAATTGTAATTTTGAACTAAATGATGGCATCTCTTTTTTCCTTTATATATAAATATTAAGCTCCTCCAGAACCTGATGATGGGTTCAATCCTATATTGAAATTTGTTCCACTTGAAACTTGATTTGTTGCACCTACCATAAACCACTTTGTATAACCCACATGGGCTGTTCCAATGGTCATCTGATTTATTTCTGATGCCTCTAATGTATTAGAACCATCAATAGTTGTTCCATCAGTACCTACTTCTAAAACATACTCAGCTGCGGTTGAACCACCATATGAATCTGTTGTAGTTGTTGGGATTCCTCCCATATCTGAACCACTTGGGAATAAAATCACAAAGTGTTTCGCTGAATTTCTACTCATTACACCACTACTTCCCATTGTTCTTAATACATTATGTAAATTAGAACCACTTGCTTCACCTAATTTTGTTGCAGTTTGTGTTCCACCATACGAATATGTAAATGATGAATCACCAATTCTATCATCATTTATAATTGCATCTAAGAATCCAATATTTGAATGTGGTGTTGCAACAGGTGGTGTTGAACTATCTTCTGAATCAATACCAACTGCTGTATTATACGTTGCGTTATTAAATCCAACATCATAAACAAACACTCTACCATAATCGGCAGATGTTGCTACTGTAATAGTTCTATCACTATATGTTGTTGATTCTCCATATGAATCAGTAACTTTAACGTTATATGTGTATGTTCCTGCAGATAAGTTACCATTAGCATGTATTCCTATTGAACTTGAATCAGAATTAGAATAAACTAAATTTAAACTACTAGCACCAGTTCCACTAAGTGAAGCAGAGAATGGTGTATCACCTTCTGTATCACTTACACTCATACTTACCATAGTTACACCATTTAGTGCATTATCTGTTTCAAAGTTTGCAGTTTGATTTGTAAATGATATTGTTGGTGAACTATTAGTAACTACGTTTGCTGTTACTGATTGTACTGTTGTAGTACCAAATGTATTTGTAAACGTTATGTTAGATACTATTGTGTCTCCACTCTGAGTTACTGAACCACTTAAATCAACTGCCAATGATAAGTTACCATTTGAACTATTAACTGCAATAGCAGGGTTTGAGGAGTTTGTGAAAGTACCACTTTGATTTGAACTTAAATCTGCTTGTGTACCACTAAATCCATTTGCATTTGTTCTAATTAATGCACCACTTACTGCTGATTCAACAATTCTAAATGTTCCATTAGTAGAAATACTAGCAGGAGTATCATCACTAATTGGTATCGTAACAATTCCTTCATTTGATGCAGTGTTAAAATTATCTTTTACAATTACTCTATACTGATATTCATTTATTAAATCAGAATTTATAAGTACTCCTGTCTTTCTTGTTACAAGTCCAGCAGAAGTCATTTGAAATGGATTTTCATGTGGGTCTGTTGTCTGTGATGTTCCACCATACGAACCACTTGAAACATTTGAATTATCCAATTCTAGTTTATGTAATTCAAAATTACTAAATGTTATAGTATCTGAATCTACATCAGTTGCAGATATAGAACCAACTGTTGCACCATTTGAACTATTCTCACTTATAGATGAAAGAGTTTGGTTATTGATTGTTGGATGTGCGTTATCTGAAACACTTACTGATATTGGTAAAGTAACTATTGCGTCATTATCTTGTCCTGCCTGATAGTGTTCATCAGATGCAGATATACTAAATGTATATGTTGGATAGGTTTCATAATCTAATGAACCTGTATTTTGTGTTATATCAACATAAGTTGAATATTTTGTTATTGAGAAATGGTCTGCAGGTGATATTGAAGATGAATCAATTGTAATTGTATCACTTTCTGCGTCAGTAAAGAATACTCTTTTTACTAAAGTACCATTTGAACTGTTTTCATTTAAACTAGCCGTTACATTTGTAATTACATTACCACCAGTTGAACCTTCTCTAAATTTAGGAGCCTCATTTGGAGTAACTATAATGTGTATTGTTTTATCAGTTGAGCTATTAAACGTATCTGTAGCCTTTACTTCTACTTCATGTGCATGAATACTACCACTTATAGTTGTATTAAAAGATTCTGATGTTGCTGTTTCTGTTAAAGTTATAACACCAGCAGTTGAAACTTTTACTTTATCATCACTATATGCTGATTGTGTAGTAAATGTTATTGATTGTCCTTCTGCATCTGTTGCCGATAATGTACCAACAGTTGAACCACTAGTTAAAAACTCTGCTATTGTAAATTGTGTAGAGTTTATTGTTGGTGCAGTGTTTGGGAAAAATACCGATGATATAAAATCTTGTACTGAACCACTTGTACCAAAGTTATTGTTATAAACACCACTTGGTAAATCAGTATTAGATACTGTTCTATTTCCATCAAATGCAATTGATGATGATAAAGAACCACTAACTACACCATCTACGTTTATTTTCGTTTTTATAGTTGTATCTATTGATGATGTAAACGAGTTTAAATGTGTTATATCAGTTGTAGAACTATAAGAACCAGTATTTGATTCTATTTGGTCTAACCTCTGGTCTAATGAAGAGGTTGTTGATTCTATGTTTGTTAATCTTACATCTGTTGAAGATGTATATGAGTTAAGTGATGTTGTTGAATCTGATGAAGAAATAAATCCTAAATCAGTAATTTGTTGTGAACCACTAATTGTTCCAGCGGGTGTACTATCACCACTACTACTTACAAATCCTAATGCAGTTATTTGAGCTGAACCGCTAATTACATCTGTACCATCTAATGTTCTTAAAACACTACCACTAACTACTCCACTTGGTAATTGTGTCAAATAAGATGATGTAGTTGCACTTATTCCATCAACTTCTGTTTGAATAGATGAAGTAAATGAATCTATACCACTTAATCTTGTATCTGTTGAAGATGTATATGAATTAAGTGAAGTTATATCTGTATGAGATGAACTAATAAATCCTAAAGCAGTGATTTGTTCTGAACCACTAATTGTTCCTGCAGGAATAGTATCTCCGCTTTCTGATACAAACCCTAAGGCAGTTATTTGTTCTGAACCACTAAGTAAACCACTAGGTTTAGAAGTTATATCATCATATGATACTGAACCAGATGATGTTAAGTAAGATGATGTTGCAGATGATAATCCATCTACTTCGGTTTGTATTGAAGATGTAAATGTATTTAGTGAACTTATATCCCCACCTGAACCATATGAACCAGTATTTGATTCTATTTGGTCTAATCTTTGGTCTAAAGATGAAGTTGTAGATTCAATAATACCTAATCTTGTATCAGTCGATGATGTGTATTGATTTAGGTATGAAATATCGGTTGAACCACCTCCACCTCCTCCACCACCAGTGGAGTTAATTGTAATACCACCACTACCAGAGGTTACAGTTACGTTTGTACCTCCAATAAATGCCGGTTTATCAGCTATATCATCATAATCAATTTGTGATGAACCACTAACTACTCCTTCGGGTAAGGTTGATGAAGATACTGATGCAGCAATTGATGAACTAAAAGCAGTATATCCACCTGTTTGGGATATAGTAACTTGTGATGAACCACTAAGAATATTAGTTCCACCAAAAGAAAGGTTAGAACCATCGCCCGTAAATGAAGATGCCGAAATTTCTGATGCACTTATTGCACCAGTTACAAACATCGAACCAGTTAATATAGATGAACCACTTACTAAAAATTCACCATTTATTACCGAGGCGGTTACTACTCCAGATATCTGTTTACTTGCAATTAACGTCGCCATATTATCTACTCACTATTTTTCCTCTAACTATAAAATCTGATGCAGTTATTTCATCAGGTTCTAAGGTTATAGTTTGGTTAAATGTTATAACTATATTTGTACCATTATCTACAATCGAATAAGTTGATGATTCTACAAAAGTACCTTGTAAATAAATATCAACATACTCTTTGTCTTTGTCAACTTTAATTTCTTGATATACGAATTTTTTATTATTTAGTACTAATGTAAATATTCCATCGGTATTTGAAATAGAATCTGGTGTATGTTTATGTATAATAAAATCGTTAAAAACTTCATTAACTAATGATGCTGTTTTAGAGATACCTTTTGGTATAACGATAATATCTGGTTTTTTTCTTGTTTTACTTATTATCTTAGCCATCTATCTGAATATCTCCTTTTATAAAAATCGAATCATCAGAACTAAGTGTGTATGAGAAATTCGCCTTCTTAAATTTTACTAATATATCTTTATTATCAACGTCAAATACATAATCACTCTCTAAAATGTATTGACCATTTATAAATATATCAAATCTAGCGTGTTCTGGTCTAAATGGTCTTAATTTTAAATCTAAATCTTTAAACCTTGCATCAGCTAGTTTAAAAATATGATACGTTGGGTGAGCACCATCGTGTTCAGATAATAAAAACGAATCAGGTTCGTGAACTTGTTGTAATAAATTTCTTAAATCTTTAATCATAATTCAATAAACTTCCCGGTTATACCAAATTCATCACTACCAGTAATGTTATAACCTAATTCTGTTGTGGTTGTAACTAAATCAGTTGGATATACACCACCTTCTGATAAAGAACCTGTGTTAAAGTTAACTAATAAATTACTTCCACTTACTTCACTTGTCCATTTTGCAGATGGAATGTTAACACCATTGATATAAATGTTATATTTTCTATCTTCATCAAAAGAATCTACCAATGATGGTGGAACTTTTGGAATTTCTATATTTGAAACTACAAATGTATCATCATCTAAATATGAACCAGATGATGCACCTCTTAATGATAAATAATTTAGTATATCTGCATATTCATTAATAAGTTCTGGTTTAGCAGAAACAACACCATTACCTCCACCACCAGTTAAATCAGTTTCCATACCAATAATAATCTTTTTTGGTCCAAATGATAATTGATTCGTAGGTTTTTTGTTAAATTTCTCTGGTAATAGATAAGCATTTGCAACCATATTGAATGTAGTTCTAATAATACGTTCTGAACCTTGTCCTACTTCTTGTTGATTATCAAATGAATCGATTCTTACTCTAAATTTAAATTTATCTTTATTTCCCCAATAATCATCAGTTGCATATTGAAATTGTTCTACTACTTTATTCATATGTTCTGTAAATGATGTCCAAATCATTACTTCATATGTAATACTCACATAATCAGGTACTGTAATGTTGTAGTTTTGTGTATTTGGTTTTACACCATTCATTAAACTAAACTTATCGTATTTATTACCTTTATTATATTTTTGATATGTTGGATATGATAGATATCTGTTAATTGAATTAGATGCAGCATCTCTTTCTATCGAGTTTCTTTTATACATTACTAGTGGTAACTGTAATCTTCCTCGAACATCTCTTAAAACACCATCTTTTCTTGCAGATTTCCATCTTTCTGGATTACCATATAGAACTGGTACTTTAATTTTAGTTCCATTCTCATCAAGTTCGGGCAATACAACATCTCTCATGTATTCCATGATTGCTAAATCAACATCATATAAACTAACTGAAAATTTTTCACTTTCAGGAAGTGAAACATCATTAGCTCTGTTATTTTTTTCTGCTCCTTTAAATGGTTCTTTCATTATACTGCTCTTTCCTCTATATTAAGTTGAGAACGTCTCATCATAAATGTTGAACAAATAATTGAGAACTTTTGACCTGTTCTACCCGCCAACATAAAATCTTCTCTTACGTTATCTACTTCAAAATATCCATTGTTATGGAATATAACATCACCAATTTCAGGATATAATGATTTTTCTTCTAATGTATGTCTGTTAAATTTGTATTCAACGTTTTGACTTTTATCAAAACCAAATCCTTCATAGTTTACTTCAGATTCCTGTCTTTCAATTAACGCGTTTACCGATACTCCTGGAAGATATTGCTTACCTAGAGATTCACCATATAAATTAGTTTTACTTTCGTTTATTGAAAGTTTAAATAATTGTATAGTGGTAGTTACTATATCTTCTACTAACTCCTCTGAAAAGTGTTTGAAGAGGGTTATATCGTTTGGACCTGTAAACCTAGCCATAATTATCCTATATAAATGTTAATTGGTACTTTGTTCATCAACTTTTGTTGATTTTCAGCATTTTCAGCTTCAGTTTCATACCTAACCTTGTTAGAAACTTCTTGTAAGTTTTCTCTTAATTGTTCTACTAATTGGTCTTTTTCAGTTTGTGCCTCTGCTCTAAGTGCTGCTCCATCCAAACTTACTTCAGAACCTGGTATTGGAACAGTAGAATATTTTTCTCTAATTGCTCCCAATAGTTCTTTTGCCAAAGCTAATGAATATTTTCTAATCCATTGTTTACCCACATCATTTATTTGTGAATAAGTCATAAAATCATATCCAATATTTGAATAATCTGCAACTACACCTGGTGTGATAACAGTAGAGTTATTATCATACTCATCTTTTACAATATATTCAAACCAAAGTTTATAAGTTGAAGTTGGTCTTGGCCATATTTGTAATTTATTATTAACAATATTGAATGTAAATGCAGATTTTCTTATCTGGTCGTTAAATTCAATGTGTTGAAATCTTTGTAAATCTTCGAAAATTGGCATTAACATAAATTGTGCGGCTGGGGAGAATGAACCAAATCCGAATTCATCAACTAAGTTAAGAGTTCCTTGTCCACTTACTGAGTAAGGGTCAAAGAATCTGTTAATTGATGGTGTACCTTCATAAAATACCTTTGTTACATCTAATCTTTTGTTACTTTCACTAACATCTGCCCATAAGGTTTGTAAATCATACGATTGTGTGCCAGGATTTGTTTCTACATATCCTTTTTTAACATCAGTTCTACCACCTACGTTTGCATATGTACCATATGATTCAGATAATTTGATTGTATGGGGTAGTGGTGAACCTGCAACTTGTGAATGTGTTAAGTTCGAACCAGTTGGTTTACCTAATGTTGAACCTAAGTTGTTTCTAATATTAAATTGATTGATTTGGGCACCATATTCAGATACAGCCTCCTCAAAACAAGCGTAGAAGTTTAAATCTACTAATTCTACATCAATGATTGGATATCCTAACCTTCTTGCACACCAATTGGCCACCTTTGGACCATCTGATTGGAAGGTAGAATCACCATCATAAATACCGAAGGGTGTTGAACCAGATATATCGTTTTCAGCCGAACCAGTCCAATATGTTAGTGTACTCATATGTTATCTCCTTTATATACTTTACCAACTATAAATATAAGACAATAAAAAAGGGGATGAAAAATCACCCCCTTTAATAAAATAAGTATTATATTATCGATTATACGTTTTGTATATCTTTGATATAAACTTTACCATAGAACTCAGGTCTTACCATCTTCTTAGCATATCTTGTCATCACACCTCTTCTTGGAGTGAAGTTTTGTGGGTCATATACTAATGGAGTCATGATAAGTGGTACATATGGAGCATATACAGCACCAGTCTCTAAGAAGTTACTACCTTTGAAGCCCATAAGGATTTCGTTATTAGTTTGGTAAGGATTCTTATAAACTGTGTATCTGTTAGCCAAAGAACCAACAGTTGAAACACCAGCTGCAAACTGTCCAGCATCTTTATCAGCGTTCACAGAGAAAGCTGGAATAGATTCTAGGATAGTACATACATCAGGAGAAGCAACGATAAAGTTAGCTCCACCTCTTAGTGTTAATTGGTGAATCTTGTTAGAAACTTTGTTAAGTTTAGTACCAAGAGTCTGGAACCATGTGTTCTTTTGGTATGCAACACCTGTTGATACTGCACTCCAAGCTGAACCATTCCATTCTTCACCGATATTTACAGACCAGTACTCAGAAGTCAATGCGTTGCTTCTTAACAAGTCTAAGATTTCTAGGTCAATCTCTAGTGAGATGTACTCAGATAACATAGAAGTTAATTCAGCCTCAGCATCGATACTGTGGTAAGCATTAAGGTCTTGAGCTAACTCAGGAGTCCATACTGCTTTTAGTTTTCTAGTCTTAGCAACGATAGCCTCAGATTTCAACTCAAGGTCGATTTCTGGAATATCTAAAGCAGTTCCTGCAGAACCAGAAGTGTTTAAGATAGCATCTCTATCTTCAAAATCACCTCTATCACCAGCAGAGTTTACTTTACTAAAGTTTACTTCAACATCTTGTACTTTTTCAGAACCAGAGAAGAAGAAGTAATAGTTATCTCCACTCTTGTAGTTGAAAGCACCTAGGTTTTCATCGATAAATGAACCAGAGTTAGTTGTTAAAGTAAAACTTCTGATTGCGTCATCATCAGCTGATGAATCGATATCAGATTTTGCAATTTCTACTTTGAAGATATCTCCAGCTGCAACAGATGCAGTATATCTACCATCGTAGTTCAAATCATCATATACAGAAGCAGTCGATACAGTTACGTTTGCTTTTGCTACGAATTTATTGTCATCTGGTTGTGTGTAACCAAATCTACCGTCTCCATAAAGACCGTTTTTAGCTACATTAGTTGAACCTAAGTCCGAACCGTCACCACCAAAGATAGAAGAACCTGAATAGTTACTTCCACCGAATTGACCGTTGTTATATTTAAAGTCTAAATAAAAGATTAGACCTGAAGGTAAGTTCATCGGTTGTACAGAAACGAATTCCTTCGCACTGATTTCACCAAAGATACGTCTTACCAATGGTAAAGCTACACCACTCCACTCTTCGTTTCCTGTTCCAGCGGATGTAGAGTTAGCTTCATCAAGCAATTGTTTTGCTTGGTTTTCTAAAAGAACCGACATCTGATGTTGGTCTCTTTCTTTCAAACCTTCAAGAAGTCCAGTTTGTTCCCATTTACTCTTTAATCCTCTTGTTTCCTCGAGCATTACTGATTGTGGGTTCTTTCCTTCTGTCAGTTTGGATAAATCAAAATTTGCCATTTTTTTCTCTCCTTAAATGATTAATAATTAAATAATGTTTGCTAACTTTTTAAATCTGTTAGCCATTTCGTTTGTACTCTCTTCGATAATTTCTTTCTTTGGAGCAGTAGATGGTTGAGCCTTAGAAGCGATTCCTTCTGATAGCTTTTGTTTCTTACTGTTTCCATTGAATTTCAATGATTCTGCAAGTGTACTAAACACCAATTTCACCTCTCTTACAGAGTTTGTTCTGTCAAGAGTTTCTACAACTTTAACCTTTTGTTCGTTAGTCAAGTTATAAGAACGGAATAATTTGTTTGCGAATAATAGTTTAGCATTCAAAAGATTCACCTCGTTGATAGTTTTCTTCAAAGATTTGATAGTAGAAATAGCCTCTTTTAATTCAGATTTTGTTTCTTCTAACTCCTCACTTGCTTCAACTTCATCGTGGTCACCTTCTTCAACTTCTTCTTCTTCACCATATCCCATTTCTCTTAGAATTTCGTCTAAGTCGATATCTTCTTCAACTTCATCTTCTTCGTGAGAATCTTCTTCCATATCAGATGGAGCATCTTCTTCGTGCTCTTCACCTTCGTGGTGTTCTTCCTCATGTCCGTCAACTACGTCTGTTGCGATATCTTCAACTTCACCTTCTTCTTCATCATCGAGTTCTTCTTCCATATCAGATTCTAACTCTCTAATGATAGCTTCAAGGTCTAGTTCTTCGTCAACTTCTTCTTCCTCAGAATGTTCTTCTTCAGAAATTTCAGTTTCCTCAACTGTTTCATCAACTTCCTCTTCTTCAGATTCAGAGATAGATGCATCATCAGCATTAGTAACATCCGCAGGAACTCCGCCTTTATCAGCGTCAGGTTCTCCAGCTTCTTTTACTTCTTCTTTTGATTCTTCATCTTCTTCTTCACCTTCTTTAAGGTCATCGACTTTGTCAAGGTTGCTATCCTCTGCACCAACTTCGCTAGATTGTTTAGTTGTTTCTGGGTCTAACTCAGTATGAGCCTCATCGTACTCAGGTTCTTTGTTATCACCAGCTCCAATTTTACTTGAATCTACACTCTCATCTACATCATCTTCCTCTTCTTCTTCATTCATTTCTGCTTGAAGTTTCTTAGATAAGATTGATTGTAGTTTAGGAGCAAATGCTTCTTCCAATGCGATTTTTGCATTGGCGATTGCAGTTTCTCTAACGGCTTTAGCATCAGCAATAGCTTCTTTCAATAGTTTTGAATTTGCCATAATTAGCCTTTCGTTTTAGTCTGAAAATATTAGGGATTTCCAATGATATTAGGTCGGTTGTTTGGTCACTACATATAAGGATGAGTATTCATTAACCAACTAAAAAAACACACTACTAGATGGTGTGTTATGTATATAAGTATTATGATAGAGTAAAAAACGCTATCTTTTACCTTTTTTCCTTTTTTTAGTTTGTAATCTTAGGGTTGTGTTTCCATCTTCAATCTTATCCAATATTACTTGTCTTTGATTTTCTCTGATGGCTTGTTGTTTTTGTTTTCTACGAATTGTAGTTGGTTTCGTAAATTCTTGTCTTTTTCTTACTTCGAATAAATGTCCACTCTCACTTACTCTTCTTTTAAATATTTTTAGTGCCTTTTGAATATCTCCTTTTCTTACTTGAACAGAGACAATTGATTTCTTTTTAGTCATTCTCCTTTATTTGATGTAACTTATATAAATATATACTATGAACCTTTTCCGGTCCCACTTTTTCTTCCACCAGTATGGGTAGAAACATTTATAGGTTTTTTACCTTGTCCAGCTGATGATTTACCACCTCTATTGGATTTGTTTTGTGCTGCTCTTTTTCTACGAGTTGCAGATTCTTTTTCTTT
>CENT01097238.1_pt1 | contig 10823 bp, 8 predicted proteins | sample 530141 | NCBI WGS metagenome assembly CENT01 (sample SAMEA2591074, study PRJEB7988) | marine metagenome | isolation source: saline water (ENVO:00002010), including | reverse complement strand
AGCCCCTCTAAGTGGAGGGGTAGTAGTTGATGCGATCCAGACCTTTGATCAATTGGGCAATCCGGCTGTCTCCATGCAAATGGATTCTAGAGGTGCTCGTATATGGGAAAACATGACTGGAAAAGCCTTTAAAGAAGCTAGTAATATTGCAATCGTTTTAGACGATATCGTGTATTCTGCCCCTGGAGTTTCAAGCGGAGCTATAGCAGGAGGGCGTTCAGAGATTACAGGTGACTTTTCTTTGAATGAAGCCATTGATTTAGCAAACGTATTACGTGCGGGTAAATTACCTGCCTCCGCAGAAATCATTCAGTCAGAAATCGTAGGTCCATCTCTTGGTCAAGAAGCAATTGAATCTGGAATTTATTCCTTTGTTATTGCTTTGATTTTTGTACTGCTTTGGATGGTGTTTTATTACGGGAGCTCAGGAGTCTTCGCGGATATCGCATTATTACTCAACATCCTACTAATCTTTGGGATTTTGGCAGGTCTAGGAGCTGTACTTACACTTCCTGGTATTGCAGGTATTGTTCTTACTATCGGTATTTCGGTTGATGCTAACGTGCTTATTTTTGAACGCGTACGGGAAGAGTTAAGGAAAGGAAAAGGCATTCGAAAAGCTATATCAGATGGATTCAACAATGCCCTATCTTCAATTCTTGATGCCAATATTACTACAGGACTAACTGCTCTCATACTATTTATTTTTGGAACAGGGCCAATTAAAGGTTTTGCAACCACCCTTCTAATCGGTATCGGTACTTCACTCTTTACTGCGATTTTCATTACTAGAATTTTTGTGGATTCGCGTAATGAAAAAGGAAAGCCCGTTTTCTTCTCTACCAAGGCAACTAAAGGTTTGCTCTCTGATATCAGTATCTCGTTTTTACAACGTCGTAAAATTGCCTACATGGTTTCCTCCGTGTTGATTTTGATCAGTTTGGCGTCTTTGACTTTCCAAGGATTAAACCAAGGGGTAGACTTTGTTGGTGGACGCTCCTACACAGTTCGCTTTGAAAATGCTGTAAACCCTACGGAGATCAGCAGTGTGTTAAATAACGAATTTGGAAGTGCTGAAGTTAAAACTTTTGGCGAAGAAAACCAGCTTAAGATTACCACTAAATATAAAGTTGATGTTGAAGGTGTGGCCGTAGATGAAGAAATCCACGACAAGCTCTTTACCTCTTTACAGCCTTATCTGCCAGATGGAACTACTTACGAGAGTTTCGTTAAAGGAAGCTCTGAAAAGACGATTGGGATCATGTCCTCCATCAAGGTTGGGCCTACCATCGCTGATGATATAAAAAACAATTCATTTTTAGCAGTCATCGGTTCTTTGATCATAGTTTTTCTCTATATATTGTTGCGTTTCCAGAAGTGGCAGTTTTCATTAGGTGCAGTTGCAGCTGTTTTCCACGATGTATTGATTGTGTTGGGAATCTTTTCCATCACCTATAAGTTTATGCCTTTTAGCATGGAAATCAACCAGGCCTTTATCGCTGCTATACTTACTGTAATTGGGTATTCATTGAATGATACTGTAGTAGTATTTGACCGCATCCGTGAATATGTGAATGAGCATACCAAATGGGAGTTTAACAATACGGTAAACGCTGCTTTAAATAGTACCTTAAGTAGAACTTTAAATACTTCGTTAACCACCCTTATTGTTTTATTAGCCATCTTTATCTTTGGTGGGGAATCAATACGAGGGTTTATGTTTGCACTAATAGTAGGGGTCATCGTAGGAACCTATTCTTCTGTATTTATTGCAACCCCAGTAATGTACGACACCCAAAAGAAGGACTCACTGCTGGAAGAAAAATAGTAGCCTTTTGTTAATTTAACGAACAAAAAAAGCCCAACAGCATGATTGAGCTTTTTTATTTAATAACCATTCTTGATGGCATTTTTAATGTGTTCCAAGTGATGTTCGCCATGCCAGGCGTAAATCATCAAAGTAGCATCTAAAGGATATTTCTTGTTTCGTTCAGGATGTAAATAAGAGCGTTTGAAATCTTCAGGACTAAGATTTTTTAAAAACAGTACCCAGCGGTGGTGTAAAGCCGAAATCAAGTTGAGGCTGTATTCAATTTCATGATTTGAGGCGTCTGGTAAATCAGCCCATCTGACCTCTTCATAATCCTTAATTGCCGGTGTGTCTTCCAAAAGGGCGTGTTTAAAGCGTAAATAAGAATGCATATGGCTATCTGCCAAATGATGGACTACTTGAGCAATGGTCCATCCCTCTGGGCGATATCGGTGTAATAATACAGAGATTGTAAGGGGTGTTACAAGTTCATTAAGTTCTGTTGGGAAGTTTTTGATTTTTACAATGGCTTCATTTAAAACTTCAGCTGTACGAGGTGCTTCCCAATCAAACTTTCCTATCGGATAGCGGAGTTTTTCCATGGTTTTTTGATTCATCGCTTATTGTATTTAATTTTCATCCCTTTTTGAATTCCAATTTGTTCACTTAATCCACCATTGATTTCAAAAACGTATTTAGCAGGAAGCTGAGAGGAGATCGAAGCAGTTTCATAGGGCGTGGCCTTGCTGTAAATATGAACAATTTCATAGTCTTCATTAATAAAGATAAGGTCCAAAGGAATTAAAGTATTTTTCATGTAAAAGCCCCTCATTTCGCTATTTTCAAAAACAAAAAGCATTCCTTTTTTTTCTTCTAGACTATCGCGGTACATCAGTCCGGTTTGTCTTTCGTAAGGGCTGTCTGCAATTTCGATTTTAAACTCAGCTAGTGTTTTATTCTCATCATTCAGGATAGATAAATTTCCTTCATTTTTAAATAAAACCTTTTGTTCGCGGACTTCCTTGGTAGTTGACTGTTGACATTGGTTAAAAAAGAAACAAATCAGTACTAGCGAAAGTATCCGTAACTGGGGGATCATGGGGATAAAACTTTATTTTTTCTAAGGATCAGAAATAAGCCTAAAACCACAAGAGGAATACTAAGCCACTGCCCAGTTGAGAAGAAGGGCATCAGCTCTTCAAAGCCACCTTGACTTTCTTTGATAAATTCAATTAAAAATCGGATGCTGAACATACCAGCAAAAAAGAGGCCTATCATATACCCTTGCTTGTCTTTTCTAGGAGAATTGTATGCAGCTCTGAGAATAAAAAACAAAATAAGATAACATACTGCCTCGTAAAGCTGGGCAGGATGCCTAGGTAAAGTTTCCCGATTGTTTAAAAAGACTACACCAAAGTTAGTTCCTGTGTATTTTCCAACAATTTCCGAATTAAAAAAGTTTCCTATACGAACAAAGCTTGCACCAAGTGCAACAGGTACAGTAACTCGATCTAATACCCAAAGGAGTGGTCGTTCCTTAAATTTACGTTTGTATAAATAAAGCCCTATTAAAGAGCCAATCACTGCACCGTGACTAGCCAGGCCTCTAAAGCCGGTAAACGTATAGCCGTTAGGGGTTTCTCTAATGGGTAAAAGAATTTCAACCAGATGATCCTGATAGTAATCCCAACTGTAAAAAAAAACGTCCCCTAAGCGAGCGCCAAGTAGGATTGAAACCACCATATAGACAAATAAGGATTCGAGATAATCGATTGGAATCTTTTCCTTTTCAAATATTTTTTTCATTAAAAAATATCCAAGCCCAAACGCAATTACAAACATCAAACTGTAATAGTGAACTCCAAAAGAGCCTATTTTAAAGAGGGTTTCACTGGGTGCCCAGTCTATTTTTGCTAGAAACATACAATACATAAATGACGCAGTAAATGTAACTAAAAACAAATCAAAACGAAATTAATCTTTAAGGAATAGGATCGTATCCAGATCCTCCCCAGGGGTGGCACTTTGAAATTCTTTTAATGGCAAGCCAACCTCCTTTAAAAAGGCCGTATTTATTTAAAGCTTCTTTTGCATATTGAGAGCAGGTGGGTTGGTATCTGCAGCTTGGTGGAAGTAAAGGAGAAATCAGTAACTGATACCCCTTGATTAAAAGCACTAAGGGGAAGATCAGTATTTTTTTCAAGAGAAAAAGTATTAGTTTATCTTAAAGGTAGATCCTTCGGCTGTATCGTTAATTTGAATTTGAATTTTTTGAAGACGGTCACGAATTAAATCAGAAGTTTCAAAGTCCTTATTTACTCTGGCTTTATCTCTCAGGTTAATCAGGAGTTTTAGCGTCTCTTCTAGCTGACTTATGTCTGAATCCTTTTCACTTTTTTCAGGGGTTTGCAATCCTAAAATCTCGTTAAAAAATAATCTAATAGTTTTTGATAAGCTCGCTAAATCTTCAGCATTAATTTTGTGTAGACCATTGGACACTGCATTGATGTATTTGACGGCATCAAACAGATGAGCAATTAAAACAGGGCTGTTAAAATCGTCATTCATGGCTGTGTAGCAGTTTTGAGTCCACGATTCTAATTCAAACCCACTCGAGTTTTCACTAACCTCCAAGCTATCCAACTTTTGAAGTGCATCAACCAAACGGTGAAACCCTTTTTCAGAGGCCTCTAAAGCGCTCTCGCTTAAATCTACAATGCTTCTGTAATGAGCTTGCATCATAAAAAATCGAACAACCATAGGGGAGAAGGGCTTATTAAAAATGCTGTTTTCTCCGCTAAACATTTCGTTTGGGAGTATATTGTTACCTGTTGATTTTGCCATTTTTTTCCCGTTTAGGGTGAGCATATTGGCATGAATCCAATAATTTACAGGCGATTTTTTGTATACTGATTCTGCTTGAGCGATTTCACATTCATGATGAGGGAATTTCAAATCCATACCGCCACCGTGGATGTCAAACTGTGTTCCAAGATATTTGGTACTCATTGCAGTACATTCGAGGTGCCATCCAGGAAAACCATCACTCCAGGGGGAGGGCCAGCGCATGATGTGTTGAGGCTCTGCTTTTTTCCACAAAGCAAAATCTTGAGGATTTTTTTTGTCAGATTGTCCATCAAGAGCCCGGGAATTGTGTATTAATTCCTCGATGTTCCTGCCGCTTAATTTACCGTATGGAATGTCTTTGTTGAAGCGAAGTACATCAAAATAAACTGAGCCATTAACTTCATAGGCATAGCCTTCATCCATTATTTTTTTGATCAATTCAATCTGCTCTACAATATGACCAGTAGCAGTAGGCTCTATACTGGGAGGTAAAGCATTAAATTGCTTCATAGTATCTCTAAAATCTACAGTATACCGCTGAACAACTTCCATAGGCTCTATGGATTCTAAGCGGGCTTTTTTTGCAATTCGATCTTCTCCTTCGTCAGCATCGTTTTCTAAATGACCTGCATCAGTAATATTGCGGACATAGCGTACTTTATAGCCTAGATGCTGGAGGTATCTAAAGATTAAATCAAAAGAAATAAAAGTCCTACAGTTACCTAAATGGACATTGCTGTATACAGTGGGACCACAAACATACATTCCTACATGATTGGGTAAAAGGGATTTAAAAGATTCTTTTTTTCCGCTTAGTGAATTGTAAACAGCTAACGCTTGCTCCATCAGAATTTGGTATCTAATTGGATATAATCTAAAAATTCACGCTTTTTGTCCTCAGACTTAAATGCACCACCGAACTCACTCGTCACTGTGCTGCTTGCTACATCGCTAATTCCTCTGGAATTTACACACAAATGCTTAGCATCGACAACACAAGCCACATCTTTAGTACCTAATGTAGATTGCAGCTCTTGGACAATTTGAAGGGTTAGTCGTTCTTGAACCTGAGGTCTTGTAGCATAATATTCCACTATACGATTCATCTTAGAGAGTCCTACTACAGTACCATTTGAGATATAAGCTACATGGGCTTTCCCGACTATTGGTAATAAATGGTGTTCGCAAGTAGAGTAGAGGGTAATGTTTTTTTCTACCAACATTTCACCGTATTTGTAGGAGTTCTTAAAGGTGGATGCCACTGGTTTTTTATCGGGATGAAGACCACCAAAGATTTCATTTACATACATTTTTGCAACGCGAAGTGGAGTTCCTTTTAAACTATCATCCGTCAAGTCCATTCCCAAAGTGTCTAAAATAGCTTCAAAGTGTTTTTGAATCAGGAGAATTTTCTCTGCGTCTGTTTTTTTGAAAGCATCTGCTTTTAAAGGTGTAATTGCAGAAGATGAAAAATGGTCATCCCCAGTCTGAGCGACGCTTTCATTGATTGATTTTTCTAGTTTCATAGATTCTAAAGATGCCTACAAATATACTCAATTTCTACAATGAAAAAAGAGTGAATAACCTATCAAAGTTTTATGTTGTAGCTCAAGCTCACCAGTGAGATGTTGTTGGAAAGTGTGTAGGGATCGGTCAATCCCTCAGAAAACATATTAAACTTTTTAGTGTTATTGAGCTGGACTAAAGACAAACTCAGGTTGTTTGAGCCAAAGTCAAATCCTAAACCAAAAGTAAATGCTTGATCAGAAGTACTGACACTTTTATGTGCGTTGTTTCGATTGAGAATACCTGCTCTTAGGCTGATGTCATTAAATCGGTACTCACCTCCAACTTTTATGGTTTGAATCGATCCAAAAGTATCAGGTAAGCTAGATGTTAAGTTGTCCAGATATCCACTACCACCATTTCTGCTCAAGACCGTATTGGCAGCATTTTGTATGCCGTAATCTAAAGAAAGTAGACCTTTTCCACCAAAAACATAGGCAGCACTTAAGGTTGTTTTTGATGGAAGATTAATCAGATAAGCTTCGTATGAATTTATAACATTAGGGTCGATAGTTTCTTTAACAACAAAACCTTGATCGATATAAAAGGAAGAAACCTTCTGTTTGGTTTGATCTGAAATCTCTAAGAATTGAGGGGAATCATAGGTCAACCCCAACCTCAAGTTTTTAAGTCGGACTATGGCTCCGATTTGAACAGAAACACCTTGTCCAAAACTGCTAAGTCCATTTTCAAAATCTATATTGTAAACTGGAGATTCACTGTATTGACCTGTTTCATAAAAGCTTTGATCAGAATGATATTCTAGTTTATGAAGGTTTAAATTGATACCCAAGTGAAATATATTTTTATACAATCCACTAAAATTTAACGCTGTTTTTCTATGTAAACCTTTCGATAAAATATCTAATCTGTGGTCTAGCTGTCCATATTCTACATTTGAATAATATTGAGTTTCTCCATCTTCGAAACTAAAGGGATTGATGATGTAAGATTGATAACCCAAAAACGTTTGTTGCGCTGCAAAACCGTTCTCTTTACCTAAAACACGGTAGACCTCCTGTATAGTTTCTCCGTCGTAGAGAGGAAGGTTTTCAAAGTTTAAACCGTCAGCAAAATAAAGAAAATAAGTATCAATACCTCTTGTATTTAAACCTTCCACACGTGCCTTTTGATCAAACTTAGAAACTCTGTGGCTATTAATTCCTGTAGCGAGACGTGTCCATGAACTATCAGGATTTGTATTGTTAAAAATAAACATGGCTCCTATCTGATCAAACTTTAAGTTGTAGTCTTCTTTGTTAAACGTACTGCCAAAATAAGAACTTTCAATAGCGCTGTTGTTGTAATTTAATGTACCGCCAAATTCAGAATGTAAAAAAACGGAAGACCCTGCTGGATTCATTGAAACTGCCGTCAGATCTCCTCCAAGCGCACCAAAGGCACCTGCCATACTATTGTATCGTGCAGAACCGTTTAATTCTTCGGATAGAAAGACCGTTACATCATTAACTGTTTGAGAAACAGATAGTTGAATAAACATTAATGCTATAAGTTGTATATAAAAATTACGCATGGGTGTAGTAAAAAATTTAGAGATTATGGGTTTCTTCGACCGCCTGATGAACTTCTACCTCTACTGGAACTGGAGGATCTTGAACTCCCTGAATTGTACGATCGGGAAGGTGAAGAACTCCTGTAGCTAGAGCTAGGGGTACTTTTATATGTTCTTCTTGAGCTGTTGTTATTATTGTAGCTGTTATTTCTATTCACGCTTCTTGGTGATTGGATAGAAGTACGTTTAGGCGTTGGAGAACTTCTGTTTACCGCCGGTCTATTCGTTCTCCTAGGTGAGGTTGTGTTGATTCTAGTCCGATTCACTTGACCATAACGCGATTGCGTAAATCTACCTCTGGAACTTCTTTGAACCCCTTTTGTTGAATTAGAAAGATTTGATCTGTTTTGATTAGTAGAAATGGAATTGCTACCATAAACGGGTCTTTTCGTGTTTGATCTTCCATTTAATTTTGAGTCCGGGTTAATGTTGTCTTTGCGGTTGGTTAGCATATAGACATTACCAAGCGAGTTTATACCTCGACCAACATTTATACGATTAAGGCTAGGTTCTCTAACATCACTATTCTGAGTTTTTGTATTGCGTTCCTGTACTCTGCTATTTGTCCGTCTTGAACCTTCGTAATTTTTTTCTCCGCGTCCAGATTTAACACGCGCTACAGTAGAGGTATAATCGCTACCTCCGTAATAGCTATTATGACTATAAGGGTGATCTCCCCATCTGTTCCAACTGTTCCAACGGTTCCAATCATTCCATCTGTTCCAACGATTCCATCTATTCCAACCGCCCCAACCGAAGCCGAAATCGTAACCAGGATAATAGCCTAAAGGACTGTAAAAAGGGTCGTAGCCCCAAGCACCTGCAAAACCTCCATAACCAAAATATGGATTCATAAAAGGGTTTCTAAAGCCACCATATCCATAGCGAAAGGGATCGTTAAAATAGTAGCCTCTCCAAAATGGAGAAGCTCTAAAGGCGAAGCCTGAGAGTCCCCACATAAAGTTTGGACTTCTATCAATTATGACAACTTCTATTTGAGATGTTTGTCCACCCCATGGAATTTGAGAAGACTCAACATAATTGTTTTCATCTGTATAATCCTGTTCAGAGGTGTAATTGTCAGTATCTGTAAAAAAGACTTCATTTTCAGCTACAGTACCTGTAGCTGCATCTTTAAAATACTCTGAGTAATAGGAGCTGTTATTTGAGTTTGTTCGCTGAGGTCTAACTGTTCTTTCTGTTCTCACTTGGGTCTTGGTGGTGTAGATCCCATCAGACGAAAAATAAGATGCACCTTGAAAACTACCACAACCAACGAAGCTTAGGGAAGCTGTTAAAGCTATAATTGAACCTTTAATTTTTTGGATGTTTTTTCGTGCATTCATAATCAATCGTTTTAGAGATGTGGTTCAAAAAGTTTAGCTTTGCACCACAAAGAATTTGTATAATTAAATATAGGCAAAATCTATGCCAAAAATTTATGGGTGCTAAATTAACTCCGAGAGAAAAAGACTATTCAAAGTGGTACAACGAAATTGTTGTCAATGCAGATTTAGCAGAAAATTCAGCTGTTCGCGGGTGTATGATCATAAAACCTTACGGTTACGCCATTTGGGAAAAAATGCAAGCGGAGTTGGATAAAATGTTTAAGGCTACAGGACATGAAAATGCTTATTTCCCTCTCTTTGTTCCCAAGAGCTTGTTTGAAGCAGAGGAAAAAAATGCTGAAGGTTTTGCAAAAGAGTGTGCAGTAGTCACCCATTACAGATTGCAAAATGATGAGGATAATCCAGGAAAGTTAAAAGTTGATCCCAAAGCAAAATTAGAGGAGGAGTTGGTTGTCCGTCCGACAAGTGAGGCGGTTATATGGAATACTTATAAGTCGTGGATTCAATCCTACAGAGATTTACCCATTTTAATTAATCAATGGGCAAATGTAGTTCGATGGGAGATGCGAACGCGTTTGTTTTTGAGAACAGCTGAATTTTTATGGCAAGAAGGCCATACTGCTCATGCAACCAAAGCCGAGGCTGTAGAGGAGACTAAGCTAATGAATCAAGTTTATGCAGACTTTGTCGAAAACTATATGGCCATCCCAGTGATCCAAGGAACGAAAACAGCTAGTGAGCGATTTGCAGGTGCTGAAGAGACCTATTGTATAGAGGCATTAATGCAAGACGGAAAAGCGTTACAAGCAGGTACTTCTCACTTTTTGGGTCAAAATTTCGCCAAAGCTTTTGACGTCAAATACGCAACCGCTGAGGGAGGTCTAGAGCATGTTTGGGCAACATCTTGGGGTGTTTCTACCCGTCTTATTGGTGCGTTGATCATGACGCATAGTGATGACAATGGCTTAGTTTTACCACCCAATCTTGCGCCTATACAAGTTGTTTTTGTACCTATATACAAAGGAGAAGAACAACAAGCTAAAATCGCTGAAGTTGTAGAGGGGATGAAAGTAGAACTAGAACAAAAAGGTGTTCGGGTTAAATTCGACAATAGAGACAAGTTTAAGCCAGGATTTAAGTTTAACGAACACGAATTAAAAGGTGTTCCCTTAAGAGTTGCTATCGGTCCTAAGGATCTTGAAAATGGTACAGTAGAAGTTGCTCGAAGAGACACGCTTAATAAGACTGTAGTAGCCCAGGCTGAGCTGGTCGATTTTATAAGCGATCAATTGGATAAGATTCAAGTAGATTTGTTTCAAAAAGCATTGGATTTTAGACAAAAACACATTACAGAAGTTGCTGATTTTGATGAGTTTAAGACTATTATTGAAGGAAAAGGAGGTTTTGTTTCTGCCCATTGGGACGGTACAGCAGAAACTGAAGAAGCCATAAAAAAAATAACTAAAGCGACCATTCGATGCATCCCTTTGGAGGCTAAAGAAGAAGCAGGTCAATGCGTTTACTCTGGAAATCCATCGAAGCAACGAGTCCTTTTTGCAAAAGCCTATTAATTGTTTTTTAATAAGGGTTGTTTAATAACATTTTTACGTGTACATTTGCGCACGAAAAATATGGCCCGTTCGTCTATCGGTTAGGACGCCAGGTTTTCATCCTGGAA
>CENT01014093.1_pt1 | contig 10829 bp, 8 predicted proteins | sample 530141 | NCBI WGS metagenome assembly CENT01 (sample SAMEA2591074, study PRJEB7988) | marine metagenome | isolation source: saline water (ENVO:00002010), including | reverse complement strand
GGAATGCAAACGAAACCGCCGTCACCGGGCAAGGCGTCGTTCAGTACCCACGTGGCCACCATAAGCCCGTTGCGTATCACGCCATCTTGATAGTGGTACCAGTGATCGCTCTCGTAGCGCATGGGGCCGCCGTGGATGTCCTGACCTGATGCTCCGGGCTGCATGAAAATGCAGTAATCGTGATCTACCCGCAGTCTTGGACCGATGAGTTCCACGAGATAGGGAAGCACCCTCGGATGATCCATCAAGTTCAGGCATTCCGGCCCCCACCGGCTGATGCCTGAGGTGCGCCGAAATGCGCCGTCTGTGGTCTGTCGCGGCCAGATACGATCGCTTAGCTCAGCAAGGGTTGAACATTCTGTCTTGCTTAGCACGCCGCGTATTACCAGATAGCCTTGCAGATCGAACCGAAATTTTTCTTCTTCACTGAGCATTAGAGGCCTGTTCGCAATTGCTGTCTTCGGGCGGAGCAAGGTATGTTAGCGGAGCAGCGAAGGCGCGGCGATAAGGAATCTCGTGAGTCCGTGACAGCGGTCTCGTATAGGCAATAAAAGGAATTGGGGCATGGAGTTTTTGCTAGATCGTGATTGGAGTCAGCCGGTGCGTTATCCCGACCCTGCGATTGAAGTGCTGGATCCGCGCTTTGCCCCCTACGTGCTGGGCAGTGCCGCGCTGGAACGTTTGTGGACCGGTGCTCGATGGGCCGAGGGCCCGGTTTGGTTTGGTGATCAACAGCGCCTGCTGTTCAGTGATATTCCCAATGATCGCATTATGGGGTGGTCTGCCATTGACGGTTCAATGAGCGTTTTTCGTCAGGGCGCTAACTACGCCAACGGCAATACCCGAGATCGACAGGGCCGCTTGGTCACATGCGAGCATGGGCGCCGGGTCACGCGAACGGAAATAGACGGTTCCATTACCGTGCTGCTGGACGCCTTTGAAGGTAAGCGGCTGAATGCTCCTAATGATGTGGTGGTGCATCCGGATGGCAGTATTTGGTTTACGGATCCGGGCTACGGTAGCTTGGGTCACTATGAAGGCAATAAGGGCGAGCTAGAGCTTCCCACTCGGGTCTATCGAATCGATGGGCACTCCGGTCACGCCACCGTAGTGGATGACACGCTGGAAAAACCCAACGGCCTCGCCTTTTCACCGGATTACAAAACCCTCTATGTAAGCGACACTGGGGTCTCGCATAAGCCGGGACATCCGCGACAGATACATGCCTTTGATCTAACCGCTGCCAACACGTTGATTGCGCACAGGGTGTTTTGTGACTTGGGCAACGCGATACCCGATGGCTTTAGAGTCGATGAAGACGGCAACGTGTGGAGCAGCGCAGGCTGGGCCGGGGCTCAAGAAGATGGGGTGCAGGTGTTCGCACCCAACGGCGACAAAATAGGAGCGATACACACACCAGAAGGCATCTCGAATGTGTGTTTTGGTGGTGCCAATCGCAACCGGCTGTTTATGACCGGATCTCAGTCCATTTACAGCCTGTACACCGAAACCCAAGGCATGGCGTATGCCTGAGTCATTCGTGCACATAGTGCTCTAGACCGTCGAGGCTTTGCTCGTTGGCTTCTAACCGAGCAATGGTCTGTAAGTGGACTTCGTCCGGGCCATCGTAAATTCGGAAGGCCCTCGCCTTGCCGAACGCCCGCGCCGCTGGCGTGTCACCGGTGACCCCTCGGGCGCCATGCAGCTGTATGCAGCGATCGGCGATGTCCTGATAGACCTTGGCGACTGCAACCTTGATCATGGATATTTGCTTGCGGGCCGCCTTGTTGCCAACGGTATCCAGCAAGTACGCGGCCTGTTGTACCAGCAAGCGACATTGGTCCAGTTCAATGCGTGACAAGCTGATCGCCGCTTGGGTGGAACTGTATTCGTCGATGCGTTTCCCAAACGTGCTTCGGCTTTGTGATCGTTTCACCATCAAACTGATGAGCACCTCGCATTCGCCAATGGCCCGCATACAGTGATGCAGCCGGGCTGGCCCCAAGCGGGCTTGTCCTATGGCAAACCCCGCGCCGGCTTCGCCCAGCAGGTTAGTCGCGGGTACCCGCACATTGTTGAACTCCAGTTCCGGGTGCAGGTTGGTTTCGGAAAAGTGATCGAACACAGGCAAATTTCTGACCACGCTGATACCCGGCGTGTGTCGCGGAATCAGCAGCAGCGACTGTCGCTGTGACTTTTGACCTTCAGGGTTTGTGACGCCTACCAAAATCAGCAGCTCGCAGTTGGCATGGGAACCGTTGGAGGCAAACCACTTGCGCCCATTCACCACAAATTCATCGCCATCTCGCTCAATCCGAGTTTCCAAATTGGTCGGGTCCGAAGAAGCGGCATAGGGCTCGGTCATGGCGAAGGCGGAACCGATCTCGCCCTCCAGCAAGGGTGTCAGCCACTGCTCCTTCTGTTTGTCGGAGCCGAAAAGCTGCAACAGCTCCATGTTCGGGACATCGGGTGCGTTGCAGTTAAACACATGAGAGCCCCACTCCAAGCGCCCCAAAATTTCGGCCACTGCAGTGAATTCCAAATTGGACAATCGCATGCCGGGCTCGTCGTCAGCCAGCCGAGGCAATGCCATATTCCACAGACCCAAGGCTTTCGCCTCTTTGCGTAACGTGTGCTGAATGTCCGGTATGGCCTGCCCAGCGCGGGCCTGTTGCTCCCACAGTTTGTTGTTGGGCAGCACTCGCCGCTGGAAAAAACGCTCTACTTGGTCTGCAACATCCAATGCGCGCCGTGGCAATTCAAACATGATCACTCCTCAAATTTCACAGCGGAGTATGCCAGTAACATCCGCTCTTTGATGAGGCAACTTAATGAACGACATTAGAGTTTCGCTCTGTCAAAATCAGACCCATCAGATAGCAAAAATACTGAAAAGGCCGAAATCATGGGTGTTAGCAACAATACATGGCGTAACGCAGTGCTTGGCGCTCTTGGTGTGTCCGTAATCTGGCCTGTTGTTGCTTTGGCAGAGGTTACGGCATCCCGCGCCCCGAATGTCGTGCTGCTGTTGGCTGACGACCTCGGCTTTGCGGATCTCGGTGCCTATGGAAGTGAAATTCAAACGCCGAACATCGACCGTTTGGCTGCCTCGGGTATGCGGTTTTCCAATTTTCATGTGGCCGCGTCCTGCGCGCCCACGCGCGCCATGCTAATGACGGGTTTGGATAGCCATACGGTAGGTGTTGCGAACATTCCCGAGGCGATTCCCGACGAACAATCCCACGCACCAGCGTATCAAGGCGTGCTGGACACCAGCGTGCCCACCATCGCCGAAATGCTGCAGGCGGCGGGTTATCGAACCATGATGACCGGTAAGTGGCATTTGGGCTTGGCCGATGGCGAGCGACCCAGCCAGCGCGGTTTTGATCGCGCGCTCATGTTAGCGGATACCGGTGCAGACAATTGGCGGCAACGTTCCTATCTACCGATTTATGCCCAGGCAAACTGGTATGAAGACGGGGAGCCAACGACTCTCCCAGATGACTTCTATTCGTCAGAATATCTGGTGGATAAGGCTATTGAATACATTGGCTCAGACGCTGATAGCCAAGATCCTTTTTTTGCCTACGTCGCATTTCAGGCGGTACACATTCCAGTGCAAGCCCCGGCGGCGTTTCGTGACAAGTATTTACAAACCTACGCTGACGGCTGGCATGCGCTACGCGCGGCGCGCAGCCAAGGTTTGGCTGACACAGGTATTTTACCCAGTGCATTGCAGGGTCTACCTATGCCCACCACACCAGACTGGCAAACTCTTACGCCAGAACAGCAGGCCTTCGAAGCACGAGGGATGGCGGTTTACGCCGGCATGGTCGATGCCATGGATCATCATATCGGACGTTTGGTGGATCATATCGATAGCATCGGTGAGTTGGATAACACGATCTTCATCTTCCTGTCGGACAATGGCGCAGAAGGCTCACTGGCAACACGGCCCTTAGGAAATTCGGCGGATGCGCCTGTTGCACCGTTCAGAGTCTGGATGCGCTGGGCTGGCTATAACACGGACGGCGACACGCTGGGCGAGCGTGACAGCTATCACGACATTGGGCCTGCTTGGGCCAGTGCAGCCGTCGGGCCGCTGGCTTGGTATAAATTTTTTGCCGGCGAAGGCGGGCTGCGAGTGCCCTTGGTGATCAGCGGTTCCCATAACGGACAGAACATCGCGTCACAAACAGGCAGTGTCAGTCACGCGTTGGGTTGGGCAACGGACATCGTGCCTACGGTGCTGAGTCTTGCCGGAGTTCAAACATCCACCGATTTTGAGGGCAAAAACCTGGCGCCACTTTTGTCGGAGGACCAGCCACAGGTGCGCGGTGACGATGAAGGATTCGGATACGAACTCGGGGGCAACAAGGCGTGGTTTCAGGGCGATTACAAGCTGGTCTTTAATCGCTTCGGTGACGCCCCCCGATGGCAGCTCTTCAATCTGAAAGCAGATCTTGCAGAGACTCGTGATCTGAGTGAGTCGGAGTCAGAGCGGTTTGACGCCATGCGAGCGTCGTATGATGCATGGGCCAAGGCCCATGGCGTGTTATCGGTAGCACCCGATTACGATCAACGACAGACGGTTTTTAGTAAGGGTATGCGCAACCGCCCCGGGCTCTTGGTGGGACTCACTCTGGTGGTGTTGGTCCCGCTTTTGGCGGTTTTTTTCCTAGTCGTCAGGTGGTTTCGGCGCGGTAAGTTGGCCTAGTCGTTTACCAGTGCCACACAGCGCGTCCAGCCAGCGCTGGCTTTGGCAATTTTTACCGGGAAGCAGGCAACGGTGAAACCGTGATCGGGAAGCGCCTCCAGATTGTGTAGCTTTTCCATCTGCCAATACGGAATTTCTCGGCCGGCTTTGTGGCCCTCCCAAATCATGCTGGGATCCGGGTTTTCGGCCCATTTCTTTGCCGTGTGATTGAACGGCGCGTCCCATGACCAAGCGTCGGTGCCCACCACGCGAACACCACGTTCGGTCAGATACAGGGTCGCTTCGCGACCCATACCGCAGCCGGCATCCACGTAGCCAGGCTCGGCGTAAACGGATCCGGCCCGCGTGTTTACCAGCACAATGTCCAGCGGTTGTAGATCGTGACCAATGCGGGCCAACTCGGCTTCGATGTCCGCAGCGCTGACCAAATAACCGTCGTCATAGTGTCGGAAATCCAGCCGTACTCCGGGCCTAAAGCAGTAGTCCAATGGCGTCTCGTCGATAGATGGAGCCGGATCAGCACCGTGATTGGTGGTGGAATGAAAATGCCAGGGCGCGTCCATATGAGTGCCGTTGTGAGTCGATAGCGTAATGGTTTCGACTGCCCAGCCTTCACCATCGGGTAAGTCAGAGGCCGTTAGCCCCGGAAAGAAGTGGGCCAACCCGTTGGCGGTTTCCGCATGATTGCGATAGGTCACCTTGGGGCTGCCCCCTGGATGGTCGCTGTGTTCGTTGTTGTCGATGGATACGGATAAATCGATAAATTGCGGCATGGCTTGCCCCCCTCAAGTGCGTTGCTTGAAGGGATGCTATCACTACATCGGCGTCAAAGGATGCTCGGTCAGATGCCGATCGCCGCTGCCAAATCAGGTAAAAAGAACTCCTGAACGATCAAGTCCGCGCCCAGCTGCTGGTGGTGCCAACAGCAGCTTCGGCCGGGTATTTGATCGGTGAGGCACAAATACTGAACGGCACTTCCTCGCTGCCACAACGGATCCTCGAACAGCAGTTCGGCGAGGGGGCGTGTGTGCAGGCCGGTGAGCGCATTCATGCCAGCACCCTGAGTGGTAATCGAACGCGCCAGTACGACGGGGTCGTCCTTGATTGTTAGCGCAATATGCCGAGCATAAATTGGGTCGGTGGTGCCTAGCGCATCGGACTCCCAGGCGTTGCCTGGCTCCAAACCTTCACCCAGCACAATCAGTCCGGGTCGAGTGCCAACGGTTTGGCCCAATTTTTGGGTGAGTGACGTCTCAAGCTGTAACCAAGGCCGCAGCGTTTCCGGTGGCGCTAACGCTGCTATGGAATCGACTGGCTGGGCGCACCGCATATGCACAATGGCACCGGCGTCGCTGCTGGATTCGGACTTCGGAAGGGTGGCCAATGTCTGTGATCTCGTGGAAAAAAGCCAAGCATAGCAACCGCCACAAAATGCGTCTGCGTTCAACAAAAGACTATTTTCTTACTCGGGTCGCTATCGTCGCCGGAAAAGCCAAGATAAGCTCAAAGTTTTCGCTGGCAGGCAACATTGTGATCAAGTTTCCACAACGAGCAGGGCTGGTTGGCAAGGATCAGGGTGATACCGATGCACTCTACGATGTGGTGTACCTCAAAGACACGGACAAACCGCTACCCGAGACCATCAACTACCGCACGCGTTATGCCTATTTCAAGACCATAGCGCGCGGGGGCAAGTCACTGATCATGTCCTGTAAAGATCTGCATCTCTCCCGGGTCGTTTGCTACAAAACCCTGCGTCCTGAGCTTGCCAACGATCCGATCGAGCAACAGCGCCTGCTTCGTGAAGCGCGCGTTTCGGCACTGTTACAGCATCCAAATACCGTACCCACCTATGAGGTCGGCCGGGACAGCAAGGGCAAACTGTATTTCACGATGAAGTTGGTTCACGGCTACACCCTGCGCGAGGTATTGGACTACCGTGAGCGTTACGACCTGGGGCAACTGGTTGAGGTGGTGGTGCAAATTGCTCAAGCACTCCAGTACGCCCACACTCATGGCGTGATTCATCGAGACGTAAAACCCGAAAATATATTGGTCGGGCCCTATGGCGAGGTGCTGCTGCTCGATTGGGGGTTGGCCAAGGTTTGGCATCCGGACGGTACTGATGTTGAAACATCAGATGCAGATGAAAAAGATGTTGGTCAAGGCAAAACCATGACTGGCCGGGGCAAGTTACAGGGCAGTATTTGCTATATGTCGCCGGAGCAAATCAATCGTGATGCGGGTATCGACGGTCGCGCCGACTTGTTCAGCTTAGGCTCGGTCTTGTACGAAATTTTGTGTGGTGAAAATCCAGCGGTAGGGGAGACGATGGAAGACCTGAAGCGCAGTGCGCTGGACGATACGCCCATCGCGCCCGGTGAGATCAGCCAAATACCTCTGCCACCGCGATTGGAAGCCTTGGCCATGCAATGCTTGAGCAAGGATCCCGCGGAACGTCCCCAGACAGCGGCGGAATTGATTCGTGAGCTGAATGAGGACTGGCGCTAATCGGCAAGTCTACGGGGTGAACGGCTGTGGCCTCTCAACATCCAGTACCGAAACCCGCTCGCCGTACCGCGCAAACCCAGCGTAGTCCAAAATGGCGTGGTGCTGGACACTGCGGTTGTCCCACATCACCACGGTATTGGGCGACCACTTCACGCGACATTGAATGCGCGGATTGTTCGCCGTGCGTTGATACAGTCCCTGGAGCAACATGTCACTTTCCCATCGGGGAATACCTTCAATATGTGAGGTAAAACTGCCGTTGGCAAAGAGATAGGGCTTGCCGGTTTGTGGATGCCGCGGTATCAAAGGGTGCGAGGCCTTGGGATAGCTTTGCTCTGGGCGCAGGCGAATACCGTAGTTGCGCAGATCAATCTCCCCGTCGTGGTAAGCGGTCTTGCGGATTAATAGTGCTTGCAGATCTGGCGACAGCTCGTCAAAAGCTGCATGCATGTTTGCGAACATGGTATCGCCGCCACCGTTTTCAGGGCACCTAGTGACGTAGAGAATGGAAGCCAGTGGAGGGATTTCTTCGCAAGACACGTCTGAATGCCAAGCCTCGCCATTGGTGAGCTTCGCATCTGGCTTGGTGTTCACGACGAATAATTCGGGGTCTTCGTGATTCATGCCATTGCGCTTGGACGGATGAATATGAAGCTCGCCAAACAGACGACCGAAGTCTTTGTGCTGATCTCGGGTTAACCCTTGGTCGCGAAAAACCAAAACATGGTGTTTAAGAAAGGCATCCTTGATGGCCGAAACGTTGTCGGTGTGAAGGGTCGCAAGATCAACGCCTGAAATTTCAGCGCCGATGGAGGGAGTAATGGGAGAGATTTTCATATTGAGAGGCTACCAGATCGTCAAAGAAAGGTAGCCGAGGATGTGGGTTGAGTTTGGTATTGGGAAGCTAGAAAGTGTTTCTAAGAGCTGAGGAGATTTGCACCAGACCTATCCCAAGGCGCGGGCGATTTATGAGGAATAGATCACCGTTTCCAGGCGGCCGAGGGCCGTTAAGTGATAGAGATCAACTTTATATTCTAGGGAGCGAGTGACGACATGGCGCCTGCATGCAGGCGCTTTGTTCGCGCTATTTCAACTGGCCGGCTATATTGAAAAGCAGCTCTTGTAGTTTAGTCTCACGCGGATCGACGCCCTTCAGTTCAGCGGCGTGGGTGGATAGGGCTTTGGCTAAACGCTTGTCCTGTCGATTTGATTCAATGCGCACCAGTGCCGTTTCCAGCGCGGTGCGCAGCGACTTAAATCTTTGAGGATCTGAGGTGCCACGTGTGAGTTGGTCAACGTACGCCAGCGCTATCTGCGGATGCTGAGGCCAAGACACTGGGAACTGCTGCTGTGGGTTGAACACGCTGCCAAGGTCGGCCATGTTACTGGCAGCGATTTCATGCGCTGAGAGATATTCGCTGGGGGTTAATTCCAGTACGTCGAGGCCGCGGATGATTTCCGTGCCATAGATCAGACCGTTGTACCAATAGCTCGACCAGAATCCCCCGGTGACAAGGGCTTCGGCGTCGATGGGTCCGCGATCGAAGTAAGCGATCTCCACGGGCTGGGTGGAGTTCGTGAAATCGATAACCGATATGCCGCCCTGGTACCAAGACTGCACAAAAATATCCCTTCCGGGTATCGGTACGATGGCGCCATTGTGTGCGACGCAATTCTCTTGCTCTAACTGAGGCGCGGGAATCTTGAAGTAGCTTTGGAATTCGAGCTTGCCGTCAACGATGTTGTAGATGGCATCGGCCCCCCAATCGAGTGGATCAAAGGCGCGACAGCGTGGGCGACCGCCACCGCCCCATTCGTCAGTGAACAACACCTTGGTACCGTCGTTGTTGAATGTCGCGGAATGCCAATAGGCAAAACCCGGATCGGTGACGACGTCGATACGATTGGGTTTCATGGGATCAGTGATATCGAACAGGATGCCGTTGCCAGAGCAGGCCCCGGCAGCGATATTCAGTGACGGAAATACGGTGATATCGTGGCATGCGTCGGTGGTATAGGTGTCCTGTGTGTCGTTACCGTGATCACCGCCGCGCCACAGGCCCGCCACTGCCCCGGTTGCTTCATCAGCGAAAACAGCAGGGCTGTCGACAATTCGTGAGGCGGCTGGGTCGTCTACAGGAATTTCGACAACGTCGATACGGAAGAGTGCGGTACGTGTGTCGCCGGGAGATTCGTCGAAGCAACGGTCCATTTCTTCTTGCTCTCGGATGCTTGAGGTGCCGGAGTTGTAGACGATGATTTTGCCGGTTTCACCGGGTCCGGCGACGACAGAGTGAGTATGGGAGCCTCGGCAGGTCTGCACGGCTCCGACTTGTTTGGGCTCTGATAAGTCGCTGATGTCGAAAATCCGCAGCCCGCGAAAGCGCTCTTCGCTGACATCTTCGGCAATGCCCTGCAGTCCACAATCCAGTCGACTGCGGGTTTCTTGCACTGACATGATGAGCAGATCACCGACGATGGACACATCACCTTGGCCGCCGGGACAAACCACAGAACTGATGAGTTTGGGCATGCCTTGGTTCCCAAGGTCGTAAACGTTGAATCCGTGGTAGTTGCCAGCGACCAGCGTATTGCCTGAAAACGCCATATCGGTATTGGAAAAGCTCAGCATGGGATAGCGCTGACGCGATTCGCTTTCGGTGGGCTTTCGTTTGGCCTCCTCTTCATCTTTCCCCTCATCGTTCTCTTTATGTTCGTCGCCCTCTTTTTCTTGTTGGGGGTTTTTGGCCTTGGGAATTTCGTTTGGATTGTTCGGGTCAATAAAGCCGGGTGGTTTGGATAGTGATGAGACCAGTTTGAGGTTTTTGATGGCTATGCCAGCATCGTTCAGCCCGGGTTTTAGGTTGGCGCGAGGGTCTTCTGACAGGGTGACCAGCAGCGCGTGCATGCGTTCAATTTCAACCCGCTGATCGTTCTTTACGTCACCAACGAACTCAAACAACACCGGGTCATAGGCCGAGCCGGGTTGATCGAGCAGATTTTCCACCATCTCTACCGCACCTTCGTGATGCGCAATCATCAGCTGCAAAAACAGCCGATCAAAGGCCGTAGCGTTGGCGGCTGCAAGTTCTGCCATTTGTTCCGGGGTTGCCATACCCTTCATGAGCGATCCGTTAGCATGGTCGGAATGGCTGTGTCGCATAGACATGTCGTTATTTGATACTGGCTCATCTCGGTCAGCTAGCCAGCTTTGCATGAATTCAATTTCGTCTTTTTGCGATGCCTTTATCCGACCGGCAATTTGGCCTAATTCGGCCTGATTCGTCCGTTCACTTACCAGTTCCGCCATTACCAGAGCCTGCTCGTGGTGAGGAATCATGCCCTGCATAAAGGAGACGTCGTCGGGGGAGTAACTGGTGTCAGTGATTGCGACAGCCTCAATTGGCGTAAGCGTTTGTCCAACTTCTCCTGGTGCGCCCGGCTGGACGATGGGGGCCTGAGCATGGCCCGCAGATACGACGATGGCGCTAACAAAAATGGGGAGCAATTTAGCTCTTTGCATGGCTGCTGAATCCTTTTCACGAGGAACCGGGATGGTGTTACTTTAGTCGCGCCTTGCTTTGATAAGCAATGATGTCAG
>CENT01097830.1_pt1 | contig 10885 bp, 2 predicted proteins | sample 530141 | NCBI WGS metagenome assembly CENT01 (sample SAMEA2591074, study PRJEB7988) | marine metagenome | isolation source: saline water (ENVO:00002010), including | reverse complement strand
AATATTTTTAGAAAAGCCTTCTTTCTTATTCTTTGTCGCATGACTTTGGCTCAACTGATTGCCAGATGTAACAAGCACTCTTTCGATCACAATAGATCCAACTGCAGCTTTTGGTCTAGAAACCTTAATATGCGCCTCGCCCTCTAATGTTCCGGGTAAGTCTACTGAAAATTCTTTGCTTGATTTGCTAGAAATTTTAATGCTCTTACTTGCTACTACTTGATCATGACGGTCAACTACCTCAATTAAGACCCATCCATTTCCAGTTCTTTTTTTCGCAACAAGCCTTAGCTTATCGGGATTAGAGGCCGAAAACTTAGTGTAACAATAATCTTTTGGACCAAATACGGATGGCAGCACTATCTGTCCGCCACCCCTTGAGTGCCAACGCTTTCTTTTTTGCGAATCAAATACATTCATTTTATACTCAATATCTTTTTAGCAGCATTCATCCAGGTATATTCTCTAAGGGTTTTGCCAATCTCTTCTTCAAAGTCTGGGAGTAAGTTGTCTTTATTTTCAAAAGCATTTCTCATAGAGTGTTTCAAAGAATCTTTTTCAGGCATATATATTTGAGCCCCCTTGGATGGCCTCCAGTATTGATACTCCGCAGGAGCATAAACCCTTTTTGATGCAACCTCTAAGGAGTTATTTTTATTTAAAAAATCAGCTTGCCCCGTAACATGTGGTGCCACAACAAGCATCCCTGCCGCCATCCCCTCAAGTAGTGGCAGCCCAAATCCTTCGGAGGAAGTTGCGCTAATCAGACAATCACAAGTGTTATAAAGCGGAACCAAGCTATCATAACGGTGAGTTACAAGCTCAACCTGGGGAAGCCTTTTTCTCGGATGTCTCCTTTGGGCCTTTACAACCTCTTTCCTTACATTACATTCGAACTTATATTTTGGTTTTTTAAGGGATGTTTTTAGCACCAGACAAACATCTTCGCTCGCACTAAACTCGCCATAATATGCGTCCAACAATATTGCTATATTTTTTCTATAATGTGGTATTGAGACATTTAAAAACTTAAATTTTTTACGAGTTTTTAAGTTATTTACCTTGTCTTTTCTAATATATTCCTCAGGCCATATTCCGTGTGGCACTACAATACACTTTTCGTCAGGCCAGCCGGCATCAACAAATACTTTTTTTGAAAAATTGCTAGAAGGCAGTATATAATCAACATATTTGTGGGAATTGCTCCACGCAGATGGCAGAACCGTTGACTCATAATTATATATAGCAATTTTTAACTTTGAGTCTGGAGAAAATCTATCTTTAAAATTCCTTGGCAGTGTATATGATAAATCTATATCAGCATCTTTTGCTTCTGATTTCATCTTATGCCACTGAAGAGGCACTAGCTCATATCCGTTTATGCTGTCTATATGCAAGTTTGCACCATGACGAATAAAGGACTCTGCTAAAGACCTCATTGTTACTGACCAACTATGGCTAGTGCCCAGCATTGATTTTATGCGAATAGACTTAGGCTTCATGTTTTACATGATACTGTAAAAAGTAGAATTTATTTTAAGGAAGATGGAAGTAGCAAGGGAATGGCCCTTCTACAAATGTTCCCGTAGCAGTGCTTCCTGCGACGAAGAAGCATAGCTCATCCTCATCAAAGTCAGAAATATCAGTGCAAGCCCCTATTCCTATTCTGGCAAGATCTGATATAGAAACCTCAACATCATCGTTTTTAAATCCAGACTTCTTAAGATATACTCCAAAATTTAAAACAGTTCTATTTGCCTCATTAACAGTATCGTATAAGATATTCTTCGTATTAAGGCTGACGATTCCTGTCGCAGCATCAATTGAGGCTCCAACCTTAAACACAACCCCGGTTGTAATATCCTCATACTCTATTGTCATAATCATATCTCTGTCGAAACTGAATGATTCTACTGCAAACTGGCTTGGCTCTATCACCAGTGCCTTTTGGAAGCCCGGAAGGTGTGCTCCTTGGGCTAAAAAGTAGATTACTATACTGGTAATGTCAATTGAGACTGATTCTCCAGCATTTAAATTTCCTGTAGAAAAAGTAGAGACGAAAGAGTGATTTTGCTCCAAAGGATAGTTTATAACTGTTCCAAAATTATTTGCGTTAACAATGTCATAAGGAATAACATTGAATAGTTGAGCTGAGTTTATTGCAGAAGCAGCTGTGAGCTCTAATGATGCAGATATAATATTTGTTCTTCTTGTTAGCAAAAACGGGAAAGCAGCAGTAATTCGACTAACACTGCTATCTACAGATCTTTCTACTAAAATTATGTCTGATTCTGATAAATCTTGTGTCAAATACTCTCCATTTAAAACTACATCATGAAGTGTGCAAGCGTAGTCGAGGCCAGTATTTGGATTGTCATCTTGGGATAGCTCGAAAGACACCTGAGTATCGCCAAGACCAGGCTGAACAGGTATAAGGCCCCCGATTCTTACAAACTGGCCGTCAAATAAGCTGTTTTGGTCTACATTGCTTTTATCGTGATACATTGCGAAAACTGCTTCATCAACCCTTCTCAATCTGAATCTCAACTCTTCATTTATACCCGAAGAAGACTCCTCCTCAAAGCTAAAATCGCTCAATATATTGCCAGTAGCAGTATCGTATATGGTTCCAGAGTAGAATATTTTTGTAGACTCATTTGCTATCTGCTTCCAGCCAAGCTTAAGGGTGCAATGGGTTCCGTCATCATTTACAATCTCTGCTGTAGAGCAGAAAATTACACTTCCAAAGATCAAAGCGCCCTCTTCCCAAGTGTTTCTGGATGCAACGAAGTCAATTACGAAATCTCCGGATAAGTCACTAATTGTTGCTTCAGGGTGCTTGATTTTAGCATATCTATAATCACTATTTATAGTAGTTAAAGAAAACTCTGCCGGCTCATTGGCACCAGCAATTTTGGTAATATTTGCATTTGCAGAAGATTCTTCAGGCCATTCCGTAAAACCTAACAGATTAGGGTATGTGTGATCAAAAAAGGCCTCCCCTATAACCTCAGAAGCAGTATAAGTCTCTGTTTCGTCTGCGTAACCATCGGTTATATAGCCATCGACAAGAGCATCAACATGAAGGCTCGCTATACATTGAGAGAACTTGACCCTACCCTTGGTGACATCTGTACTGCCGCCAGAATCCTCACATCCGACATAAGTGCCATCCGAATATGTCATCGCCGGATACCCAGAGGCGGTCTTACAGCTACCATCTTCAGACTTTACAAAGTTCTTGTAAAGATCAATGGCGCAATCATCAACCGTACCTGGTGGCAGAGGAATAGAGACTGTGGCATACTCTATATCTCCATGATATGGCTTTCCAGGTTCTGTATATATTTCTCCATTTGGAATAAATAGGTCGTTAGCAAGAACCTTTTGGTTCTTAAAAACAGGAGAACACTTCTCTCCAGATATGCACTCATCATCACTGCACTTACATGTATCATAAACTTCTTCTACAAAGTTCGTCTCCACGTACCTTCTTAAGTCACATGCGTCCACAAAAAGAGAATCAAAAGAAGCTCCCTCATGTGCGATTAGCCATGATGCCTCTGAAAACGGAACCTTAGAAAGGCCATGATTATTTGCAATCATATTTGTTTCAGTACCACTATTTATTATGATGCTTAAGTCGCCAGATCCAGAGAAAGAAACTTCTGTTCCATCTGAATTTTCCACCCCAACAAGAACCTCAACGCCCGATGCATCCACCACTTTGGAGGCAATAACATAAGAGCCATCATCCGCTCCTGCTTCAGAAACGTGAATTATATCTCCCTTTCGAACAATTAATGCCTGCTCCTCGCCTTGCATGGTTACAGATATCTCATTAGACCCGCTGAACGTTAATCCGGAAAGAGAAGTGGATGGATCATCTTCTGATGAGTAAATCTGAGGAAAATTATCTTTTAATAAAAGATTTTCAACCCTGACTCTTAATACATTTATCTTTTCGGGAATAGAAAAATTATTTAGCCCACCAACAGCGTTTTCTGCAAGATCAATATCATCTCCATCTACTGTGCCGTCGCCATTCAGGTCAGACTTTAGGAAGTCTAAGTAGCTTATCTCCCCTCCCAGTATTCTTCTCTCAGTAGTCTCGGTATTTATAGTGTTTCCTACTACAGACAAAAGCCTTACTATGTCTGAGTTTGTAATGCTTCCATCTCCATCGAGATCGCCTGCCCGATGAACTTCGCACGTTACCTCTACAATTCTGTATCTAGAATTGCAATCACAGTTTATATCTGGAGAAAAAACTCTTCCTATCAAGTTTTCTTTTATAATATCTGGATCCGGGTCTATAATCAAAAATTCATCTGCAGCGATTAGCCCAGGAAAACTCATCTCCCCAACTATATCCTGTGCCTCTTTGACATTATTATCAGTCACTCTCGCAAGAATTATAGGGATAGAATCATCATCATATTGCGATAGCTCTTCCGCAGAAAGTACCGCTATAGATGGGTAATCTGAAATTCTAGTATTTACAAAATTTCCTGTCCTAGGGTGAATGTTTGGACTATCAAATTTGTCCATCCTACTTAATACTACATAGTTTCTTTCGCCTTCAGCTATGCTTTTTAAGTCAATATTTCTTTCGTATAAAAGAACCTCTGTGCTTCCGACAAAATCTTCTGTCTTCGGAAGAACAATTGGATATCCATCGCTAGAGTAAGCTACTCCGTCTGTAATTTCCACTGAGCTTGTATGCAGAACGAACCATAGAGAGCTGTCTTTATCATCAACAAATGTTGAGTTATTTGGATCAAACTCTATGAACCTGCTCGTCTCTTTGCCAAACTCTTCCTGAGCAGTTAGAGCTTGGCCATTAGACCTTTTTCTAGAAGGCTTTGAATAAGCTTTCTCCATAACGACTGTACCAGTGCGATTATCCCCCCTTCTGCTTATAAGGAAGGCATAAAACTCGTCCCGCTCCAGGCTCGGCTCAATATTCGGATCTGCGATAAGGGTTCCTGATAGGTCAAACCTAACTGGTGCCGGAATATCAGATAAAATTACGCCAGCAGCCTTAAGGTCATCTTGGCTGTAAGAAATCTCTATCAAAGGTGATTGATCTGGGTCAAAGTCAATTAAGTTGTTAGGCTGAGGATCGGTTATGCACTTTATGTCTTTTGATAAACGATGCACAGAAAGAACTATGTCTCCCGAAAAATCAAACTCACTCCCTATTCCTGCAAGCTCATCCTTTTGAACGGAAAGCAGTACGTCAATGCCCTGTATGTTATTTGACTTTGACAAAAACTTTTGCCCATAAGATACAGTTTGGTCACCGTCCTTGCTGAAGTAAATTTTTTCTTTTGACGATAATTCAAAGTATATGTCTGAAAAGTTATACGAAGATCCAAGGGCAGATTTTACTTCATCCTCAATGCGCCTGTCTGTTGAAGATGTAATAAAGCTTCTTAGGCCTATATTTGGAGACTCTATTTGTTTTGTAGAATTTGATTTAGAGAATACTTTTAAAGGCTCAGATTCCCTAATTAAAATACACCCATCAGATCCTGCTGTATTTTTACTCTCAACATAGGTTTCGTCCTCTGACCTGCCATCACCACCCGACAGATTATTGAATAAAATAGCGACAACATTTAAATAATAATTTTCAGTTACCTTAACGCCATCTGCAGAAAACTCTAAAATTTCAACTATTAGATCCCCACCCTTATTTAAGCTGCTATAAGTGGTGCCTAATATCATTATCTTTGCGGTTACAAAACCTCCTATTTTAAGGTTTTTTGCCTCCACCTCTAATCTGTTGCCATAATCTCTATCGCTGGGCTGCCTATCAATTTTTAACGGCTTTCCATCAAATCTCCCTGATTCAACTAGGAACTTAGTTTCTTCATTTCCCTCATCAGAATAGTGTCCCGGATTTAATGAGTCGAACAGCACTCTGCTTCCAAACAGCCTATCCCTTAAGACACCGCTAGCATGAAAGTCTTTTGTTAGGTCAGAAACTAGACTTCTGTGATGAATTTGTTCTGCGTCTAAATCAGACTCAGTAACTCTCTGCCCGTCAAAAAAATTTACCCTTGCCGGCCTCTGTCTGTTAGCTTTTGCCATTGAAATAATCTCCTAGCTTACTCTCTTCGATAGATCTCATATTATTAATAGAGGTATTTAACATGATTCTCTTGGAAATATAACATTTGCATTAGTATGTGCAGGCTTCATCCTGTTTACAAGCTGAACGATTAAATCCTCGATCTCTTCGTCTTTAATTTTACCAAAATAGTCTAATACCTTTATATCAAAATTAAAGATTCCACTTACCGGATCTGTTATAACCGCATAACTGTTATTATTTTCGTCTGAATCAAAATTTATTATAAGTGAAGTTAAGTCATCCTTCTTTGCAGGCCTAACTGTATTTAAATTGGCTGAAAAGCCTATGTCAACAAATTCTCCGGTAGATAATTCTGTCATAGACCTATCTTTCCTGCTTATTCTGATGTTATCCATCCTTGAAAGACTTGATTTCTCTGCAAAAATATCAGAACCAACTGATATGGACCTAAACTCATCTTTTACGGATATCTTTCCTCCTGACACAACAGGTTTTAAATCCCCTCCTTGCCCAAACAAAATTCCAGAACCATAAACTGCAGCCTCATCGCCATACCTAACTTCTTCACAATCCTCTCCATCTACAAACATCTTTATATAATCCGAAGAAGAATTTGCCTTATAAGAGCATACGATTCTGTGCCAAGTGTTTCTGTTCCAATCAATAGATTTTGAAACCGTATGAGTTTCTCCTGACGCAGTTATTGAAAAAACAATTCGGCTAAATGAATCTTTATATATTGATATCCTATCTCCGCTGAAGTTGACTGGCACATAAGATACAACTACGCTAACACGACTTCCTGGTAATGCACTTTGAAGCTTCACCCTTCTCCTGTCGGGACTCAGCCTACACCCTACAGAGAAATCTTTATCCACACCTGTTCCGCCACTCAATCTTCCGGTTACTTTATCTCTATAAATTTCATCCAAAATAACAGAGCCTTTGTCAGACAGGTTATCATACGAAACCCTATCTGTATCAGAAATAAGCTCTATTCTAACTATTTTTTTAGCTTGAGATGGCAAGTTTATTTCGGTCGGACTACTAGAGGTTAACACCTTCTTTGCTACAGAGCACACATCAAGATAAACACGATCCTCCGTATCATTAAGAGTGGACAGCAGAGGGCTTACCCACATTTCTATAGTTCCAGAGTCCTTTCTGAAATAAGAGTTGTGGTTATCCATCAAGAGCGGCTTTACATCAAAGAACCTGCCTGATACTCCAAAGTATTCATTTACACTAGTATGACTTACCATCATGTCATCGGACCTATTGAGCTTAGCCTCATTAAATAAAGGCCCTCCTTGAGCTTTATGCACCTCAATAAACGTTTCTTTGGCGATGTTTTTATCAAAACCCATCCTAATCATCTTTGACTCAAAGTCAGACATGCTGTTAACAGAGCTCAGCAAATGCTCCCGCTCCGCCCTGCCAAGCTTATATTTAAAATTCCCCTCGGCATCCAAAAACTCTTTGCCTCTTAGCCTTCTTGATTGCATTTCAATTGGATTGTCAAAGTTAATAAGAACCAAGGTTTGATCATCAACACAAGAAGGGTTAGGATTCAGATAGTCGCGAGTTACGCTTCTTGTTCCAGAGGTATATCTTTGGTTTACCCTTGTGTCATCTGACATTTCAGATAGTATTTTTAATTCATCGATTATTCCTGAAAAAGAATTTTCTCCATTCATATCACATCCAAAAAACAGATCATCACCGATCATTGGCAGAGAGGCCTTCATAAAGCAGGGGTACTTAACCAGGTAGTTTCCAGGATGAAGCTCAAACGGAATTGAGCCGCTGGTGCCAAAGGAGCTAATGTAAAAGCTTCCGTTTACATACTTATAAACCTCTGCATACTCACCATTATTATTTGGAACAGTTATATCGTCAGACTCAAGAATACTTATAACGAATGGCTCGTAGTATGGATCCAGAACTCCAACGCTTCCAAAAATATCGCTTACGCTCAAAAAAAGCTTTTTCCCCGCAAGTCTACCGTTGTGTGTTATCTCAAACTCTTCATACCCCGTTCCATCAACAGTCTCTCCCACAACAGTTACCGTGCTTCTGAATGCTGGCTCCGCCATTTGTTCGGCGTAGCTATCAGCATAACCATCTGGGGTCCACTCTCTGCAAAAAATAGCATTATCAGAGTCGAACTCTAAAGTTAAAAGCCTTCCGTGATTAGCCTTAGACACTCTTCCTGACTCAGAAGACAGCTTTGAAGATCCGTCTGCCAGATGAACCTTGCAGTTAAAATCTGCAACATATACTCCATCCTCAATGTCTACACTAACCTCAGGAATCATTCTATCCAAAATGATTCGCCTTATACTTACATCAGAAAGAGATACTGGCTCTGCAGCATGATGAAGAAGAACGCTTCTTCCGCTATTCGGATCATTGCCTATTTTGTCCAAGTTATAATAAGAAGAACTGGACAAGTTTACTTTGTTGTTAAAAAGAGCAAAGTTTAATCCAAAAGTTTTTATATGAATGTTTGAATCAGCAAAGCTGACTGATGATACCTTGTTGCACCTACTGTCATCTCCTACGAAATCTATTACCCTTGTATCTAAATTAACCCTATATTTTGGACTAATAACATCCTCGCCCGACACAATCACTATCTGCGAGTCTCTTACTACGTAGCCTATTCCGCCCAGCTCAAAAACATTGCCCTTACAATCTTCTCTATATATCGAAAACTTAGAGTTTCTAAGGTCTGTGTTAATTTTCTTCTTTAAGCCTGCAGCTGGAGCTAGTTCAAATTCAATATTTGAATCAGATGCATCAAATATAACTGGCTCTAAATTATCCCCAGACACAAAGTTAAGCTCTCCATCCTTAACGCTACTAATGATGTATTCGCCGCCAATATATCTTGATCCAACTCCTGCTCCAGTTATCAAAATTGTTCGCCCGATAAGATCATTAGAAAAGTCAGCATCATTGGATATAAACTTATTGGTTCCAGCCAGTATTGTGCCATCTTTATACTTTTTCCCATAAGCAATATTGTCCACAACAAAGCTTTGCAGAACCTCTTTGCTTACATCTGAAAACTTTGTATTTAAAGCAACCTTTGCTGGGCCACCGAATCGGTATAGGCTCGGTGCCTCAAGTCCGTCGACAAATAAGTGCATTTCATCTTTTTCATATATCGTATTTAACCTCCAGCTTGCAGAGACATGTCTTAGCTCGCCTGGCTTGAAGTGCTTAATATTTGTGGCTATATTAAATACATTTCGAGATGAATTAGATTTTTCGCTATAATCTATTATCCTAAAGTTCAGAAAGCCTTTGCCATCCTTAAAGATAGAGATTCGCCCACGACCTTCTTCTACCCCTGAGTCTAAAAGAAATCTTTGCCTATCGGATGACATGCATATTTCATCTACATCAAATATCTCAGTAGGAGAAAGGTCATCCAAATATCCGTCCACATATCCATCTACATATCCGTCTTGCAGGAAAAAATTATCTAAATGATAAGTTTTAGGGTAAAACTCAAAGCTAACCAACGAGTCCGTTGATATAAGCATATCCGAGCTTTCCAGGGTAGGCACCCCAGACTCGTTCCTTCCGATAAACTCGACAAGAGTTATATCTATTGCCGAAGGAAGGTACCTCTCGTGAAAAGAATTGGTGTCAGTAACGCTTGAGTCAAATAGGTGAATCGCAACAAAAGGCTCTCCCAGAAAATTACATCGATCTGTGTCTCTGTCAAAGTCATCAACCGAAACCCTGCTTATAACCGAATAATCAGAAGATATAGTTACCAAGCCCTCATCATCCTTAGAGAATGTAAGCGTACATATACCGTCCTTATCCCAGTCAAAATACGATATATCAACTATTCCCCCTGTGTCCCCAGAAAAGATCAAAAGAAGCGGATATCCACTATCAGACACTCCTAAAGAAAGCTTTGCGTTAATCTCCCCATCATATATGTGCAGAGGAGATATGGGAACTAGGCTTCCTGATATATCGCCGTTAAACCTTGATAGCCTGCCTTCATAAAGAGAGTTATAATCAAAGGACGATACTCTGAAGTTAACTTTCGCCTCATATGAGCCGGAGTGACATGGCAATCTGGTGAAAATAAGATTTCCATCGGAACTTTTCTGCGCATCATCAGGTAGGGGTTTGGATCCTGACATTCTAAAGATTCCATCCACAACATCTGTATCAAAATGTCCGTGCTTTGCCCAGGCACCCCTTCGTCGGTCTGCCCCTCCGGTTAAAAAATTTATCAAGGTAGAGTCAGTTTCCTCTATCTTGCTCCACCCCACAAGATCAAGCGGCTCCCCTCCACAGTACCTATAATGAGCAGAGCAATCGCCCTCAGCGTAACATCCAGTCTCTCCATCTACTTTTCTCGACCTTGTAACTGAAGAGAATTCTCCATCAGACCTCACCTCTCCGCGAACCCTGTTGCTAATAGAAGCTCTTTCTCTGATTACCTCATAGCCTCCAGATGGAAGTGTTTTTACTGAAACCGGTACAAGCTCAGAATTAGCAAGTCGTGTTCTGAGAATCCATTGACCTAAGTCTCCAGATACAGCGTTTTCACACAAATCGTCGTACCCTATAAAGACACCTTCCCTTGAATCAGCAAGATAAGGTAGCCCTATTGAGCTTGCGTTATCATCATTTTTATTTAAAGAAAATGGCAACCTATCTGGCGTTGACGCCTCTGAGCCTATATATATATCTTCCAAGGAATACTTGCAGCGAATATTGTAGTTGATCTTCCTGACATCAATTGTA
>CENT01026390.1_pt1 | contig 10912 bp, 12 predicted proteins | sample 530141 | NCBI WGS metagenome assembly CENT01 (sample SAMEA2591074, study PRJEB7988) | marine metagenome | isolation source: saline water (ENVO:00002010), including | reverse complement strand
AAGGCATTTTTTAACTCACTTAAAATTTCAGCTGCTAAATCTTCTTCATCGTCTTGTTTATCTGCTTTATCTGCGAAATAACCCTCAATCGAAAAACCTTTTACCTTACCAGTTTTCACATAGTTGTTCCAAACCTCATCATTCTCAACTTTAATAGCACCCATCCACGTTCCTAGCGGCACGTCCATTCCATAGGCGTTTGACTTATCATTTTTCTTATCCTCAACAATCCAGCTTTCAACCAGTGTTAACCCTTTTATTTTATCTGCGTGTTCTAGTGTTGCCGCTGATTGGTTACCTTGCTTCAAATATAATTGCGATGCTCTTTGCACTGTTTGGCGGCTAAAATAAATGTAGTATTCATCAGCACCGCTTTTTCTAAAAATTGGTTTGTTTGGAATAAGTATTGGGCCAATAAGTATTTTTTTATCCTCATCGGCTTTTTCAAATTTAATTTCGTGCGTTTTAAGCGCAACAAAATCTTCTTCAATAGCAGGGTTTTCTACAACGCTGATTGCTTCAACGAAATTATCCTGTTCCTCGTCTAAAATAAGTTCAACTATTTTCATAATGGTATAACGTTTTTGTTATGTTATTTTGCATTTTATTAAATACTGGCCCCCTCAACAATGTTTCTTTCAAGCGCCTGCGCAGTTGATACATCTGTTGCGGTAACAAACGCTTTTACAGGTTGTTGGCTTTGGCCGCCTATTGCTTGCGCAAGTTGGTTTGTTCCGCTGGCCCCTACAACATTAAAAGCTGGCGCCTGGGCTTGCGTTGCCGCACCTGCTGCTGCTGTTACTGGTGTTGGCGCTGATGCACTGCCTGCGCCTGCTGCCTTTGTTTTGCCTACTGCTTTTTTAACTTGGCCGATTATTGAAATACCTTGACCGATAGCTGCTGCAATAGTTATAATGTTTTGCGGGAAACCAATTTTAGAAGATTGGGAAACGTTTTGTGCTGCATCAACACCAGCTTCCGCAACTGCCGATTTTCCTTTAAATGTAATTTTCTTTAAGTCCATTATCATTTCTTTCATTGTAAGCATATTTTTAGCAATTAAAAGCGCTTGCCCGACTTTACTTTCGGCCCCTGCTATATTTGCCACTGCTTGCAATGCTGCTTGCTTGCTTGCTACCTTTTGTCTATCTAAATTTTCTTCCTGGGCTGCATACTCTGCTAAAAGCGATTGTTTTTGGGCCTCACTTAACATCTCATCATCCAACAACATTTGCCTGCGCTGTGCTAGCACTTCCCTTTGCATTTCAAAGTCCATTGCTTCAAACTCTTTATCTATTTGTAAGCCCTCAAACTTTTCTTGTTGTTTTTTATTACGTTCCTCTGTTTCCTTTTCATCATCTTTTGCCTTGGCCTCGGCCTCAACAGTATCGTAGTAAGCATTGACCTGCGCCAACGCATTGCGTTTTTCTTCCTCTGTTAAAACTAAATCGTTTATTTCTTTTAAGGCCCGTTCCCTGGCTAGTTTTGCTTTATCCTCGTTTGTTTTGGCTGCATCATCTAGCGCTTTTTTAGCGTACTTTTCTTCAATAGTAGCTAATTTTTTTAATGCCTCTTCACGCTTTTTTGCTGCTTCATCTGCTGCTTTTTGGTTCTCCTCATCAATTTCCGCTTGCACCTGGGCTGTTTCTTTTGCTTGCGCTGCTTTTTCTGTTCGCTCTGCTTTGCCTTTTTGTTGTTCTGCAAACCTAGCATAAAACGTCAACCTATTTACTGCAACTTCCTGCAATTTGTCAACTCCTTTTTGTAGGTTTTTGCTGCCATTTAAAATTGTTTCGTTGGCCTCTTTTATACGCCTTTCCGCTGCTGCCTTATCAATGGCTTTACCGATAAGCGGTATGCGTGCAATTTGCAACAATGCTTCATTTGCGAACTTTTTAATGTTACCGCCAAAAATTTGAAACAACCCTTTGTAACTATCAACAGTTCCGCTAAATTGTAGCTTTGCGTTTTCCCATTTATCTACAAAAGAAAATGCAATAAAATCAACAACAATACCTAGCCCAGTGATTGCCTTTGTTAACCCCTGTACAAACAAGCGCTGTATTTTATTTATTGGCCCCGTGCCGTCCTCTAGGCCTAGTAAAAACCCTTCCCAGGCAGATGCAAGTTTAGTTGTGTCCCCTGCTAAATTATCAAGGCGTGTTGCTGCAATGGCTTGGGCAGCCCCTTCAAACTTTTCGCCCGATACCTCAATAGTATCGCCAGCGGTTTCCATTTTCTCGTTTAGTTCCTCAATAGCTGGCTGGTTTTCTGCAAGTGTTAAAAGTGATTTTGCACCAACAACACCCACCAACTCAACAGCTGTATTAAGTTTATTGCTACTGCCAGCAACTTTTGCCATTGCCTCATCTAGCGATATTCCCTCTTTATTAAGTTGTATAAATGTTTTTGATAAACCAGTTCCCGCAATACTACCTTTTAAACCGTTATTTGCTAGCACGCCCAAATAGGCAGCTGTTTGCTCAACACTAACCCCCAGGGCCTTGGCAGTTGGTGCGGCTAGTTTAAAACTTTCTGTTAACGTGCCAAAGTTTTGCGCAGAACTTACGGCAGATTGAGCCATAACATCAACAACCCTTTGCGTTTCCGAAGTATCTAGCCCAAACGAACGCACAACACTTCCTGTAAACTCTGCTGCGCTTGCAAGGTCAACATCTAACGATGCGGCCAAGTCCAAAACCGCAGGCGTTGAATTAGCAATATCAGCAACGCTAAAACCTAGCTTTGCCATTTCGGTTTGTAATGCCACAACTTGCGATGCTGTAAACGCAGTGCTGCTTCCTAATTGTTTGGCCTGGTCTGATAACTGTGCTATTTGTTCGTCTGTTGCGCCTGCAACTGCTTTTAAACCGCTTAATGATTTTTGAAACTGCTTTCCTGTTCCTGCTGCTTTTACTAGCACACTGGTTAACGCACCAACTGCAACAACAAGCGCACCAACGCCCGTACTAACTAGCGCAGCGCTAAACGCACGTAAAGCTGGTATTGCACCCAGTACAGCGCCTTTAATGCCTGCAAAGGCAGCGCCCATTCCTTTTCCTGTTTTCTTTGCGCCTTTATCAACCTTTTTCAAGTCGGCACCAAGGCCACCCAGCGCCCCTTTGGCCTGGCCCGTTTCGACTTTTATGGTAACTATTTGTTCCTGTTTAGCCATTCTAATTCTCGTTTAAATGTTTTGTATCCCTCTTTTAAATTTGTTGGTTGTTTGTATTTGCCTTTGGCTATTCTTATGTTCTCGGTTTCGCCTTTTACAAATGGTAGCAGCTGCAAAATATCGTTTATCATTATACTATGTTTAAAAGTTCAAAATCGCTTTTCCCAGTTAGCAAATCTGTTGTTAAACTGTTTATCCTGTATTTACGTTGGTTTATAACAACAACATCGTTTAGCTGAATATCAATCATAATGTTTAGCGGCAAATATGCTGTTACTCTTGTTAACCTCTTTTTAGGGTCAAACAAATCAACAATATAGTCCCTGTAAAATTCTTCAAACAGGGTGCCAGTAAATGCCGTATTTAAAGTCCATTCGTTTATCTCATTATTAAAATTAATATTGCTAGTATCTGTTGGTGTTGAGCCGCTAGGCATTTCAACCGAATTGCTTGGCAAAATAACATTTGAGATATTAACCATATTTCCCGCTGTTCCGTCTGCATTAATCGTATCAACAAAAGCTATACCGTACGTATTTTTTCTAACGGGGTAAAATAATAACGGCGCACCTTTATAAGCGTTTTGACTTTCGTTTACTGAATAACCCCATTGAATGAGTTTTTGGTTTCCAGTATTTGCATCGTTCAAACGTTCGAATTGCATATGGCTAAAAGGCGCTTCAACTTTATATAAACGCCCTGCCAGTTCTGCTTCGCCAGTTGTGTAATCAATTTCCCCCCAGCCAGTATTTGCTAACTGTTCAAATCTATTTGCTAAAAAGGTTTTTGTGTCTTTATATTTAAAAACTATTTGCCTATAAGGCAGCGCAGCATCAACCTTGCTTTGCGTGCTATCAATATACTCACTTATATCCCAGGGCTGTGTTCCTGCTGCTGTCCCTTTGCCGTCTTCGTAATACTCTTGAAGCGGTACAATTTTTATTACGCTTGTTGTTTCGTCTGATGCAGCCACATCCTGGAAAGCCGTAAGGTTAAACATTTTAAATAAACCCGTTAAAAATTCTATTGTTTTTATCTCGGGAATTTGTTGGCTTATGTTAAACTGGAAAATAGTTGATGTTGTAAAGCTACCCGTTGAAATAGCGGTTGTTAAATTTGGGTCCCCTTGATTTTGGAAATCAATATACCAGCGCACGTAATTAAATGTCATTGCTTGTGTTGTTGTAATAATTACGGTGTAAATACCATTAAAGTTTCCAAACAAATCACAATCGTTTGTAACAAGCGAAGTCATATCAATATTTTGGCTGCCTGTGTTGTTAGTGCTTACATAAAACGACTGGTTTAACCCTCTTTGTATTCTAACGTCGTAAGGTATTGTTGAGCTGTTTGAATTAACAGAAATTTGCAACTCAAAATCGCCAATAAACTGCGGGCAATCTCCAAAAATAACAAACGTTCCATTAGAAGAAACATTATAATCTGAATTTTGATAAGTAGCAAATGACATTGTTGTTGAAATAGCATTAGTTCCACCCAGGTTTTCAACGTGGCCGCTTTTTCTGTGCAACCATAAAAACAAATTATGCATTTCCAGCTTACTAGTGTTTTTAAAAAAATCGTTGCTAAACTCTAGGTTTATTGGAAAGCCGTTTGCAGTTGTATAAAAATCTTCTATTTCTTCAATAATACGGTTAACCCTAATTGCGTATTTAAGCTGGTTCCATTTAACGCCCCAATCTAAATTCGTTGTATAACTATGATACAAGTTTCCTGTATTAGCATCCGTGTCGCTGCTATCATAATAAAGCCGTTGTGTATGTGTTATTAACGGTGCTATAATATCAGTGCTAGTGCTAAAACTGTTTGTTAATTTATTTTTTACAGCAACAGAGCCGTAATCTAAATTTAAACCCTGGAACGCTAAATCGTTTAATTTATCATCGCCTAGTAAATCTTTTAACTCAACTGTATTTCCAAAAAACGTTATTCGGTATGTATGCGGCTTGCGGTCTTTTAAGTTTACACCCTCTAGCTTTATTTTACCTTTTTTAAATGGCAGGTTGTTTATTTCTAGCGTGCTGTTTACTTTTAACCTAGCATCAAAACCATTTACAATATCATAATTATAATAATGTTTAAAAATTTTATTGTTTGTTTTGCTGGCAGGTACGCTAAAAGTTTTTGTAAACGAAGTAAATATCTTTGCAATATCCCTTACGTTTTGAATTGTTTGGGTTATACTAATTGTTTCGTCCCTAAATAAATCAATCCTTTCGGCGCCAATATAAAGCTGCAACGTTCTATCCATTATCTAACTGAATTAATTTTATCAAACGCATAATCGAAATTTAAAGTGTATTGTATATTAACTTTATCGTTAACGCCAATTTTGCGTTTTAAACTTTGTGTTTTTAAATTTACTGGCGCTGTATTTAGTGCGCCGTCTTCCAGCCAAACTTGTTCACTCATTAAAAGCTGCTCTATCGGCTCATTTAAGCACTCATTAAGCAGTGTTGTGTTTGTTTCAATACTTTGGTTAGCTTTTACATTAAAACGCTTCTTATTGTGCTTAAAAACGCTGTATGCGGGGTTGCCGCTAAAATCTACTGTATTGCGTTTAAATTCTTCGCTTTTAACTTTTGTTTCGGTTGTTGACTTTTTTGTTAACCACATTGTTTGCAACGCCCCAAACTTATTATAAAAAATACTACGTATTGGGTCAAACCTAGTTTCGCAAATTTCTTCCAACGTTATAACCTGTGTTTGCGCTGGGCCAGTTGTGCTTGTTACTGTTATTGTATTGCCTGTAATTAGGTTGTTGCTAGATATAATTATATACTGTATTTTATCATCACTATCATCGCTGTCAACCACGTTTTGCGTCGTGCCTGTGCTATCCCAGTTAGATGCAACTTGTTCCCAAAACTCTGCAACTACATCCCACTGATTATTCGCAGTTGCAGTTGTTGTTATTGTTGGCTCGGCCTCGCTAAAAATAGGTATTTTAATATCACGCCCCTTTACAAATTGAACGCATAAATTAGATTGTAAAACCATTGGCGTAAAACTGCTGGCTGTTGGGTCAGTGCTTGTCCTGGGGTTTATCCCGTCCTCAAAATAACCAAACCCGTCTATTGCTAAATAAGTATCGTTTCCAGTTGTTTGACTTCCGCCGCTAAAAGTTATAGTATTTGCAATATTAACCCAAACTGCATCAACAGCTTCTGTGTAATACTCCGTCTGTAAATAATCACGTATTAATTCGCTAACCTCTAAAACCACAAAATTTCCCGTACTTATTTCTAACGGTGTTTTTGTAATTGTGTAGGTTACGGCAGTTGGTGGATTGGTTTTTATACCGTCCCAAATTTTTATCTCAAACGTTGCGCTAGTCATTGTTCCAGCTTGTGCGCTTTCTTTTATAAAATACGGACTGCGGGTGTTTATGATTGTACTCATTTTTTATTTGTTTTTATTTGTTTGGCTAGCAAAGAAACTTGTTGTGCAATATCCTGCGCAATAGCTGCTGCAAATGGTTGGTCAAATTTTTGTAAGGCATTGCGATAAGGTGCTGTAAAAAACATTGTTGGTTTCAAACCTCTGTTATAAATGTTGCCTGCAATTATATTTGCTATTGTTTTATAGTTGCCTTTGGTAAACCTGCCTTTTTCATCTCTTAATCGTATGTTACGGGCTTTGGCCCAACTAGCAATGCTTGTTACAAATTTATTCCAAGTTCCTGGAAACCTGCCACTGCCAAAACGATACGGCGAATTTGGGGCCTGCTGGCCTGTTATTTTAGCGTTTGGCGATACCTTGCTAGGGTTCGCACCTTTTACACCCTTATCAACGAACTCTGCATATCCAATAGCTTTAAATGCTAGCTTTGTGTTTAACTTACTTTCATTAACATCATATCCTAAACTGTTATACAAATTGCCTTTGCCTTTGCCTGCTTTTGTTAAACGGGTGCGGCTTTGCTGTACAACATATTTTCCAAACTTTTGCAGCACTTGGGTTAACTCTAGGAATTGCATCTGTCTATATTGTTACGGGTTACTAAATCAAACGTAAAGGCCCAGCCAGCCATTTGGTTTTCAAACCTATCGACAAACGGCTCTGCGTTAACAGTAGAACGGTCAACAAAAGTATTGCCGTCATATAAGCTACCGTTAAACAATTTATCGGTTAAATGGTTGCCTATATTTAACATCGTGTTATGCACGTACATTTCGTTGGTGCTTTGGTATATGCTCGGCTCATCGGTTGTATCATCGTTGTGTACCATATCCATAATCAAAATACTGATATTGTATGTTATAATTGTGCTGCTGAAATTTGCATTGTTAACAATTATATGGGCCAGGGGAAAAATGGTTTGCTTTACTAAATCAACATCGCCTATATCGCCCTGGGTTACTGTTGTTATATTTTCATTCGAAAGTAGTTCGTTGCGTAGTATTTCAACAACTTGTAAATAGCTTTGCGCCCCTATGTTTTGATTTACTGCCATTATTTAAAATTCTTTTGTATTTGTTTAGCTTCTAATTCGTTTTTTTCTTTTTCGTATGCCAGGGCCGTTAAGCAAAAATTCATCCCAAGTTTTGTTATTGTTTCAAATCGCCGAATATCGCCCCCAGCGAGAGCGTAAAGGGACTGATACCATCCCCATTTTCTCGCAAAGCCGCCAGCTGCGCTTGTTGTAGTTCCTCCGCTTCCGAACAGTTCATCATAGCGCTCGATAATTCTATCCCTAAACGATAAAAAAAAACAATGCTACTTACAACCGCATCCATTGGCATATTCAGCATCTCATCGTGCAGCAAATCGCCTTGATATTCGTGTATTGTGTATTTATCTTTATGGCTTGTTTTAATAGGCCTGTAAAGCACTGCCATTGCTTTTTCTATTTCCTGCATATTGTGAATGTAGGTGTCTAAATCTATGTATTCGCCAAAAGTCATTTCCTCTAAATTAGGAACAAAACCAAATTCAACATCGCCCATTTTAAAGCGCTGTACTAGCTTTGGCTGCTCTTGTAAAACCTCATAAAGATGCACCAGCAATTCATTGTAATCGTTTAATTGAATGGCTCTTGCTTCCTCAAATGTAATGCCGCAAAATATTTCCAGCATTTTAAGATTAACAAAACGTTCACTATTTTCAGCGCCCGCATTTGTATTTACAATTTTTTCGTATTGCTTATATTCTCGTAATGTAATATCCGCCAAGGATTGCGGCACGTTTAATTTTATCTTCATATCAATATAACGTTTGTTTGGAAAAAGTTTTTGATAAATCTACAAAAAAAAAGGGCTGCATTGCTGCAACCCCTTTTCCATTATTAATCAAACTAAACAAACTATTCTTTTGGCGGCCTGCCAACAGGCCTTTTAAATTCTTCTTTTATTTCTTCTGCCAGTTTTCTGTATTGGCTTTTTTGCCACTCAATTTCCCCCTGGTGTGCTTGGCTAGCCATTCTAAAAATAGCTGGCAAGTCCTTTAACAATTCCCAGGCGTTAAAAACTAACTGTACATTATTATTATCCTCATTGTAAAACTCTATTGTAACATCGCCGTGATAGCCGCTAATTGTATGCGTTCTGTCTATGTAAATTTCCATTGCTTTTTATTTTATGTTATACAAAATTGTTCGGGCCTTTTGCTCTCTGTCCTCAAACTTGCGCCATTTATAAATGTTGCCCTCAATGGCTGCTTCGGTTTTCATTTTTTGGCAAATTCTTATTTGTTGTTTTAAGTCCTCTGCCTGGTTTCTTTCGGGGAAAAAATCACCCGTTTTTTTACCTTTAAAAAATCTGTTTCTGATACTCATAATATATGTGTTTTAATTAGTAAATAAATAAATATAATTGCAAGGCCCAGCAAGCTGTAAAACACAGCTTGATATTTGGCCTCTTTTCTTTTGTTTCTTTTTTCCATTAATTAGTTCTAAATACGTGATACAATGCGCTATCTAAATACACTTCCAATTCCCCGCCGTCATAGGCGCCAAAGTGATGGCCGTAGCCGTCAGCACCGTAACAGTTTTTTGCAGTTTCTTCCCAGTCGATTGCTATCCACCAGTGTTTATCTAAATCAGTTCCGCCTAAATATCCGTCCTGGGTTAACTCTTTTATTCCCTCAACGTAAATATCCCAAATGTAATCTTCGTGGATAAAGCGGTATTCCTCGCCGTCTATGTTGGCGTAAAAATCATTCCAGCTGCTGCCAGTTCTAATTTCGTTTTCAATATCCCGCACCTCGTTGCGGTTAACTTCCAGCTGCAAATCGTTTGCTATAAATTCTAAAATACTTCTAATCATAATGTTATTATTTATTGTAAAACGCTGTGCTGCGTGCAAGGGCTGCTATTTTATCTTCCTGGCTGCCTTGTAGGCGCCCGCATACTGGCACGCACTCTGTTGTAACAATTTCGCCTGCTTTTATTTTTTTGCTTTTGTAAACCCAGCTGTCTGCTAGTTTAACTTGCTGGCGGCCTGCATAGCCAAACACTTTTCTGTCGGGCTGCTCTGCATACATACTGCCGTAAAACTTTCCTTTGTAGTAAATGTCTATGGCGTATTTTGTTATCTCAAATTGTGGTTGCATTTTACTTTGTTTTAATTATAAAGCTAATATAATACTTTTTTTTAAGTTATACAAATGTTTTAATAAAAGGGGGCTGCTGCCCCCCTTGTTGTTATGCTACTTCTTCGTAGTCCCAACCAAACACTGCGTTTAGTACGTTGTGCTTATTTACACGGCTTTCGGTTTCGCTGTAACCCATACCACAAACAAAATCAACAGTAAATGTTTTTGGGGTTTCTTTTACAACCTTAATTTCTTTTACTCTAGGATTCCAATCTTGCTTTAACTCAACACGCACAGCGCTATCAAGTTCAATGCCCTCTTTTAAGTATGCCATTTTTTGAAAGTCCTCTGCTTCTTTTTCAACTTCCTTAATTGCGTCCCACTCTGCTTTCAAATACTTTCTGTAGTGCCAGTCCGCTGGCTCAACATCAGCTAGGCAAGTGCTTAACATAGCTTTTATTTCTTCCAAGTTATCTTCAATAAATCTAGCAATGTTTGCGCCGTCGATAATTGTATCTAAATAAGCATCGTAACCGCCTTTGCCTTGTTCTATTCTCCAGCTGTAAGCGCTAACCTCAACTGTTGTATTTTCATATCTAAAATCGCTGTTAAAATATAAATTGTAGTTTGGCTTAACCATTGTTGAAGTTCCTAGGCAAGCATAACCAAACGCCTCAACGTTTTTTAGTTCTAAATTTTCAGTAACAAATTCAGCAAACAATGCTTTTTTTGCTTGCTCTTGGATGTTCCAATACTTTCGGTCTTGGGCTTCTATTGCCTCAATTTTTTCTTTTAATTGTGTAATTGTAAGTTGCATAATTGTGTTTTGTTTTAATTAATAATAGTACAAAGATATTAAAAGATTTTAATAAACCAAATAAATAACTAAAAAATTTTAAAAAAAGTTTTGCCAACAGGTTAGCGCACGTAGTATTTTCCGTATTGTGGTCGGCCTAATTTGTTGACAATAGAGTAACGCAGGGCGTCGATTGCGTGGTTGAATGCATCTATTGGTTTATTGGTTAGCTGGCCGTTCTTATCTTCTATGTATTTATAATTGCGCAACTCTTTTATAAGGTTTATGCTGCCTGTTGTTACGTGCAGCTTATAACGCCTTATCATATCAATACTAATGTTTATTGCACCTTTGTAAGTTTTCTTTGTATTAAAGCCCATACGGTT
>CENT01000946.1_pt1 | contig 10917 bp, 15 predicted proteins | sample 530141 | NCBI WGS metagenome assembly CENT01 (sample SAMEA2591074, study PRJEB7988) | marine metagenome | isolation source: saline water (ENVO:00002010), including | reverse complement strand
TCTTATGATTATCAGGGCCTGCAAGTAATACCTTTCTACGAATGTCAGGATTCTTTCGGATGGTCATCCCACCATTTTTAGGGATATGTATAAACAGTTTTCTCATCTTTGCCACATCACATAAAATCGATTTAAGTCTGGCATAAACTCAACTATCTCAAATCCATTCTGTCTTGATAATAATAGATGGTGGTCTAGTTCCCAGTTCCAAAAAGGTACATCCTGTACCCTATCATTACCGTGGTCACGATGCGCTGGATTACATCTCCAGTATATACGAGACTTTTGTTTTAATGCATTACACATCATTTCAGTTTGTTTCTTGATTAGATTCCAATCACCAAAGTTGATTGACCCCAATGCAAACGCAACATCAAACTTTTCTTCGGTCTCGTAATCTTCTATCGCAACTTGTTCGTCACTACCTATATTGGTAATGTCGATTCCATGAAGATTGGCAATATGACGCTTAAAAGGATTGATACCACAACCAACATCCAGAACTCGTTCCCCTTCTTCGATTTCTTCAATTAACCTAAACCCCGTCCAGTAATACCTATCAAGTCCCGCAGTGCGTGAACTCGGCCAATCGTGCGTGAAATAATCCTTTAAAAAATCCATATGTGGATTAAGGTCTGTAGACATATACACTCACATCCTTCTTGATATACTCGTCTCTTTGCACATCTTTAGGGTGTGCATTTAATTCTAGAGTATCAAGTACTTCAAAGTTATCTTTACATTTAGTTACTTTATCCCTATTGTTATATATGAAAGAGTTTATAGACATATTCTGCAACGTAATCTGAGCAAACATATTGTCTTGATTCTTATACCATTCATAACTTGGATAGGGAATATCGAATCCGCCACACTCATTCCACCACGTCCAACACTCATAATCATTTCTCAGTACCATCACAATAGGATAGTCTTTGAAGTAATTCATGTGTGTCGATAGTGTGTGCGACTTTATTAGTCTAACACCTTCACCATAAAAAGGCAAGCCCCAATTGTACTTTGAGAAACCAAATTCCATCTTAGGGTCAAAGTATGCGCCTCCGTGTACCAGTCCGTTGTGATGAGAGAATGACCTCTCTTCGGTATCGTCAGTCTGGTCAAAGTCAGGTGATGAGTGAAGGTTGTTTGCAACCCCAGACCAACGAGAGCCTGGAGCACCAGTCATTAATAAATATTTACCGTTCATTTTTAGGTCGTATCCCCTGCCACACTTGTTCATCTAACCAGTGTTCTTCTACGTGTTTCACGTACTTCGCATTCTGGTCTTCACTGATATCTTTGATTACTCGGTCATCACTATAAGCAATAGGGAAGTCGAGAACCTTAGATAACCACTTCAAGTATGCACCACCATAGAGATAGAGTGATTCGTGTGACAGAAACTCTAGGGTTGCATCCAGATTATAATAATATTGTAGTGCAGTCGGTAAGGTTACTTCCTTACGAACTCTACGTTGTTGTTCTTTGTTGATATTGTTATCACGTACCACGATACAGACCTTTACATCATATCCAGCATCTTCCGCTTCATAGACTACTTGTTGTATCTGAGGAATCTGCTTGACTCCGTCATAGACAAACGGTACACTTACATTCGCAACCATGTAGTCACGATTCAACATACTCTTTGTCTTTGATGGGTCTACCCAACATTCTGCAAAGGGTTCTTCATCACTTGGTATCCAGTACTGTTCACCAAAGTCCCATCCCTCTACATCGGGATGATAACCTAACACTTTACTGAATAGATGATTCCCAGAACCCTGTGGGCCTGTTACAATTAATAATTTACGTTCTTGTTTGTCCGACATAAGTTCTCACCTTCAATGGATTAATTTCATCTGTTGGCCCTGTTCCAGAGTCAGGACTAAACACGAATAGGGTGACATCTTCCCCTTGATTACACATGAAGTTGTGCAACACATTTCTTTCCATGACCCACGCATCCCCTTCCTTAATAGGAAACATTACACCGTTGTCAAGTTCAATCTCACCCTTTCCCGAAAGAATAAGACCAATACGTTGACTTGGATGTGTGTGTAGGGTCTGTTTCATTCCAGCAGGGAAGTGAACATAATTGACTACGGGTAATCCTAGTCGGCCTGGATTTGATGCAGTGGTATTTGTACCTCCGTCCATATACGACAGATTACCTTTGGGTAAACCATCGGGTACAAACAGACGGTCATCATTCATAGATAAACCATAAAACTTGATATGGACAAACGTAGACTCATCGTCATACACTTCTGCAATAAATGGGTTTATTGTTTGACCAGTAAAATTATTATCACCTACAGAATAACTGGAGTTAATATTGATACTACAATCTTTGGCCATAAGATAACTTGTACCCTCAAAATCACCATCAGCATATTCAGTGTAATCGTCTTTGATAACGGTGATATCATAGTTCCAGATATCTCTGACTCTATAGGTCTCTCCGTTCTCTATATTCTTCATTCCTAACATAATTTTGTGACCTCCATAATGTCACTTGGTATATATGGCAATAACATCCTCTCAGGATGCCAAACGATAGCACAAACATTTCCCTTGTACCAAGACTCAATGTCACCACTTTCATCTACACATAATGATACACTATCTGGCGGCGCTTTGTCAATACCTATTTTATGAAAACTATTTACTGTGTGTGGATTATTATCACGGTCATAGACTAGATGGTCAACATCATAGTGTCCTTCTTTACCTTCGTATGTATGACCACCAAGAATCTCTGTAAGCAGAAATGCACCGTGACAAATGCCAAGTATAGGTAATCCCAGAGTTGACATCTCGGTTGCAATATTTACTTCTGTGGTAATTCGAACACGCTCGTTTCCTCCTCCTGTGATTATGAGAAGGTCTAAGGATTCTGCGAGGGATTCATAATCTAAGTCTTCACGATTGGGTATGGGAATAAGTTCATGACCCTTTAGTAACCGATACCAGTTATGGTCTAAAGAATCATGAACTTGTCTGTTGTGCGTGAGGACTCGTTGAGTGAGTCCTATCTTCATTTACCAACCGTAAGCAGCGTTTACTAGTTCTCTAGAACCTTTTGCTTCGACTGTGTTTGCACATGAGATTTCAAACAGGTCTTTACGCATCTTCCCAATGATGTCAAGAACACGATTCTGTGTCTTCTCATCTGTTGCAATTTTACGTAGTGAGTATCCACCGATTGCACTGTGGAAACCTTCGTCTTTTGCAATTTCACGATAACGTGTAGAGATGAAACTATCTTCGATAGTATCTGCCATTTGATTCCAGACTGCTTCCGCACGTCCTTCTGCAACTAACTGATACGCAGCAAGAACTGCTTCGTCATTTTCCGCACCATACTTTTCTAGTAGTGATGCACCTTTAGCGGTGTCCGCTTTTCTTTCTGCTTCAAGTGCCTGTGCAACATCAACTGGTTCACCTTTAATGTGTTCGATTACTTCTCGAACCATACGGTAATGTTTTGCTTCGTCATGCGCTTGTTTAGAAAGAAGTTCTAATTCTTTAGGGTCTGCATCATCAGCTGCGTTTGCAATCTGTTGAGAGATTTCAGACATATTCATACGTTCATTGACCATACGTCCAATGAAGTGGTCAACCATTTCCTCTTCAGGAAGGTCGTTTTCGAAGTACTCTTTGACATTCATCTTAGATGCTTCAAACAGTGCTTGGTTATCTTTGCGAACTTTCTTCACAAATTCTTGAGGGTTTAACATAAGGGTTCTCCTTGTCACTCTATTAATAAAAGTTTTGACTGTATTGTCAGTATTATTTATAAGATTTGATTCATTAACTCTTCGACATTTTCGCCTTTTTCAGGCAATTTATCTTTCAAAAAGAAATGAACAAACTCACAATTGTTAATGTTTTTTACTGCACCGAACAGTCCGTTCCATTTTCCATCCATGTGTTTGACTGGAATCTTATACTTCTTTACAAAGTAATTCAGTAGTGTCTGGTCTGTGCTCCACTTCCATGCACCTTGACCATCCACAAAATCTTTAAACTCCATACGCATCAGGAAGTCATGAGGATTCTGCCCCTTGAGGTATGGTTTGAATAGTTCTGAGTTTAATAGAATGAGTCCCATATTAAAGAACTCGTACCCGTATCTGTTTGGCTTGAAATCGATACCTTTATGGTGATGCAATAGTTCGTACTGCATCATGGAATAGTTTATAATCTTGTTTCCATACCAAGATTCGATATCCATCTCACGTTCTGCTACTGCACCAAAGGCATGCTCAGTACCAAAATCAGAAAATATATCGGGTGCATCACTTCGGATGTATATATCGGCATCAATAATGGCAACTTGGTCATATCTATCAAGATAGTCAAATGCGTTCTCCTTTTCATATATTGGAAGATATCCACCGTACTTCATGTAGGATTCTTCGCTACGGTTACTGGTAAAGATGTCAGGTTTGATTCTTAGTTTGGGTGTAGTCTGTACGATATGTTTGATACCATGACGTTCACAGTAATCGTGTACACTGCGAATACAGTGTTGATATAGTTTAGACGGTTTACCTACCGATACTTGATATATTAATTTACGCATGAATCATCGTTGCTCCAACATCTTCATAGTATATAGGACTCGCATAGTTGACAATCTTACTCTTGTCTTGACCCATATACTCCCACATATAATCATCCACAAACTTAGTGAGTGTCTGTTCAGACAATGTATAGAATAGAGTCTCTGCAACATCGGGTGTCATATAGTATGCATGAGTTACAGGACATAATGCCTCACCTTGTCCGCCCCAGTATGGGTGACCATTGAATCGTGTACAATAGTTTTGCCATTCATCATAGTTATCGAAATCAGCAAATGCAAAGAAGTCACCAATAATGGGCATATCCTTTTGGACTCGAACAACATCCTGTTCTACAATTGCCATCGGTTTATCTTGTTCGTAACACAACTGCCATAACTCTAGATGACTATAGAATCCTGCCTTCTCTGTAGGACTGAACTCTCGTTGTCCCCAGAATACACCAAAGTCTAGATAGTCTGGCATTGCAGTGGGGGTGAATGCATCAAACAAATTAACATCACATTCCCACGTAGGAATAGTTTGTACTGCGTAATGTTGAGATACCTCATTGTCAGGTATCTGAATCATCCACAGATTATCTGTAATCTTCGAGGTCAAACTCTGTTCCATGCATTTTATGTAAGTCTCTGTCGTGATTACTATAGACTAAGACTTCGGGGTCATCCAGTAGAAAGTCGCAAGTACGGCAGTAATCAGGATAATTTCCAGTAGTATGGTCATCACGGAGTTTAGTATATTCTGGGCCGTTCCAGACTTCTTCGATTGTGTTCTCTGACGTATGTCCCAGTACCGCTTTCTCGTCTTGTCCGAGTACTTGGCAACATGGTGCAACAGCACCTCTTTTACCATCAAGACCACCAGCACGGATAACAACATCGGGACTAAAAGGTCTACCACAGGTTTTCACCTTTCCTTTTCTTTGATTCTCTCCAATGTCATAGACACCAGACCAGTTATGCATTTTCCATATTTCAGTTTTCACGCCAAGGTCATTTACTAACTTTTTATATGCCTCTAGTTCATTATCTATGTTATCATTATCAGTAATCAGATGATAGGTTGCGACTACACAGTCACTATTTGTTTCATCTACATACTTCTTCATTTCACGGATATTGTTTACAATCGTATTAAAGTTTCCTCCAATGATATTGTTCATCCACTCATCATATTTATCAGGGTTGTATCCAATGAATGAGTATCGATAAAAGTCCAAACCCGCATCAACACAATCCTTCATGAACTGCCCTTGCATACGGAATCCATTAGAGAACATGAAACACTTCGCTCCATATTTCTTTACAATCTTGATATACTCAGGTAGGTTTCTATTCAGTGTGGGTTCACCACTACCTTCTAGGTTAACTACATTGAGTCCATGTTGGGCACAGTCTGCGACATTCTTCTCAAACTCCTCCAGTCCCATCTTCTTGAGGAATCGTTTGTCACGTCCACCTGTACGCATGTCTTGAGGACACATGGTGCAACTATAGTTACATCCACCATTGATTTCAATAACCGCTCTATCTATCTTCATACAAGACCTCCTATTACTTTAAACATAAGTAACATGAAACCAAAGACAAGCACTTGCAGTATAGACGCATAAGTGATTTGTCTCATAGGATGTATATCAACTAATTTCTCAACAATAGACTCGTCAGGTGATAGGTTCACATACTGTAGTATTTTTTTATCCTTCATGATATTTCTCTTTTAACATACCTATATATTCGTATGCATTGTCTTTCATTTCAGTTAGGCTGGATTCAAACCCGTATGCCCCATCTGATATAAATTCAAATACTCCTTCCTTAGTAGGTCGGGTAACTGCTTGTGGAGTATTGTAATAAGTGATACCTTCCCATGATGGAATAAACATTGGTTTACCAAAGTTCCTTGCAATATAATGCCACATACCATCATAAGAGAATATAAAATCAGCTTCAGATATCTGTTTAAATGCATCTCTGATAGGTGTTCTATAGGTCAACTCAACTAGTATCCAACCCTCCCAAGTTAGCAGCTTGATTATATCATCCCAATCAGAATTTGTCAAGAACCTTTTCCATTTTCTTGGTGGTTCACTGTTAAATGTCGGTGTCCATACTACAATCTTTTTCTTCTTTTCAACAAAAGATTCTGGTTTAAATATCCAGTCATTTGGTGGAGCACTGTTTGGGTCATAGATGTTCGAATCAAAATAGAATCGTGCCTTCTGTCTATTGGGGTTTACATTACCCTTATCAAACAGGTCTGAGTTGAACACGTGGGTGACTGTTACGTCTTCTTGTCTGTGGTACTGTGTATGTAACCACTCCATGCGTTCTACGATGGTCTCAGGGTCTTTAGGGTGATGAAGATAGTCTTTGTCATGTTGCCAATGCATTTCAAGATTGACTTTCTTCTTGTAATCAAAACAATATTGATGACAAACATTGAGTGCATGTTGAAAATCTCCAACACCCCACGTTCCTCTCCATCTGACTTTTTCCATGATTTACTTCTTATTAGTAAATGCTTGACCACCAAAGAATGCAGCAACGATAGCGGCAACTGATACAAAGTATGTCGCAGCCATATCACCTAGAATTTTAGATGCACCATCTAGTCCAATCCAAACTGCAAGAACAACTGCAAACGGATACAACAACATACCACCTAGTGCAAACCACGCCATGCTACGTTGTGCGTCACGCATTGCATCTTGGTCTTGAAGTTCTTTTCTCTTAAACTCAAGATACATCTCTTGTTCTGCTTTGGATACCTTACCATCACCATTTGTATCTGCGGGGTGATGCGCCACAAAGTTTTTAGTTTCTTCCATTAGAATACCTTTACCTTATATTTCTCTTCCCATAATTGGGCGTCTTCAATAGTATTGACCATAGGTTTATTCCGTATGTTCAATGATGTATTTAGTAACATTGGAACACCCGTTAATTCATAGTATTCCTCTAATATCTGTCTTAGAACAGATTTGCAATCGGGTCTTACCAACTGAACTCTTGCAGTTCCGTCCACATGGGTAACAGAACTATAGTCATGTTTTGCGACTGCGGCGAACTGCATGTACTCATTCATCGGGCCTTCGAAGTATTCATCTGCATGTTCTGATAATATAGCGGGTGCAAAGGGTCTATACTTGTGTCTCTGTTTGATATCGTTTACTGTATCCTTTACATCACAACGAACATCGGCGAGTAGAGAACGGTTCCCTAACGCTCGTGGGCCGTATTCTGCACGTCCATTCGCAACACCACAAACTCTATTCTCCACAAGATACTGTGCGACTTCCTTGGGGTCTATATCCCTGTCTATATTATGACCAAGGTATGGTGACCACGTTATATGCGTTCCACCCGTTGCTTTGTGCCACGAATAGGCAGCACATCCCAGTGCATTACCAGAATCATTCGGTGCGATTGCAACATGCATATCATCAAATAGTGTCGCAATCAAAGTGTTTGCAAGAACGTTCTGAGCGCATCCACCACCATAGACTAACTTAGACCCGTACTTACGTGCCTCTTTCATAATCTTCAATATTTCTACTTCAAAGAATCTTTGTATAGTAGCTGCGGTATCTTCCTTAGAGAGTTTTCCAATGTATCTGTTGACCTCTTGTTCCCATGTATGAAATCGATAAGATAGCAAACTTTCTGCAAGTGTATATCCAGAGAAATCAATATTCATTCTCTCATTAATAGCTTCTTCAGAATCAAAGTAATTGTAGATTCTTTCACACATGTTGTAGAGATGTGTATCAACTGTACCATAAGCTGAAAGACCCATGATAATATATTCATCTCTTAGTGGTTTAAATCCTAGACAATTTGTGATAGCACCATAGATTGTTCCAAGAGACTTGGGCCAGTCGGTCTTTTTGACTGTTTTGAAGTTGTGGTCTTTAATGACCATAGATTCAATTTCACCCGAACCATCAACAGATACCATCACGGTATCTTCTTTGGATTCCCAAGGACGAGTGAAGAATGCTAAAGCACAATGACTCTCATGGTGTTCATTAAATGTGTCAGCGGTTATATAGTTGTATAAGGGAACGTTATTTTCTATCAGGATTGGGTGATGGGCTTTCTTAGAAGTATTAACGAAACCATCCGATTGCGCTTTACCAAAGGTGCGATAACCACCCATCTTGGTACGCCGTTTTTCGTAATCTTCATAGAATGTGACGTGGTCATCGTCATTAACGAATTCCCACATTTCAGGCTCAATCAATGGGTCGTTTTTACGACCACTGTATCGTTCTGACTGAGAGGCGAATTCAACTGTACCGTCTTCATTGACTATAGCCAAACCCGCATCATGATAGAATTCTGAATACCCTACATATCTCATGTAAGTATATATCCGAATATTAACCCACTAGATATTCATACACATCTTTCCAACCCTTCATGAGCGGGAAACTGTCATCTTCCATGTTGTATCCATGTTCCATGACAATAGAGTCTAGACCAAAGTTTGCACCAGCGTGTGCGTTCTCAACCTTGTCTTCAACCCAAGTGTAATCTGTTCCTTCGTATTGACTCAATACCTCATCCTTGTCTGCCCCAGTGTCGAGGTAGATGAACTTGGTAAACGCAGTCTCACCGAACAACTTCTGAATGTTCATTGTTCTTAGTTTCTGTGCGTTCTCGTCTTTACTCATTGACGTAATCAGGTGAAACACATAACCGTGTTCTTCATGCAACTTTCTGACATACTGGATTGCATCTCTTAACGGAGGCACAAATCCCATATGGGCAGACTCGTTGAACTCTCTGACTAGTTTCTTAGATTCTGTTTTGGTGATACCGTAGATTTCTGCGATATCATATTTTAATTTGTCTTCTGCGACATAACCTTTCTCGGTCATCCACACATCGAAGGCGTATCCCCAGTTCAGGAGAACACCATCTGCATCTGTAAGTATTACCTTATGGTACTGACTTAGCACTTCTTTTCCTTTTGTTAATGGTTCTTTTTTCATCATGTTAGTATTATAACAAGATAAACAGGTTTTGTCAAGGTTTTAAATACTTAAATTTACCTTTTTTATAGTCATCCATCATGATGACTTTGTTACCGCCTCCAGTGTAATGAAGGAAGTATGAGTGTTCTGGATTGTATCCCCTACCGTCTTCCCAGTGCGTAGGTGTATCATTCCACTTTTGGTCGATACTCTGCCATGTCAGATGATGTTTCATTATCTGTCCAGACAACCACGGTTGGTCGTTGTTAATCCAGAAATGGTCTCCTCTCTCATCCCCTTCTTTCATATAGGGATACCAATCATCAAATCTCTCACGTGCCTTCAGGCGTCCTTCTTTAGACCACACCATAACACCAGTATTGAATGTAGTGATGCAAGAAGGTTTTAATGGTGGTTGTGTTGGTACGCAAGGTATATTGTTACGTTGATATTTACGTTCCAACATATGTCTTTTCTTAACGTCATAATCCCAAGAGTTGTAACCACCAGGCTGACCACTAGAAATCTCAGACTCAAGTACACCTGTTACATCATAATCACCAGTCTCATCAAATATATTCTCTTCGGTATTACAGATGATATCTGAATCAACAAATGCTACTTTATCATACTCGTCATATATCGTGTCATAGATGACTCTTAGACACTCAAATAAAAGAACGGTTGACCCAGTCCTACCTTTGGTATATACTTGGTTAGTTGAATAGTGATGTTTGCAACCTATCTTGTCTGCGTATATAGCGAATGAATCGGCAGACATGTCTCCCGTTATACGATATAACTCTGAACGAGTGCCACCAAACTCAGGAACCTTTGACCGTTTAGCGGTCTCCTCGTTGGTAATCATATATTGGAATATTAGATTCACTCAGGTAATCCAACTGCATAATGGGTTTTACCGTCTACACGTGTTGCGGTCAGACATCTATTACGATTCTCTTCTGGACTTACGTAAGATAGATGAATCCAACCAGACGTTGGGTCACCCTCTTCATAGAACTCTGAGATGATTTGGTCAAAGTCTAGATTATCTCTAATCCACTTTGCGACTTCTAGGTTGTCTGTACCGTCACATTCAAAGTCAACTGCTTGACCTTTACTATGTTGTGACCTAGTAGAACCACCAATCGCTTCGTTCAATGCGGGACTTCTATATCCCGAACTGATACGTGTGATACCCCAATGTTCACGAACCTTCTGTACACAGTTCTCGAACAGTGCCTTCGCAGCTTCTAGATGTTCTTCATTAGGTGTGTTGTCGATGCCCAAACGAGTTGCAGTCATAGACTTTGTAAACTCTTTGAGCGTAAAGTTTTTACTTAA
>CENT01019480.1_pt1 | contig 10970 bp, 9 predicted proteins | sample 530141 | NCBI WGS metagenome assembly CENT01 (sample SAMEA2591074, study PRJEB7988) | marine metagenome | isolation source: saline water (ENVO:00002010), including | reverse complement strand
GATGCAGGCGTAGATATCGATGCAGGTAATCAACTTGTTGAACGCATTAAATCTGTTACCAAGAAAACCCATAGACCAGAAGTGAAAGGTAACCTGGGTGGTTTTGGTGCACTTTGTGAACTGCCTACTAAATATAAAAAGCCGCTACTTGTTTCAGGTACTGACGGCGTGGGTACAAAACTAAGAGTTGCTATGGATGCTAACCGTCATGACGGTGTTGGTATCGACTTAGTAGCAATGTGCGTAAACGACCTTATTGTTCAAGGTGCTGAGCCCCTATTCTTTCTAGATTACTACGCAACTGGCAAGCTTGACGTTGATGTAGCCGCGTCGGTTGTTACCGGCATCGGCGCCGGCTGTGAGCAAGCAGGTTGTGCTTTAATTGGTGGTGAAACAGCCGAAATGCCTGGAATGTATCACGATGGCGACTACGATATTGCAGGCTTCTGCGTAGGCGTGGTTGAAGCTGATAAGGTTATTGACGGCACTAACGTTAAACCAGGTCAAAAACTAATTGCACTTGGTTCATCGGGCCCTCACTCAAACGGTTACTCATTAGTTAGGAAGATCATTGAAGTTAGTGGTGCAGATGTAAACGCCGACCTAAACGGCAAGCCTATCATCGACCAACTTCTTGAGCCTACTCGCATCTATGTTAAATCGGTATTGGCATTGCTTGAAGAAGTACAAGTAAGCGCTATTTCTCACATCACGGGCGGTGGTTTTTGGGAGAACATCCCTCGCGTATTACCTGAAGATGCGAAAGTGGTTATTGACGAAAGCACTTGGGAATGGCCTGCAATCTTCTCTTGGTTACAAGAAAACGGTAACGTGACTCGCCACGAAATGTACCGCACGTTTAACTGTGGTGTTGGCCTTGTAATCGTTGTTGACGAAAGCGATACCGATGCTGCGCTGAACATTCTTAAACAACACGGTGAAAATGCTTGGGTTATTGGTGATATCGCAGCAAAAGATGGCGAAGAGCAAGTAGAGATCAACGCGTGAGTAACAGTGTAACCAAACTATGCGTACTTATTTCAGGTAATGGCAGCAATTTACAAGCCATTATCGATGAAATAAAAGCAGGCCGTCTGAATGCAGAAATCAGCGGCGTGATCAGTAATCGCCCTACTGCTTATGGTCTGGAACGCGCTAAAGAAGCCGGGATCAATGCGGTTTGCTTAGATCATACAGGCTTCGATTCACGAGAGTCTTATGACGGGGCGCTCAAAGCACAAATTGAGGCTTTTGGCGCAGACTGTGTTGTTCTTGCTGGCTTTATGCGTATCTTAACACCGGAGTTCGTCGACAGCTTTGCTGGAAAATTAGTGAACATTCATCCATCTTTGTTGCCGAAGTACAAAGGTTTGAATACGCATCAGCGAGCTATCGACAATGGAGACAAGGAGCACGGCGTTAGCGTGCACTTTGTTACACCGGAGCTCGACGGCGGCCCTGTTATCATTCAAAGCCGCGTACCTGTGTTTGAAGACGACACAGCAAGCGACCTGGCCGAGCGTGTTCAAGAACAAGAACGTCGTATCTATCCGCTTGTACTATCTTGGTTTAGTGCAGGCCGATTATCGATGCGAAACAATAAGGCAGTTTTAGATGAGCAAGAATTACCAGAATCTGGTTATGCAAGCGACTAAGCCTTTTGCTTTAGGCGCACTGTTAGCAGCATCGCTTTCAGTAGCCGCGCAAGCAAACCCTAGTACAGAAAATACGGATAGTGCAGAGCTACCGCTTCAGCCCTACAAGGCAACCTATACCGCTTACAAATGGGGTGACGACGTAGGCGAAGCGAATATTGAGCTCTCGAAATTAGGTGACCAACAGTATTCTCTAATTTACACGTCAAAAGTGTCTAAGTTTTTCTTGTCTGACAAACGCAGTGAACATTCTATTTTTACTGTTAATGATAATACCGTCGTACCCTCTGAGTACTACTATAATCGTTCTGGCACAGGACCTGATAAAGAGCTTAAGGTAACGTTTAGTCATCAGGGACAAGGCAAAATTGCAGTCGAGAATGGCGAAACATTTGATTGGAACGGTGAATTTGATAACCAAATTTATCGTATTGACCTTGCAAAGCAGTTAGCGGAAGGTAAGACATCTTTAGAATACCACTTCGTAAATTATCGTGGCGAACTTCGTCACTACGGCGTTCAAGTGGTGGATGAAGAGGTATTGTCTTTACCTTTCGGTAAAATTGAAACTGTAAAAGTTAAGCTTATTCGCGACTCAAATAAGCGTGAGACGTTTGCCTGGTTTGCGCCATCACTTAACTACACGTTAGTTCGTCTGCAACAGTTCAAAGAAGGCGATGAACAGGGCGATATCAAACTGAAATCGTTTGAGACGCAGTAAAGCGTAAAGATAAACCGTTTTTTGTCTCAACAACTTTTTCACAATTGTTGAATAAAGCACGTTATGAACTAGCATTCAGACGTGCTTTTTTATTTACACTGTTGCTGTCTTATCCTCACGTAACCTCTTCTCGTTTCGCAACACAATTCACATTCTAAATCAGTATTTATAAGCAACGACTATACTTATAGAGCGGATAACGCACTACCCTATTATTTATGTCGTTGTTAATAGAATATTCATGTAAAAATCTTGATCTTTGCCCTATTAAATAATAGGTTTACAGCATGCTGGTCTGACCTCGATCTGTGACTGCTTTTCATAAAGCAACTCACTATGCTCCAGATAAGACTAGCGTAACGTTTAACGCCTTTCAGGAGTGAAGTATGGCAGATTTTATATGGTTTTTACTGGTCGTTCTGACACTAGCGGTAGCTAGTTATCAGCGAACCAGCTTGGTAACAGCGGTTGCCATGGGCGCAGGTGTTATGATTTTAGGCACCCTTTTCGGTGACATCGGCCTGCTTGGTTGGGTAGTGTTCCTTGCTTTAACACTGCCGTTCACGCTTGCAAATATCAGACAGCAGCACATCTCTAAGAAGCTGCTAGCCTTCTACCGCAAAGTTATGCCTGAAATGTCGAGCACTGAGCAAGAAGCTATCGACGCAGGTACGGTATGGTGGGACGGTGATATTTTCAGCGGCAAGCCAGACTGGGATAAATTACACCGCATTCCGAAAGGTCGACTCACTGCTGAAGAGCAAGCATTCTTAGACGGTCCTTGTGACAAAGTGTGCTCAATGGTCGATGAATGGCAAATAAACCATAAAGATGCTGATCTTTCACCTGAAATTTGGCAGTTCCTTAAGGAACACAAATTCTTCGCTATGATCATCAAGAAAGAGTATGGCGGTCTAGAGTTTTCGGCATATGCCCAGTCTCGCGTTCTTCAAAAACTTGCGGGCGTAAGCGCGGTGCTATCAAGCACAGTCGGTGTACCAAACTCATTGGGCCCGGGCGAATTACTTCAGCACTATGGTACAAAAGAGCAACAAGATCATTATCTTCCCCGTCTTGCTGCCGGTGAAGAAATCCCTTGTTTTGCATTAACCGGCCCAGAAGCTGGCTCTGATGCAGGTGCGATCCCTGATGTTGGCGTTGTATGTAAAGGCGAGTGGAATGGCGAAGAAGTGTTGGGTATGCGCCTAACGTTTAACAAACGCTACATCACCCTTGCGCCTGTTGCTACGGTTATTGGTCTTGCCTTTAAACTTCAAGATCCTGAAGGTCTTCTAGGTGATAACAAAGAGCCGGGCATAACATGTGCCCTTATTCCTCGCGACACTAAAGGTTTAGAGATTGGTCGCCGTCACTTCCCACTCAATACGCCATTCCAAAATGGCCCTATTAAGGGTGAAGATATTTTCGTTCCAATCGATTACATCATTGGTGGTCCGAAAATGGCAGGTCGCGGCTGGCGCATGCTGGTTGAATGTTTGTCGGTAGGTCGCTGTATTACCCTTCCTTCATCTGCTGCTGGTGGTGCTAAATCAGTATCTCTTGCAACGGGTGCATATGCACGTATTCGTCGCCAGTTCCGTATGCCTGTAGGTCATATGGAAGGTGTTGAAGAAATGCTTGCGCGCATTGGTGGTAATGCATATTTGATGGATGGCGTAACACGCTTCTCAACGGTGGGTGTAGACCTTGGTGAGAAACCTTCTGTTATCTCGGCTATCTGTAAGTACCACTTAACCGAGAAGATGCGTCAAATCATTAATGATTCGATGGATGTTCACGGCGGTAAAGGCGTTATGCTTGGGCCAAACAATTACCTTGGTCGCGGCTATCAAGGTGTACCAGTATCAATTACGGTTGAAGGCGCAAACATTCTAACCCGTAACATGATGATCTTTGGTCAAGGTGCAATGCGTTGTCACCCTTACGTGCTTAAGGAAATAGAAGCTGCGTCTATCGAAGACAAGAAAGAAGCGTTGAAAGCGTTTGATAAAGCGGTATTCGGTCATATTGGCTTTGCGGTAGCTAATACTGTTCGCAGTATTTGGTTCTCGTTAACCAATGGCGCATTCAGCAGCGCACCGTTCACTGACGAAACGGCGCGTTACTACAAGCTACTTCAAGGCTACAGTGCAAACTTAGCACTACTAACCGATGTCTCTATGGGTGTGCTTGGTGGTGATCTTAAGCGTCGCGAGCGTTTATCAGCGCGTTTAGGTGACATCCTAAGTGGCCTTTACATGGGTAGTACAACGCTTAAACGCTTCGACGAAGAAGGTCGTCTAAAAGAAGATTTACCGCTTTTACATTGGGCAATGCAAACTACATTGCACGATATCGAGACAGCAATTGATGACTTCTTGGCTAACTTCCCTAACCGCGCAATCGCTGCAGCGCTTCGCGTTATGGTGATTCCGTTTGGCCGACGTATTGGTAAGCCTTCAGACAAGACAGAACATGCTATTGCACAAATGCTTCAAACGCCTTCAACTGCACGTAGCCGTTTAGGTTATGGTCAGTACCTCACCCGTGAGGAAGGAAGCTTGTTTGGCGATCTTGAGCAAACTCTTGATGATGTACTAGCAAGTGAGCCTATCTTCGAACGTATTTGTAAGCACAAAAAAGCTAAACTACCGTTTACCCGTTTAGATGTGCTTGCTGACGAAGCGCTAGCAGAAGGAATTATTAACGAAGAAGAAGCGAATCTACTTCGTAAGACTGAAGCTGGAAGACTTCGCACTATCAACGTCGATGATTTCGACCACGAAGAATTAGTAGCGAAGGTTAATTCCAACACCACTGCTAAGAAACGAGGTGGCAAAGCTGCTTAATTTCATACCCAAACAAAAGGGCCGCTCTCGCGGCCTTTTTTGTCAACGATTCATTCTATTTACATCACTCACCTACGTATTTTCTAGCCTTTGCTTGGCCGATCAAACAACCTGCGGAAATACCGAACAGGCGAGAGAACTCTCTTTATTAATTGCTAACGACAAAGGTCAACAACGTTCGGTACTAAAATGTAATCCTACGCTTGTTATGCTGGCTGAAACAAAAGCCAAAGACATGGCTGAGAGAGGCTTGGTGTCTCACTTTTTGGGCGGCAGTCCGAACACTCGCATTCGCAATGCTGGTTTAACGTTACCAGAATATTATGGCGATGCGATGAGCAATCAAGTGGAGGCCCTTGCTGGTGGTTATATAACAGCTGATGACGTGTGGTACGCACTTAAAACATCGACTTCACACCGTCAACACTTGTTAGCAGAGTTACCTTTTTATCAAGAACAAGATCAAATAGGTATTGCCTTTTACAAAGATTACTCAACGCCTCACGTTGAATACTGGGCTATATACTTGACCAAACTGATTGACACAGAAACGTCTAACAATGACTTAAAGGATGACACAACAACTACGCTTCTAATAAAGCGTCAAAAGAAGTTTGACCATGTCCCTGATAAAGGTCTTGGGATCGTCACGGAAAGTGGTGAAATTATTTTACAGCCAAAAAAACCGGATGATTAATCCGGTTTTTTATTAGTACTAGATAAATACTTAGTTTAGCTAAGTTGGAGTTTATCCATCAACAATACGGCTTGCGTACGCGTGTTGATCTCTAGCTTGCGAAGAATGGCACTAATGTGTGCTTTAATGGTTGCTTCCGTAACGTTCATCTCGTGAGCGATTTGCTTGTTCATTAAGCCTGCGCGTAAGTAAGAAAGCACTTGAATCTGTTTAGGTGTAAGTTCACGGAAGCGCTGAAGTAGAACTTTTAGCTCATCGTCAACTTTCTCTAGTTCTTCTTCCATACCTTCTGGAAGCCACTTTTTGCCACCAATAATGTCTACAATAGCCTGAGCAATTTCTCGTGTTTGCGACACTTTGGGGATAAAGCCCTGAGCACCTAGGCTCATTACTTGAGCGACAACCTCAACAGTATCGCTGCCCGAAACAACACCAATAGGGATATTCGGGTATTGTTCACGCAGCGTGATAAGGCCGTTAAAATATTCACCGCCAGGCATATTAAGGTCAAGAAGGATCAGCTCAACACCGTCGAATTCGTTTAGCTTCGCCATCGCATCATCCAAGCTTCCTGCTTGAATTATCTGTGCGTTTTCAAAGTAAGGTTCCAACGCGCCGCTCAAAGCTTCGCGAAACAATGGGTGATCGTCTGCTACTAGAATTCTTGTCATTAGCGTTACTGCTTCCTTATTGTATTATGAGTATAGATTAATACTTTAGATCATTAACGAAAAGCCCTAAACCAGAAAAATCACGCAAAATATAACAAATTTGGTGTTTTCCATTGGCATTTACGTATCAAACGGTAAAATTGCGCCCCAAATTAGTTAATTGAAGACCCACTGTGAAGAAACACGACAATATATACGCAAAGGCACTCAATAAAGTAGATGACTTTAAATTTGACGAGTCTGTCGTTGATGTGTTTCCCGATATGATTCAGCGCTCAGTGCCTGGATACGAAACCATTGTTCACACCATAGGCGAATTGGCTAAAATTGCCGTTACGCCCAATACCGTCGTTTATGATCTTGGCTGTAGCTTAGGTGCTGCAAGTTTATCTGTGGCAAGAGCTTTACCTAACGATACATGTGAAATTATTGGTGTGGATGCTTCAGAAGCAATGGTAGAACGCTGCAAACGCGTTGTACAGACCTTCACACTGCCAAACCCAATTGTTATTCAGCATGGGTTTGCACAAAGTGTAGAAATTAAGAATGCCTCTTTGGTTGTGATGAATTTCACTTTGCAATTTATCCCCCCCGCTGACCGCGAAGCGTTATTAAAGCGCATTTACGACGGGCTTAACCCCGGCGGTATGTTGGTGCTATCAGAAAAAATACGCCACCCTACCCTTACTGGCAATGAACTGCTGGTAGATTTACATCATCAATTTAAGCGCGACAACGGTTATAGTGAACTAGAAGTGAGCCAAAAGCGCGCCGCGTTAGAAAAAGTTATGCTAACCGATACATTTAACGAGCATGATACTCGCTTGAGAAAAGTCGGGTTTACCGATGTTGTGATGTGGTACAAATGTTATAACTTCACGTCTATGGTTGCCATTAAAGGCTAAACAAATCTCGCTACGTCCGTCTTTCCGCAACGCCAACACATATTAAGAACAGTATGAGCAAATTAGAACAAACTTGGTTTACCGATTGCTACAAATCGTTAATAGACAGCCCGCTATCACATTGGCTTCAAACGCTGCCGGCACAAATGGACACCTGGCAGCGAACTGCTAAACACGGTGAGTTTGATAAATGGTGCCGTTTACTTTCGAAGCTGCCGACTACGTCGCCGAGTTGTGTTGATTTAGCCTCAAGCGTTTCCATTGGCACCGAAAATGACGTAGATGAATATGTCCAAAAACAAATTGAAGGATTACTAAAGCAGTTTATGCCCTGGAGAAAAGGGCCATTTAATCTTCATGGAATTCATATTGATACAGAGTGGCGTTCGGACTGGAAATGGGACCGCGTAGCACCTCATATTAGTTCGCTGAAAGACCGAAACGTTTTAGACGTAGGTTGTGGTAGTGGTTATCACATGTGGCGCATGCTGGGTGAAGGTGCCAATAACGTAATAGGTATAGATCCTACCCAACTGTTTCTTATTCAGTTTCACGCCATTAAACAATTTATTAGTAAAAGTAGTGCGCCTTCCGAGAATATCCATTTTCTACCGATGGGCATTGAAGACATGCAGCCATTGAGAGCTTTCGACACTGTGTTTTCTATGGGTGTACTTTACCACCGTAAAGACCCAATGGCGTTTCTGCAGCAACTTAAAGACCAGCTAAGAAAAGGTGGCGAACTGGTTCTTGAAACCCTTGTTGTGGATGGTGATGAAAACACAGTATTGATGGCGGGTGAACGCTATGCACAAATGCGAAATGTGTGGTTCTTACCGAGCACTGCAGCCCTATCTGTTTGGTTAGGCCGCTTAGGCTTTGAAAATATTCGCGTTGTAGATATCAACCACACAACCCTAGATGAGCAGCGCGCAACGCCTTGGATGGAAACGCAATCTTTGAAAGATTTTCTCGATCCGGAAGATATTACTCGCACTATCGAAGGTTACCCTGCACCACAAAGGGCCGTTATTGTCGCTAACAAGAAGTAAGTCGTAAGACCACGCCTCTGTTACCCTATTGGCACAAATGTTGTTATCTTAATCAAGAAGAACGTGCGAATTCTGCATTGATTAAGGTGACAACATGGATATACATGGCTTTCTAACGACGCATCAATTGCCAAGTACCTATGCAGAAACTGCACAAAAATGGTTCACCCCATTATGTGAGCAACTGCTTAAGCACCAAGACGGTGCAACACAACCATTTATCGTGGGCATAAATGGCAGTCAGGGTTCAGGTAAATCAACTCTGACCAGTTTTATCGAGTCCTTCCTTACCTCGGTCCACAACAAAAAAGTGGTATCACTCTCAATTGACGATTTTTACTACGACCAGTCGCAGCGAAATGCGCTAGCAATAAAAGTTCACCCGCTTCTAGCAACTCGTGGTGTACCGGGTACTCATGACATTCCTCTAGCGTTAAATACGTTTCGCAGTTTAGAAAAAGGCACGCGTACATCGCTGCCCCGCTTTAACAAAGCTACAGATAACCCGTTCCCCAAAGAACAGTGGCCTGTAATCGAATCTTCACCCGATTTCATCATACTTGAAGGATGGTGTGTGGGCGCTATTGCGCAAACATCTAGCGAACTTAAACGGCCAGTAAACCACCTTGAAGAAGTAGAGGACCCATTGGGCATTTGGCGCTCTTTTGTAAACACTGAACTAGCAGGCGATTATCAGACGTTGTTCGACAAAATAGACTACCGCATTATGCTGAAAGCACCGAGTTTCGACTGTGTGTATCAATGGCGGTTAGAACAAGAACATAAACTCGCCCAAAAAGCGTTAAAAGATAGCGATGGAGTGATGTCTGATGAAGAAGTGGCAAACTTTGTGCAACACTACCAACGCATCACTGAACACGCATTAAGTCACTTGCCTGAAAAGTGCGACACCGTGTTTTATCTAGATGAAACAAGAACGATAACTAAACAGGACGTAAAACGATGATGAAAACGCTTGTTTTCACCGATATGGACGGCACGCTGTTAGACCACCATACCTACTCTTTCGAGGCGGCGAAACCGGCTTTAACGGCATTAGAAAAAAAGGACATTCCCGTTATTCCCACTACCAGCAAAACCTTTGCTGAATTACAACCGCTGCGCGAGAGTATTGGTTTAGATGGGCCTTTTATTATTGAAAATGGCGCCGCTATTTTCATCCCTCATGGCTTTTTCAAACAAAAACCCAGCGGTACGGTTTGGATAGATGGCTACTGGTGTAAGGCGTTTATCTCAAACAAAAATTACTGGATTAAGCTACTTGAAAAAATAGGTAGCGAATTTGACGGCAAGTATAAACAATTCTCAAAAATGTCGATTCATGAAATTCAGGAATGCACTGGGCTTGACGAAAGGTCAGCGTCACTCGCTGCCAAACGCCAGTTTGGCGAGCCGGTTTTGTGGCTTGGCACTGACGAAGAAAAACAACGCTTTTTAAAGGTAGTAAAAGATCGCGGTGCTTTCCCTCTAGAAGGCGGCCGCTTCATTCATATTTCAGGTAATTGCGATAAAGGCCAGGCTCTCAAGTGGCTGGCCAATGAATATCAAAAGCAACATACCACCAAAGTTAACACTATTGCCCTTGGCGATGGTAAGAACGACGTTGCAATGCTTGAAGCGGCGCACGTCCCCATTCGCATTTTATCCCCGGTAAATCCTCCACCAGCAGTAAAAAAAGAAGAGGTCTATACCAGCACCCTAACCGGCCCCGAAGGCTGGAACGAAATGCTTACTCAATTGCTATCCCTATGATCAGGAGGACACATGGCTGATTTTTATCAAAATGGTGTGGTTACTACGTTACATAACTTAGCTCGTCGTCCTACCGAAGAGCTTGAAGCAGAGCTTCTACAGTTTTCACAGAAGCGCCCTATGGCACTTATTTTACCGTCGCTCTTTTCTGAATTAGAAGGCGACGCACTTCCACATATCGTCAACGAATTAACAGACGTGCCCTACTTATCAGAAATTGTCATCGGTCTGGACCGAGCCAATGAAGAGCAGTACAAACACGCACTAAAATTCTTCGGCAAACTTCCTCAGCATCACAGAGTGCTATGGAACGACGGTCCTCGCCTTAAAGCACTTGATGAAGAGCTTCAGGCTCAAGGCTTGGCGCCAAAGGAGTTAGGTAAAGGCCGAAACGTTTGGTACTGCATGGGCTACGTACTAGCATCGAATCGCGCAGAGTCAGTTGCGTTACACGATTGCGATATTGTTACCTATAACAAAGATTTGCTCGCCAAGCTTATCTACCCTGTAGCCAACCCAATGTTTAACTACGAGTTTTGTAAGGGTTACTATGCGCGTGTGGCTAACGGCAAAATTAATGGCCGTGTTTCTCGACTTCTTGTTACGCCATTACTTCGTGCATTAAAACGCATTATGGGAGACAACGA
>CENT01041062.1_pt1 | contig 10976 bp, 29 predicted proteins | sample 530141 | NCBI WGS metagenome assembly CENT01 (sample SAMEA2591074, study PRJEB7988) | marine metagenome | isolation source: saline water (ENVO:00002010), including | reverse complement strand
TTGACTGCTGCACAAGCAAACGTTACTTCACTTGGTACTTTATCTTCGGTTACAGTATCTGGTGCCACAGATCTTAACAGTGATGTAAATGTAGGTGGTAGATTAGATGTTGCTGGAGTCACCAGTACATCCAGTTTAACTGTTAATACCAGTGTTGGAATCGGAACCACTCTTCCACAAAGCACTTTGCAAGTTGAAGCAGAAAATAATGCGAGATTAGATGTTGTTACTACAGATCCAGATTTCCCAGCAATAGTTTCTATTGGTACTGCTGTTAGTGGTAATGAGAGAGCAACAGTACAATACTCTAATAGTGGATTAAGTATCAATAATTATGATACTGGTGGTATTCGTATCAATATGAATGAAGGTACTAATAGTACCACTCAAGAAAACTTTGCTGTTGTTTTAGATAATCAAGAGATTCTTTCTGTTAGTGGTAGTAGAAAGATTGGTATTAACAAAGAGATTCCCGAATCAGAACTAGATGTTAGTGGTGATGTTTATGTAAGCAATAATGCAACATTTGTTGGAGTTGTCACCATAGGACAAGGAGTAAACCAATTTGTACTGGGTGATGGTAGTCCTCTTCCAATTTCAGATTCGCAGAATTTTAATACAAACACTGGAATTAGTACATTTAATGATCTAGACGTTACTAATAATATAAGCATTGCCAACACTACAACTGTCAGTATTGGTGATTTATTCGTTGAGGCAGGTTCTGCAGGAATTGGAACTACTACAACAGAATATGAAGGATTTGATTATATTCTATCAGTATTTGGAGATTCCTTCACATATGGTTCATCTGGTGTCACAGGACCTATCTACAGAACCGTTGATGGTAAGTCATTTGCAGATCCAAGACCAGCTATTGATGAAACGTCTCAAACTAATACTGTTCCATTCTTAGATTTCGGCGACTTCCAGGTTGAATCTGGAGCATCTACGATAATAGGTGGTTCAGTGTCTATTCTACCATTTAGACTTGAGGCAGTTCCTGGTTATGGACAAACAAATTATGGTTTAGGGTTTGAAGATGGGGGAACGGGTTATCTCTCTGTCATAGGCATCAATACAGTATTCCCAAGATCTATTCTTGATGCTGGTGCTGCATCTCCTTCAATCAATAGTTACTTTATTCCACCATCTGCACCACAATCTACGATTGATATTATTACAGATTTATGGGATCCTGCTGGAGCACAAACTGCTTCTGCTGGTCATGTATCTGCAAAGAAAACAACACCAAATGGAATTGTTCCTGGAGCAATTCTTTACAACGAAACTTCTAATCAGTTAGAAGTTGGTATCAAACCAAAAGAATTTGCTCCCCTTGGTGTACCTATTGGTGGAATTATTATGTGGTCTGGTTCAGTTGGTAGTGTTCCTTCTGGATACAAATTATGTGATGGAAATGATGGCACACCAGATCTACGAGATAGATTTATTGTTGGTGCTGGAAATAACTATGCTGTGGACAGCACTGCTGGCATCACAACATCTGTTGGTACAAACGCATACGCATTAGCATATATTATGCGTACTAACGCTTGACAACCCGTTTGAATTTTGCTAGAGTGCCTTTGTTAAGGTTCAAGAGGGAGCTCTATCTACACTATGAATGGTCTAATGGAAGCGATTAAGGCAGAAGATCCTTTCTATGCCGATCCAGTAGATACCAAGCATACTAGGATTTATTTTCATCAACAAGCATCGATCAAGAGATTGATAGAACTTGGTGAACGTCCTGTGTGTGCTTTTGTTGGTATGACAAAGGCAGAGAGAGGATTCAAAAGGTTTGATGATAGAGATTACTCTCATCTTCCTGAAGAAGTTATTGCTGATGATTACCTTGATTGTCATATTGACTTAACAGATCATTATGTTCGATCTGATTTATTTGCTGCTGGATGCAGAAAAACAACTCTAGGTGGATCTTCTGAAGTTGTTGAAGCACCCTTGTGGATTACATCTTACTCAGAGTTTATTTCTTTCCTTAAGCAAAAAGTTAAGGAAGTGAATGATAGATTTTATGAGCAAGAAAGAATTTATGGATTTACACCAGAATCTCATAATAAACTAATTAAAGAGAAAAATCCTGAAGCAGTTCGTGCTCCTAAACTACATCTTGTAGTAGAACTTGTCGATATGTTGACAAATCTATCAAAAGATGCTATGATTTATGTTCCACAAGATGCTTTTGGACATTTTTCTCTCACATTGTGTAAGAGAGGTTATACAAACATATACACAGATAAGGATTATGATATGAATCCTTCTGGAATGGCAAGTATTCCTGATGGAATTAAATATATAACAGAGACTGAGTACCACAACATGGATTTTGATGCTGTTATTGGAAATCCACCATATGGAAAACGTGGTGGACTAGCACTTAAATTTTTGAATAATAGTGCTGATCGTGTCCGTGAAAAAGATGGGCAGATTATTCTTGTGCTGCCTAAGTCTATCAAGAAAGGATCAGATAATTTCAATAAGATTGATCGAGACCTTGAACTTGTGAGCACTGACGATTGTGCCGATAAAGATTTTGCTGCAAGTATCGATGCTTGTGTGCAAGAATGGAAGATTGGTGATAAACAAAGAGAATTAGATCCTGTATTCAAAAAACATCCTCATATTGAATTTTTGAAGTATGAGAACAGGTATGATGCTGATGTTTTTGTTGGAAATGATGGTGAGGGTGCAGGAGGAAAAGTATTCTTGCCAGGAGAAAAAAATGCTAATGGAAAACCATGGTTAGACTATGAAAAATCTTCCAAGCACCATTATATTAAGATTAAACCTGATCAAACAATATCAAAGGAAGGAATCATCCAACGATTAGTTTCTATGGGACAAAGGGGTGATGGTTCTCTGAGAAAAATTGCAAGAGGAACTACAAATGGAACTCCTCATCTTGGTAAAGGAAAACTCATCAAAGCATATACTGAGAGGTTTGGAAATGGCCACTGATAAGAATCAGCACAATAGAGAAACTGGATCTAACATTGAACGTTCGGATGAAAGAATTGCCGAAACACAAGAAGTATTCACACCAATGGAGATGTGTGAAGAAATGGTTCAGATGATTGATATTGAGAAGAGAAAGAATCCAGAATCAAAATTTCTAGATAGTTCTGCTGGTTCTGGTAATTTTATTCTTGCACTTAAGAATGAACTTATCAAATATCACCCAGAAAAGCATGTGTTAGATAATATGTTATATTCTGTAGAATTGATGGAAGATAACTACAAAGAAATGTGTGAAAGAGTTGGTGTACCTACTAATCATCCACATTATGTGTGTCATGATGCACTTACTTATGATTATTCTTTCGGAGAACCAGTAGGATTGGAACAGTTCTTCTAGTGGCACAGGGGGTACCTTCGGGTGCCCTTTTGTGCTATAATTATTCCATACTGAACGGGACACACGCTTGACCATCACTCTCCGCCCCCATCAGCGCCAGGCATGTGATGCAATGCGGAAGCATGACAAGGGTCAAGTCATCATCCCGACTGGCGGCGGCAAGACGATGTGCATGATTCAAGATGCCATTGATTATCTTGCTACTACAGATCGTGGCACTATTGTGGTTGTTGCTCCGCGTATCATGCTTGCTGAACAACTTTCTTCTGAGTTTCTTGAGCAACTTGATGATGTTGCTGTGATGCATGTTCACAGTGGTGAGACTGAGCACTTCAGCACCACTAAACCATCTATCGTTCGCAACTGGAGCAAACAAGCATACCGCAAGCAGATTATCTTCACAACGTATCACTCTCTGATGCGTATTGTTGAGTCTGACATCAGTGTCGATTGTATCTATTTTGATGAGGCACACAATTCTGTTCAGCGAAACTTTTATCTTTCTACTTTGTATTTCAGCAAGTATGCTGATCGTTGCTATTTCTTTACTGCGACTCCGAAGCACTCTGTTACTGTTCAGAAACCAGGGATGAACAATGGTGAGGTTTATGGACAGGTAATCTGCAACGTTCCTGCACCTAAACTTGTTGAAGAGGGATATATTCTCCCTCCTAAAGTTGTAATCACTGAACTGCCTACAGGTGATCAGCGCCAATCTGATTGTAAGAATCTCATTGATACTATCGATGCTAATTCTCTGAACAAGATTCTGATTGCTGCTCGTTCTACAAAGCAGATTGTTCGTCTCATTACTCAATCTGACTTCACTGGTCTTCTTGAGCAGCGTGGTTACAACTGGATGTATATCACCAGCAAGACTGGTGCTATCATCAATGGACAGAAAGTTTCCCGTGATCAATTCTTCAACACACTGAACGCCTGGGGTCGTGATAACAAAAAGTTTGTTGTTCTGCACCACTCTATCCTATCTGAGGGCATGAATGTCAAAGGATTGGAGGCAGTTCTGTTCATGCGTAATATGGATTACATTGGTATTTCACAATCAATCGGGCGTGTAATTCGTCTGGGTGGTGCTGAGAAGACGTTCGGCATGGTTTGCGTGCCTGTCTTCGACAAGGTGGGCATCAGCACCTCTCGCAGTGTGCAGGCAGTGGTCGACACTGTATTCAACAAGGGAGAACCTGCTGTTTCGATTGTAAGGAAATAATAAAATTTCCTTGCTTCGCCCACTTTTCATTGTATAATACATCTATCCCCAAAGGATCATCATGAAGTGCAAAGTTGAACTCTACGTTGCTGGCAAAGTTTTCTATGAAACTGTTCATGCCCGTGACTATCAGGAGGCAAAAGCAGTTGCTCTTGCTCGCAACCCAAACGCTCAAGTAGTTAGCGTTACTGCTGTATGAGTGAAACATTCCTCAAACCCTTCATTCCTCGTCCTGGTGTACTAAATCCAGTGCCAGGTGATCCATTAGGATATTGCACTAAAGATGGAATGTGGGCAGCAATTCCTTTAGGTAATACTAAAAAATTTGCTGTTATACATAATGGTGGGCAAATCAAGGTATGCCCCAACTATAAAACTGCAATTCAATTTATTCTCAAGAAACGTAAGACTAATGTCAGAAACAAACAAACATGAAAAACGAAAGGATGCTCTGGGACTCTTTTATGAGAGTGTTTTGAAACCAGATCATCAACTTCGTCAATGTGCTCACAATCAAGAATGTTATCATGAATTGATGGAGTGGCGTTCTGAAATTGTTGAATATCTTGATCGTCGGCGTAATGAGGAGTTTGGTTGGTGAGCTCATACTATATTATATTTGCTCTCTTTGCGGTAGTAGCATACTTCATCGTAACTGATGAAAATGTTGCTGCTGCCTTTACATATGTGCTAGAATTAGTAGCAGTTAAAATTAGGAGAAAGTGGTGGTGGATCACAAATAATCCAAACAATCCTATTGTCAAATATATTGTTTGGAGGAGATCAATGAAAACAGCAAAAGAATTATTGAAGCAGATAAATGAGAACAAACTTAAAGCAGATTAGGATATGGTTGTGGGGAATCTTTGCTGAGTTAGAGTATCAACTTTATCCATGGAAAGGATATGATCCACCACAATGGGCAATTGATAGATATAATTTACATTGTGGAGATATTGATGATGAGTATCAAGATCGCTTACATTTTGAATGGTTGAAGAGTCATGATGATAAAATTGGTAAACTTCAATTAGAGATGATAAATGTACTAGATGAAATCAATAAACTAAAGGAGAATCATGATGTATGAAGAATTAGATTGTTTTGAGAGGGCACTGCAACACTTTGGCACTAGAGTAGAAGTAATCACTGCTATGGAAATGGGCAGCAAACTATCAACAGAGGATGCCTATCAGCAGATTAAAGAGGAACTTAAAGAATTAAAAAAATGTCGTAAGGAGTATAAAAAAGATGAATGCTGATGATGGTCTTAAAATTCATATGAATGATGATAACTCATTCTCATTAGAATGGGATGAAGCTGATCCTAGATGGAAACATTTGAATGGGTTGACATCTAAAGAAATAGTTGCTATGATTGAAAAATATGTCAAGGAGGATGAAGAGTATGGATCTCTATGAGAAAGTAGAGAAAGTGATTAAAGATCACATGAAAACTCATCAGGAAGAAGTTAGTAAAGCAAAATATCTACTCAGCAAAGTTGATGTTGTTCGATGCAATGATAAAGAACTAGAGCACTCTAAGTATTGGTATGACTATGATCGTAATGATCCTAATCGTGCTGATCCATTCATAACATTTTCAGATTATGGTTATTTTTATTCTCCCGAAGCACAGGGAACTTGGCCCGACTACACAGAACTTTGAAAAAAATGGCATTATCTAAATCCGTAGAAGATTCTCTTAAAGAATCACAACAATCACTCAGAAATGCATTGTCATTTGCTGCTAGAACTGAACGTCCAATGGTATGTACTGCCATTGCAAAGATGATCTCTTCCATTGATAATGTTATTGATACAGATTCAATCTTAGAGCAACTTGAGAATCGACAAGATGGTTCTTCTGGCACATGGGGAACTTTCTTTAATGAAGATGATTAAGAATTGTTAATCGATCCAAAGAAAACATTAAATCTATAACTAATTTATAGTTTGAGTAAAAGTCTATGACTCTTTCTAAAAATGGTAAAAAATTATCCCAAAATGAGGCAGAGAGTATTGAAAACGCGGTAAAAGAGAGTGGAATTGGGGCAGTTCATCCAGAAAAGATGGAGGCATTTGCTGATATGATGGTTTCCAAACTTAAGGGTGCTGGTAAGCATTGGCGCACTTGCAATAATTTGGATGATTGACTAAAATAAATAAGTACATTAAGTTACAAACAACCCAATGAAAAGCGTAGAACAGCATATTGAGGTTGATCGCGGGATTATTAACAATCCAACTACATCTCCCCAACAACGTCGTCATATCGAAGATGAACTTCATGAACTTGAAGTTTATGTTGAGAATCATGCAGAAGAAATTGCTGCTGGAGATCATCACGATCCAAGTCCATTAGAACTATTTTGCGAAGTAGAACCCAGCGCACCAGAATGTAAAATTCACGATAACTAATATGCTTGATCAATTTACTGTCATTTTGAATAGAGACGGAACATTTAACATTATGGTCGATGGTAATACAGTTCAAACCAATCTTCCAGCATCTGAGTTAAGTCAAGTTGCTATGGATTTTCGAGAGAGTGTAACTGATATGATGTTTGCACTAGACAAACCAGAGTCAGTTTAATAAGTGGCACAAGGGAGGTTTCGTACCTCCCTTTTTCGTGTATTATTAAAGAGTCAAAGGAACACACCCCATCCATGGCAACTCGTTCACGCATCGGCATCCAACTCTCAGACGATTCCATCCTTTCAGCATATCATCATTGGGATGGTTATCCTGAGTGGTTGGGTCGTATTTTGAAGACACATTACAACAGCAAGAGTAAAGCATCTGAGCTGATTGATGGTGGTGATATGAGTTCTTGTTGGACTAATTGTGGTTGGCAGAACGAAACCCGTCCCGAAACTGGTCCTCAATACTATTCCGAACGTGGTGAAGATTGCCCACCTAGTTTGATGACGAAGGAGGAGTATCTGGACAAACTTCGCAACGAAGAGTACGCATACATTTTCCGTGATGGTGAATGGATCTGCTACAATATGAACGAGTTTAACGACAACGATCCCGAAATTGTTGAAATTCCCGAAGGAGCACTTGCAGCATGATTGAATTTGATGACGCCGAACTCCTGCAACTTAAATTTTGCATGGATCAAACTAAAAACCAGATGTCAATGGGCGGTGAAATTCGTCGCCACGCATCTATCACTAAGAAAGTGGAAGATGAGATGAATCGACGTAGGGAAGATAAGGGAACTTACACCCCAGAATACGTTAGGTTACAACTAGAAGATCAGTTGCGTCAACTCCGCCGTGAGATGGACAACTGAATAACTGGCACAGGGGGCGCTGAAATGCCCCCAGATGCCTCTATAATATGTTCATACACAAGGGAACCACCCCATGACCACTTCCTTCGCTGACTACGTTGCTCAGCAGGATGCCCGCAACGAAATTCAACTCAATGTTCGTAAGTGGACATTGATGCTGTGCAATGCCCTTGAAGATAACTTCAAGTCCCGCCATCCTAACTCTGATCCCTACAAGTTCTCCATCGAAAGTGGTAGAAAGTATCACAAAATTGTGATGGAGACTGAATCTCAGTCCCGTAGTGTTCATGCCTTCGTTGATAAGAAGACTGGCGAAGTTTACAAACCAGCATCATTCAAAGCACCTGCAAAGCACGTTCGCTTTGATCTGCGATTGATCAAGGATCGTGAGTGGTTGCTGGAGAACGCTGATTGGGCAGGAGGTTACCTCTATAAGTGATAAATCATACAACTTTAATTAAAACTATGTACCCAAATTTGAATCATCATCAGTGGCAACTTGTTTTCGATGCTGTGCGTAAGCAACAGGTGAATAGTATTGTTGATGGATCGACATATAAGCAATATGATACTATACTAAATGAATTGTGGGAAGTCTCTCACTCAGATACATACGACGCATTGAAAAATATGGCACCTGAGGATAAGCGTTGATGACTGAACAACAACTTGACAATCTTCGTGCTAAACTTGGTGGGGAGTGGTATGATACTTGGTGGTTAGCAATCTCAGATAGATTTGATCCTTATCCTGAGTTTGCTTATGCATGGGAACCAACATTTTTTGATCTTATTAACAAAGGATGGTTGGAGATGTATCAATCATGACGAGTAAAGAAAAACTTATTTTTGTTGGTTCATTCATTTGGTTTCTTCATTGGGGACAATGTCTTACATCAATCATTCTGGATACGGTTATTCTAAAAAACTCTGTGAGGATGTTACCTCTTGGTTTGTGAATACCTACTATCCACGTCACAAACTTGACATTGACATTGTTCATCGTGGACTAAAGTGTGATCAAGTTATTGGTTATTGTGATGTTAATGGTCCATCAAGTCGCCCCCGTGCATTCTTGATTGACCTTCAAGCACACATGGAGAAGGAGTTGTATATAAAAACTCTTTTTCATGAACTGACCCACATGGCACAGTGGATAGATGGTTCGCTGCGTTGCCGAAGTGGAAAATTGTATTATTGTCAAGAACCAGCAGACAAATGGAGTTATGAGGATCAACCACACGAAATAGAGGCAAGAGAGAATGAGCAGATCCTATATGATTTGTGGATGATGAGCAAACAACCCAAACCAGTTCAGAAGGTGGCACAACGGGCGTTCCCGAACCGCCTGAGGGCAGTATAATAAGCACATAAGCGAAACACCCCATGCAACTGCTTCACTCAGAGAACACCATTCAGGTTGACTTCTATCCAGTCAAGTATTGGGACGGAACGATCAGTGACAGGTTGATTTACAAAACTGTGACTTTCGGTATCAATGGACCGAATCCAGTTGTCAGCAAGCGTTACATCAACCGCAAGGAAATGAGTCGTGAGATTGATTCCCGCGTTGCTTTAGGTTATGATGTTGTTGACTTTCACACCATTCCTCAGTTTTTCAATAGCGGTTTGATTGCTGCCTGCTGAATTATGATTACTGAAGCAACACCTAACGACTGGACCGACTTCTGGGAGAACAAAATGCCTACCACACCATCATTCAATCAAGAGCAACTTACAGCATTGCTCTCACTTTCCGAGCAAATTCAGGAAACTATTCAGGTTGCTGCTGAACTGTGGGAACTGAGTGATTTTGAAGAAACTGCTCTGTGCAGCATTGTTGCTGATGCTTTTACTGACAACGGTATTAAAATGGAGGCACTGATCTAATGACACCATCACAGGAAAAGGCAATCGCACAATTTCAGAAGATGATTGACACTCTCTGCGTTCGTAAGATCAAACTCATGACTGAGGTTGAGGAGATCAATAATACGATTATCTTCCTTGGACAACAGAGAGATGACATCATGAGTGAAGAATGATATAATTAGTGATGTAGAGTTCAGCGGACAAAATGACTCAAGAGAAGCAAATATCACTTAACGTACAGGAAATAGGAGTAATTCTCTCTGCTTTACAACTCTTAGATCATGGTGATGAGCATCATATTGCTAAACATTATGGCAGTGCCCCATCACTTTACAATCGTCTAAAGGAGATCTATGATGGAATGGATTCATCAACCTGTGGAACACAACACGACCCAATCTGCGAACCTTCCTATTGAGCATCTTATGAACGAGCAAGAAGTTGAAATGTTTATGAAGGCATTTGATGACTTCATGGAACATGCTGATGTAGAAATGCAGAACTATGTTCGGCGTGAAGCAGTAAGAAAGTTCAATAAGAGTTCATTAGAGAAGAAAGCAGAAGAGATGGAGGTAACAGTAGATTATTATATGCAGGAGTTTATGTGAATTTCACATCAGAAGAATTAAAGTATCTGTACCGTGTTTTATCTACTACCAGTTCTTATACTATTGCTAGAGGTGAGCAAATCGATCATCCAACAGTCAAGCATAGTGAACTAATGGACAAAATTAAACTTTACCAAGAGAGGTTACATCAATGAAGGGCAATGGATGAGCAGACAAGACTGATACTTGCTTTATACCAAGTAGAAGGGATTACACAACTCACTAAGGATAATGAATATAAACATTATCTTTACTGCAAACTGTCATCAATTAAATGTGAATTGGAGAGACAGTTGACAAACCTTAGAAAATCAGATAAAATTGATGAGTAATTCACAAGAGATGATGACTAAGTTTCTTTTCATTGTTGATCACTTTATCCCCTTTCCACAATCAGAATATGGTGGCATCTGGAATGTAATTGCATATGACGATGATGAATGTTTCGATCTGATTGCTGATGCTGATTCTGGATTGAATGGACAGTATTACAACAAACTGCGTGAGAACGTCGGTAAAGCAGTGGCATGTGAACTTGCTGGTGAATTCGACTCACAAATTCTTGCTGAGTTTGTAACTTGATGATTG
>CENT01030445.1_pt1 | contig 10980 bp, 9 predicted proteins | sample 530141 | NCBI WGS metagenome assembly CENT01 (sample SAMEA2591074, study PRJEB7988) | marine metagenome | isolation source: saline water (ENVO:00002010), including | reverse complement strand
TAGCAAAATGCATTTACACGCAGGTGAATGGCTGGTGCTGGCAATGATGGCGGCCATGGTCTTATACAGTCTTTGGGAGTCGGATAAATCAAAAGTCGCGGTATTGGCCGGGCGCAAAACCAAGCTGGCCATGTACCGCGAAACTATCTTGTTTTTGTGGGTACCTACCAGTGCTCTGATGATCTTACTAACGCTAGATATTGTGTCGGCACAGCGTTTAGGGCTTGGCTGGCAAAATAGCTGGGGCAACTGGGCAGGCGTCTTGCTGGTTGTGGCTTCCGTAGCCTATGTGATTTGGCATGTCCGCAGTATTCAACCCGGCACTCCGCAGTACCAGCAGCTGTTTGATGCCATGCAAACCCACAGTTGGCTGATGCCCTCGAATAAGCGTGAGCTGTATTGGTTTACCGGTGGGGTGTTAGGTTATGTGGTGCATAAGTACGGTCGCTGTGAAAGTGAACTGGCCATGGGTTAATGTCCCAATACGTGTCTTCGTTTGCATATCTTTCGACTCAAAAGCTGCATATCGCAGATTCTAACCCAGAGTACAGCTTTCGCGGTGGCGCTTATCATTTAAGGTTAACACTGCAGTAGAGGTGAACACTGTTAATTAAGCGCTATTTGAGCGTTAATTTTATTTTGAGGAAAGAACTATGGAAGAGTTGAATTCAACTGAATGCGTTAATGTTTCAGGCGGTTTAGTCGGTGGAATTGTGTTAGGTATAATCGTCGGTAAAGTCGTTGACTACTATATCGGCGAGGAGCTGGAGAAAGCTGTTGAGGGGATGTTAGGACCAACAGAAGACTACGAAGGTATGATGACGGCCGCGTAAATTAAGAGATAAACCTGTATTAGTGTTTTTGCAGGTTTCCTAAGGAGACTGTAATGAATAATAGAGCAATCTACTTAATACTGTTTATTTTGTCGGCGATATTGTCGCTGGCAATTAAATTAAACCGTGAACTCTATGTGGGTATTAGTGATGGGCTGGATATCCTTGTAGGTTCTGTTATGAGCTATTTATATGTTGTGATATTGGTGTCTGGTTACGTGACCTTTGCGAATTCAGTTACTAATAAAAAACTCAACAACTGCATTATTGGTATTACTTGTGGGGCTTTATTGTGGGAGGTTCATCAGGCTTTCATTCCAGAAATGTACTTCGACTGGAAGGATATAGTCGCCACGCTCATCGCGTTTTCAGTGTTAGTGCTGATTCAGCGTTATAAACCGGTGGGCAATTCTGTGCATAGCTCTGCGGCGATTGGTAATGGGTAGTTTGTCAGTTAAATCCACCTGATGCCGCATTCTACTCCTTTATTAATAGTAAGAAGACCGGCAGGTTGTGCCGAAAACCAAAGATAGTGCGCTGGCGATTCGGTTATTTAGGCTTTCTGATTGCCGCGCGCGTTTAGATATAGGTGGGGTTTTTTATTGATACCTATGTAGAGTGATACACTTCACTTTGACGTGGTGATCTTTGCCTTTTGGCGAGTCGTTCACCAATGAATATCTACCAAAACCGGGTAATGACGGTATGGATCTGCAAACGCTTACCAAACAAATAGAAAACCTCGGCACCGCGCCGCCTTTTGATAAATGGCATCCACCTTTCTGTGGTGATATCGATATGACCATCAAAACCGATGGCAGCTGGTGGTATATGGGTAGCCCAATTGGCAGGGAAAAACTGGTGAAGCTGTTTGCCAGTGTGCTGCTTAAGGAAGGCGATGAGTATTTTCTTAAAACACCGGCGGAAAAAGTGCGTATTCAGGTGGAACATGCGCCTTTTGTGATTACCCAGTGGCACATCCACGACTCGGAAGCAGGCCCGGCCATTGAAGTGATCTCAAACTTAGCGCATTCAGCGGTGCTGTCTGATGAGCATCCGTTGGAAGTGGATAACCGCAATCCGGAGCAGCCCCGACCGTATGTAACTTTGCACCGCGGTTTAAAAGCGCTGGTGCATCGCAATGTGTTTTATCAGTGGGTTGATATTGCCAAGCCCGCCATGGTTGACGGCAAACAGCACCTCATCATTTCCAGCGGTAACTGCCAGTTCAGTCTGGGCTGTTTATAAACCCGGCAGCTGACCGACAAATCATCTGTCAGCCAGCTTCGCTTGCTAGGGCTACTCGGTGGTTTGAGAAAGCAGTAACACCGGCCCTATTAACCCCGACTCGCGCAGCGGCGCGTCTGCGTAATACGTGTTGATAGTGGTAAAGGTATAGGTTTGTTCAGCCTCTGGCTGGTTGTCGCCTATCAGCCGGTTAACCCATAAGTTGGTTACCTTAATTTCAATCGTGTTGTCTCCGGCCTTTAGGTGCTCAGCGATATCCATGGCGTAGGGCGGTGTCCATAAAATACCGGCATCCTTTCCGTTAATGATGACCTGGGCGAGCTCTTTAACTTCGCCAAGGTCGAGTATCATCTGTTCATTATCTGCCGGGGCCGACTTAAGGGTTAACGTGTTGCTGTAGCTGGCCGTGCCCGAGAAGTATTTAATGCCGTCCGCGGCTGAATCGGCCCAGTTGCCCAGAGGATAGGGCATTGGCTGTTCCGGGGCTCCGCGGCCAGCCTGAAATTCTACCTGCCAACCCTGATTTAAGGTTGCTACTACCGTGGCGTTTTTCACCTTACAGGCAGCTTGGGAGGGAGTGCTGTGATCAAACACAATATAGCCAGAATCAAATGGCAGTAATTCACGTTCTATCAGGCTGTATCCGGCTTGCTGTTGCACGGTTAATGGTGTGATGTCACCGGTTACTGCATTGTAGTGGCGGGCCGATTTGGCCTGAACGTTGAACCGCAGGGTGGCCGTTTCGTGGTGTGGCTTACGGTTGGTGTAAAAATAGATATCCTGCTCAGGGGTTTTACGGTGCACAAACATTATGGTGCTGTCTTCACGGTCGGTGCTGGCCGTAAAGTCAGGACGTACACCTGCCTTTTCAACCGCGTGTTGCACCGAGTCGGCAACGATTATCCGCCCTTTCCCGGTGTTGCCTGACCACAAGGCATCAGCAATCCGGCTGAATGCCTGTTGGTCGTCCTTTAGTGATGGAGATGCCTGGGGCTTTTGCCCTGCAATGGTAGCACCGGCGTTTACCAGTGTCTGCAGCTTTGTCAGCACATCCAGGGTCATGAAACGGCTGGAACCGCCAAGGTAAAGCAATTGGTAACGTTGCCCGCTTGGCGTTACCAGCTGGCCGTTATCAACAGTGAATAAATCGGTGATAACGTCACGGTTTACATAGTCGAATGCGTTATTGGCCGGTACGTCTTCAGAGGGAGCGTGGGCATATAAGGCGGTGAGCGGTGCTTCTTCCCCATAAAAATAAGCGACATCGGCGGCAAAACGCCCCTGTTGCAGCATGTAAGCATTACGGCTGATATAGGTCACCCAGGGTTTGGCGTAGTCGGCCCAGGTATCCAGACGATTAAAATACTGACCAAAGACAAACAAACTGAGCCCCGGTGCATTATCCAGTGGCTGATGCACCGATGTGTGGATGATAGGGCGGTTTACTCCCAGAGCAAATTCCATGTCGATCATCGGGCGTAAATCGGCTGGTGAAAAGGCCCAAGGCGAGGAAGCGGCAGTTAGTGATTCGGCGGCCACCAGATTCTGCCCGTATACATGTGCAACCGAAGCGGCTTCACGAATATCAGACCAATATTGCGGGGCCGGGCCGGTTTGCTTAGCAGTATCAAAAGCCCACATTGCGGCCATCGGAATATCAGCCGTACGGCGCATGCGCATGCCGTCGCCGATTGCCGGACGTTCGTTTTCCAATGCTTCAGAATAATGGCGCATGCCGCGCTTATGTATCTCGGTGGTGATCACGCCATAGTGATTATCGGCCAGCATTTCAGCTAAGGTCAGGCGAAAATCATACAAGAACTGATCGGTTTGTTTGGCGTTATTGATGATGTCACCGGTCAGAGCCGGTAACCACGGCAACATATCGTAGCCCCGGCGGGCTTTGAACTCGCTGAACATAGCGGGGGTCCAGTTTGACGGGCCTACCTCAATGCTGTCGTTCAGCAGCGCCTGCAGACCATTATCGCCCCCCATGTTGTGCTCACCCGCAACCTCTTTGTAGTTATCCAGGTAGTGATTGATATACGCTTTAACTGCCGCCGGGTCGTATTTATCTACTTCCAACCCGGTCGCCTCAGGCGTAGCGGGGTGGTTTTCTTTACCGGTCAGCGAATAGCCTATCCGCAGGACTTTCCACCGTCCCGACTCAGGCTGCCAGTTGAGGGTGCCATCGGCGTTGAGTTTATCGCTTAAGTCGATAACCTGGCTGACATCCGTGCCGCTTGCTTCATGCTGATAGGATAACGGGTAATAGTCGTGAACAGTGCCAAATCCTGCTTTGGTCTCAAAGCGGTGAACCTTAGGCTGACGATAAAACGCGACTTCCAATAACGGTGCATCCACTTCGCCGGGGTCGCCGGTGGGCAGCGTAAATCCACCCGGTGGTTTTGAACCCGGCGCCTTGGACGAAGGCATTTTAAATTTACCATCGGGGTTCGCTTTCATCACAATGCGTAGATAGCGAGCCTTGACCGCGTTGAAACTCACCGTGGTTTGCAGGGTGATGCCGGCGTCAAAGCGGGCTACATCGGTAAACTGGATGCCATCGGCACTGGCTTGTAACACCGGCTTTAACTGCGGCGGTAAAAACATACCGGGCATGGGGGTGGCGAGTGAGGCCGCTGCAACGGTTTGTAAATCCCCAAGGTCGAAGGTAACGATGAAGGGCGTATCGGGGGTGGTTCTGCCGGTTGTGGCGGTATTATAGTCGCCGTCTGTCATGGCGCCGGTGTCGACATTTTCCGCTGCGTTGGTGGTGATATCTGCAATGGTCAGTTTGTCTTGGTTTACCAGCGGGTAGGCGACTACGGCTATGTCTTTATAATACTGCGGGGCACCATGTTTGGCCGCGGCTTCTTCTCCCAGCATAGTATCGCCGGAGGTATAGTTCTGAAATAAACCGGTCACGCCGTTTGGCGCAGTAAGCGATACCGGTGACTGGCCGGCAGTTACCAGGGTTTCAGTCCACACCAGTTTTTTCATGCCGTCTTTGGGGGCGACCCAGGGCCCACCGGTTTCACTCCAGCCTGGCGAAGCAGCAATGCCAAATTCAAAATTTTGCTCATCGCTGATGCGCAGTGCCAATCGAAATTTTTCGGCCCAGTCGTCAGACATATACACTGAACGTTCATCGACCACTTGCGGGGTCATTAGGTGAGCATCAAAGTTTTGCACGCCGCCAATCCCCACTTCATGCATCCAGGCGAGATCTTTTTTAATCCCCTCGGCTGTTACATTACCGTTCATCCAGTGCCACCAAACCAGTGGTTTAGCCGACTGTGGTGGTGTTTGAAACTGCTGCTCCAGTTCGCTGGCAATGCCTGGCAGGCTTACAAAGCCAAGCATCAGAAATACAGATGAAACTCGCAACGGGCGACGCGCAGACATAGAAACTTCCCAATACAATATAAGTAAATGAATTGTATTTTGAATGTTTCGTTAAAGTAAAATAGAGAATATTGGCAGAAGTATAGATATTATTAATACTAAGTAAGCGCGGCCTTCAGACCGCGCAATCACTGGAGTTATTCAACGGCTTCGTAAGGCATACCCACATACTGGCGGGCTATTACTTTCTGTCCTTCTTCGTGACTGAGGTAAAAGTCCAGTTCAGACTGCATAAAGCGGTCGAAGGTGCCTTTGTCCATGCCATTCACTTCACCCTGATCAAAATCATGCAGCATGTTGCTCATCCACCAGGAGAAGCGTTCACCGTGCCACACCCGGCGCAGGGCGATTTCAGAATACCGTTGCGGCGCAGCGAAATCACCTTGCTCATAGCGCTTTTGTAGCAGTTTATACAAGGTTGAAACGTCGGAAGCGGCCAGGTTTAGTCCCTTAGCACCGGTCGGCGGTACGATATGCGCGGCATCGCCAACCAGGAACAGGTTACCCCATTGCATGGGTTCACACACAAAGCTGCGCAGCGGTGCAATCGACTTTTCAATACTCGGCCCGGTGATCAGGTTATTGGCGCTGTCTTCAGGAAGGCGCTTTTTAAGTTCGTCCCAGAACGCATCATCTGACCAGTTTTCCACTTTGTCGGTAAGCGGAACCTGCAGGTAATAACGGGAGCGGGTAGAAGAACGCATGCTCGCCAACGCAAAGCCGCGCTCGGTTTTACAATAAATCAGCTCATCACTCACCGGAGGCACATCGGCCAGCAAACCCAGCCAGCCGAAGGGATACACCCGCTCGTGCTCCGTGCGCTTCTCCTTCGGAATGGTCTGCCGTGAAATTCCATGGAAGCCGTCACAACCGGCAATATAATCACAATCAATGGTGATGTTTTCACCGTCTTTAAACAGCGTGACCTGCGGCGAGTCACTGTCAACATTCTGCAGTTGCACATCCTGACTTTCGTAAAAGCTGGTGAGGCTGGCTGCTTCACGCGCTTCCATCAGATCGCGGGTGATTTCAGTCTGGCCGTAACACATTACCGTACTGCCTTCGGTAAGCTTGTTGAGATCAATGCGATAACGCTTGCCGTAATAGGCAATATCAAAGCCGTCATGCGCATGGCCTTCTTCATCCATACGCTGGTTAACACCCGCTTCGCGAACTAAATCGACTAACCCTTGCTCAAGGATCCCGGCGCGAATACGGCCAAGGATATACTCCGGGCTCACCCGATCGACAATAATGTTGTCGATACCTGCTTTATGCAGCAATTGCCCGAGCAGTAAACCTGATGGGCCTGAGCCAATAATGGCAACCTTTGTTTTTATGTTCATGCGATGACTCCCGGTGAAACAATCAATTTTGATAATTCAATAATGGAAGACGTTAGCCACAATTGTTATTCACTTATGCGTTAAATTGTTGTACTTTTTAATCACATGTTAATTTTTTGTCATGGTTAATGGCAGCGGTGCGTGCACCTGGAGAACCGATTTGACGACAACGCAAAACCAGATCCCGTTTTATGATCTCTACGGCGAGTCTTTTATGCGCATGCAGCCGGATTTTGTGCATCTGGAGGATATTCAGTCGCGCAGTGCCGACTTAGGTTGGGAAATAAAACCGCACCGGCATGCTAACCTGGCGCAGATCGTCTGTGCTTTCGATAGCGAGTGGCAGGTGCAACTGGATGATCAGGTACACAACCTGTCGGGTAACTGGGTGGTCACGTTACCGCCCGGGGTAGTACATGGTTTTCATTTTGCGCCGAACACTAAAGGGTTTGTGCTATCGATTAATGCTGATGTGATCACTAATATGGAAATGGGCGAGGACATCAGTGCATTTAATCAGCTGGTGTGGCTGCCACAGACCATTGAATTTCGCAATGCCCGTCAGGCAGAGCGTTACTTTAGTTGCCTGATGATGCTGGCTGATGAAATGCACATCAGCGATCCCGGCGCCACTACCACCATTATGCTGCTGTTAAAATTGTTGTTTATCACCATTGCCCGGCAGCGCCAGCTCGACTCAGTGCAAAGCGGGCCCTCTGGCCGCGAAAATCGTATTCTGTTGGGCTTTCGCGAGCTCATCGATAAGCACTATCAGGATCACCTGACCATTGATGACTACGCCGAAAAATTGTTTGTTTCAGTGTCTACCTTAAGCCGTATCTGTCGCCAGCAGCTCTTGCAAACACCAAAACGTCTGGTGCATCAGCGTCTTATCAGTGAGGCCAGGCGGCGGTTGATTTACACTCGGCAGACCCTTGAAGAAATTGCCCTGACACTGGGGTTTAAAGACACCGGCTACTTTTGCCGCTTCTTTAAACAAATGGAAGGCACTACGGCCGGTGAATTTCGCCAGCAAAAGCGTAAATAATGATAAGATTAATTGCCTTACAATGTTGTAATGCAACCCATTTATACATATAATTGTTTGTAATATAAGGATTTTTATTTGCTTTTTTGTTTTTTAATGCGTGAATGTAAAATATGCAATATAGGAAAAATTAATGGCGTTTTGCAGTTTTCTAAACTGCAAGGTTACTTTAGGTGGCGCATACTGTGGGACAAATAATAAACGTTCTCAGCGTTACACCGGTAACAGTGCAATTGTAGATTTTAATCTATTGATTGTACTTTTTCGTCATGCGGTGGTCTGAAAGAGCTGAGCGTTTGCTAAATCAACAGGTTGCTACCCAACAGGCATAAGTGGGCAACCCATACTCAGGAGCAGGCCATGAGCCAATTTGTTGTGGATGCTGACTGGTTGCACTGGCATCAGTCACCATCGGTACCCGCTTACAACGTACCAGAAGGCGCGGTGGATGCGCATTGTCATGTGTTTGGCCCCGGTGATCAGTTTCCCTTTGCGCCACAACGTAAATACACCCCATGTGATGCCTCAAAAGATCAGCTGTGGGCATTACGGGATTACCTTGGTTTCAGCCGTAACGTTATTGTGCAGGCAACCTGCCACGGTGCGGACAATCGTGCCCTGGTGGATGCGCTGAATCATTCCAATGGCCTGGCTCGTGGCGTAGCAACGGTGACAGCGGATATCACTCGTGAAGAACTGCAAACCCTGCATGAAGCAGGGGTTCGGGGAGTACGGTTTAACTTTGTGAAACGCCTGGTTGATGCGTTGCCATTTGATTCCCTTGCCACTATTGCCGACAAAATAAAGCCTTTTGGCTGGCACATTGTGATTTACTTTGAAGCACAAGAGCTTCCTGAGCTATATGACTTTTTTACCGCATTGCCAACAACGGTAGTGGTTGATCACATGGGACGTCCTGATGTAACCAAGCCCGTTGACGGCCCGGAGTTTGCGCTGTTTCTCAAACTGTTGGAGGAGAACGAAAACTTCTGGAGCAAGGTCAGTTGTCCGGAGCGTATCTCACACGTTGGGCCGGCCGGCAGTTACCAGGATGTGATCCCCTTTGCCAGAACCGTGGTCGAGCGTTTCCCTGACCGCGTGCTGTGGGGGACAGACTGGCCGCACCCAAATATGAAATCACACATGCCCGATGATGGTCATCTGGTGGACATGATCCCAAAGATTGCCACCACCGAATCATTGCAACGCAAATTATTGATCGATAACCCTATGCGCCTGTACTGGGCGGATTAACCCTGCACTGGCAGGCGAAAAAGAACACGGGAGATAAGATGAAAGTAATCGTAGTGGGCCCTGGTGCCTTTGGTATCAAACACCTTGATGGTCTGAAGAATATTGACAATGCCGAGGTTGTCGGCCTGGTGGGCCGCGATGCGGCCAAGACGCAAAAAGTGGCAGACGAATATGCCATCCCTAACGTTTACACTACCCTTGAAGATGCACTGGAGTCGGATGCCGACGCCGTGATCCTATGTACGCCTACGCAAATGCACGCGGCTCAGGCGATCGCCTGTATGAAAGCAGGCAAGCACGTGCAGGTAGAAATTCCGCTGGCAGACAGTTGGGAAGACGCCCAGGAAGTGCTCAAAGTGCAGCAAGAAACCGGCAAGGTGTGCATGGTCGGTCATACCCGTCGTTTTAATCCTTCGCATCAGTATGTGCACAATAAAATCACCGCCGGTGAGCTTAATATTCAGCAAATGGATGTGCAGACTTACTTCTTCCGCCGCCAAAACATTAATGCTAAAGGCGAGCCGCGTTCATGGACCGATCACCTGCTGTGGCACCATGCCGCCCACACAGTAGATTTGTTTGCTTACCAAGCGGGCAGCAAAGTCGTTAAGGCGAATGCTATCCAGGGGCCGATTCACCCGGAGCTGGGCATTGCCATGGACATGTCTGTTCAACTGCTGGCCGAAAATGGTGCGATTTGTACATTATCACTGTCATTCAATAATGATGGCCCGCTGGGTACGTTCTTCCGCTACATCTGCGATAACGGCACTTATATTGCCCGTTATGATGATCTGGTTGACGGTAAGGAAACTGCCATTGATGTGTCTCAGGTCGATGTGTCGATGAACGGCATTGAGCTGCAGGACCGGGAGTTTGTCGCGGCTATTAACGAAGGGCGTGAGCCGAATAGCAGTGTTGCCAAGGTCTTTGACTGTTATCGTGTACTGTATGAGCTTGAGCAGCAGTTAAACGCTCAGTAATTAATATCTGTACTCAGTAAACCAAAGGGATTAGCGCTATGTTACAACGCAAACTGGCTGGCAGCCTGGTATCAGAAATTGGCCTGGGGTGTATGAACCTCAACCATGCCTATGCTAAAAAGGTTGATCAGGCCACGGCGACCAGCCTGCTGACCAAAGCCTTTGAAGCGGGTGTCACCCATTTTGATACAGCTGCATTATACGGCTTTGGCAGTAACGAAAAGATGGTTGGCGAGGCGATTAAACCGTTTCGCAAGGATATCTTTCTGGCCAGTAAATGCGGCATGACCGGCGTTAACGGCAAACGCACCATTGATGGCCATCCGGCTACCCTAAAGGCCACTTTGGATACCGCGCTAACCAGTCTGAAAACCGACTATATTGACCTGTATTACCTACACCGTATTGATCCGAATGTGCCGGTAGAGGAAAGCGTGGGGACGTTGGGTGACATGGTGAAAGCCGGTAAAATCGGAGCGGTAGGGTTATCGGAAGTGTCGGCTGAAACGCTGAGAAAAGCCCATGGCGAATATCCTATTGCGGCACTGCAAACCGAGTACTCCCTGTGGACCCGCAATGCCGAAATCGCAGTGCTCGATGCGTGTAAAGAACTAGGCGTAGATTTTGTGGCCTTTAGTCCGCTGGCGCGTGGTTATCTTGCTGGTGGCGTCGATCCGGCCAGCATGGGCGACGGCGATATCCGTAAAGGGATGCCCAGATTCCAGGGCGATAACTGGGCGGCTAACCAGCAGTTGTTTGCCGACTTCGCAGCACTGGCCCGTTCAGCAGATATCACGCCGGCACAGTTGGCGTTAGCCTGGGTACTGGCGCAAGGCGAGCATATTCATGCCCTGCCAGGC
>CENT01097810.1_pt1 | contig 10983 bp, 5 predicted proteins | sample 530141 | NCBI WGS metagenome assembly CENT01 (sample SAMEA2591074, study PRJEB7988) | marine metagenome | isolation source: saline water (ENVO:00002010), including | reverse complement strand
CCTGTGGATTTCTAAAATAGTAATTGTTTATTTATTTTTAGCCTCGTTTTTTTCCAATACTGGGAGTGTGATTAAAGACAGCGTTGAGAACTCATTGAAGGTTGATGTAGGGAATTCGATTGTTAATTATGTTTGCGATATTGAACAACGCGAGTCGCTTATAAATTCAATCCAGCAAAACTCAGAGGGTGGCGCTGACATGAGCTACGTAAGGGAAAGTAACCTTTATAAGTGCCTCTCTGGCGATGATGTAGATTACCCTGGGATGGTCATTACACCTACAGGAGCGCTAGATTCAACCGTAACAACCTATCGCGTTACACCTAAAGCCATGGCTCAAACGCAATTTTGTGTTGCCAAATATAGAGAGGATTTAGAAAGCTGGGGAACAGACGTTGACGACTATGCTCCATGTGGGGCGTCGTATATCAGTATGCCAGTAGGAGCAACTGAAGCTCAGATACTTAACGCATCCAACGTTTATATGTCAGAGCAGGTCGAGAAAGAAAAGCGCGAGATAGCGTTAATTATGAGGGAAAAACAATGTCGAGACCAAATACGTCCGGACTTTAATAGTGGCCCTGTAGAAAAGTGTTTTGTTTCTAGCGTTGATGGTGACTCCTACCAATACGACTTGGCAACTGACCCTTTATCTGGGACGGAAAAGTTAGCTTACCACTCTCTTCCATTATCATCAGAATCTAACGCTTTGCTAAAGGCGGAAGCCGTCATGGGAAAAGAAAGGATTTCAGAAGCGATTGGAAGTAATATTGAAGCATTGAAACTTCATTTTTCTGACATTCTTTCTCTTATAAATACGGACTCGTTGTCTGATGCCGATAAGCAACTCTTAAGTGAAGTGCAAGATGACGTTAACAACATGTCCTCTGAAGATGATGAAAGTTCTCTAGGCGTTAGCCAAACAGACATCGATAACGTCATCATGTCAATGCGAAGAGGCATGTGGTCAGTTGGAACGTTGTTTTTTGGCGATATAACTGAGTCCTTGGAAGATAAGCAACTGATCAAAATGTTGTCCCAAGTACTCGTTGTAGAGTCTGCATACGGTAAATTAGATGAATATAGGAAGTTATACTCTCTAATTGATATGCTCCCACAAGGGGGGCAAGGGATAGTTAATAACGCGGTAAAGGGGAATATTGGGTATGGCGTTATAATCCCCCGCTTAGGTTTATACATCGATAGTATTGAGTGTTGGCATGATCAGATAGCGTGCGAAGCGCCAGCTTTGAACCCATTTACAGAGCTGTCAAAGCGAGGCGTTGAAATAATCGAGCATGCGAGTTTTGGGACGATAGTAACAAAAACTGCTCGGTATATGATGCAGGGTATCGCCAAAGTTAAGATGGAAGCTGCGGGATATAGTATCGGTGAGGTTAAGAATACGCGTCTTGGAAAATACATGGTATTCGATACATTTGAAGAGATATACCTCCTCTATTTGTTCATAGGTTTTGTTCTAGTCGTAGTCATACCTGGTATGCCGTTAGTAAAAATTACTGTCGTGCTTGTAAGTTGGATTTACGACGTCTTAAAAGAGTTGCTCGTAGTGACGATTTCAGTAGTAACCTCTTCTCACAGCCACATCGATGAAGGCTTTATATCGGATGAAGTTAAAGACGCATTTAAGAAGATATTTGGATTAGGTCTTTACTTCCTTTTTATCGTTGTTGGTGTGTTGGTTATGTTTGTGATGTTCTCGTTTTTATATGCGTTAAATGTTTTAGTCGTAGGCGCACTGAACTTCGTAGTTGAATGGTCAGTTACAATGACCTCTTTGGAGTCGATGGTGATGGGCGTAGTCATGGATTCAGTGATCGTCGGGTTACTTGTTTATGAGGTAAGGATCTGCACCCCATATATAGATAAACTACCAAAGGAACTGGCTAGTTACTTTAATCTCCATACAAGCGACACTGATGGAATTGTGAAGCAGGCGGAAAATGCGATTACATCAAATGCGTTTGCCAAGATATCACATGTTGTTCATCGTGCTTTCAATTGACGAAGGGGGGAATGCATTTCCCCCCTATTTTTACAAACCGGTTATGCCGAGATGAATATTTAATAGCAGGCCGGAAATGAGGTTTTTAACTGATACTATCATTCTATAAGTTACGTTATGGAATGATAGTTATGCCGCAGAAAATCACACAAGAAAGCGTCAAAAAATTTACAACGGAAGTAAAAAACGCATGCCCCTCACTAATCTCGAGGGGGGAGCGAGATGTTCTAAACAGCATTCCCCCAGAAGTTTTCGAGCAAGTTCTACGTGATGTCTTTTCAGGAGATGTGACGCTAGCACGCAACATTATGACGAATCGATACGATTTGATTGACTTTGAAGCGCCAGAAGACGAAGTGCGTGCTATCCGCACGATGGCACCAGCCTCCGAAACACTAGCACAGGCCATGGGAGAAAATGCACCATTACTCCTTATTTCTGACACCGATAACGATGGTAACCTTGCTCAAGGTATTATGATGGCCGCCACAAGCCTCGGTAAATATGAGGGCATTACTGTTGAAGCCAAAGAATACAATGCGGCTAACCATGGATTTAGTATAGAGCAGATAGAGACATGGTTAGAAAAGAATGATATCGACTACAACTCGCCCTTCTCCGTTGTTATTTCTGACCTTGGAACAAACCAGAAAACCGAACAAAAAGAGTTTGTCCTACGGTTCCCAAACGCCAACTTAATTGTTGCTGACCATCACCAACCTGATATCGCTGACGTAATGAAGTTCGAAGCGGGCCTAATTGATTTCCTTGACGGAAACCGAAAAGTAGGTGAGCCTGGCGTAGGTTTTTTGACTGAATATGATGTGAACCGACTTTCCGCTTCCGTATCCCCTAGTGAACTTGAAGAAATGTGGCAAACCGCTAATGCGAACCGCGAAGAGTTTATTTCGTTGTTAGGCGAAAAAGTAAACGTAAAGAAACGCTCTTTTTTAGTATCACCTTTTTCAAAGGGGTCAATGAATTTAAGCTTGCGGTCTGGCGGCGGCGTTAGTGGTGCTTTCTTGGTTTACACTTTGATGTCGGAAGTGCTTAAAAAACATAGGCATATTTCGGAGCATCTGAAGCCGTTGAGTAATAGCGCATTCGAAGAGCAGGTCTCAACTATGCGTGAGATGGCGCGTGCAGCGAACTTATTCGACGTTGAGTGTGACATTAGGCTGAAGCCGCTTCATGAAAAAGATATTAGTAAAGCATTGGGGTTAGGCAAGATCACTGGCAACGGCCGATCACTGAGCAAATGGATAAGGCCTTCCCAACGTGAAAAAATTAAGGCTTTGGAAGGGTATATCGGCCTGCCCGCTGTTGAAGAGTTGCTCGAACTGCAAGAAACAATGGTCAAAGAGAATCACACGGCCGCAGCGCTTTTTTATGTATTACCTAAAGTCCTTAATGACGAACTTGATGAAAACGGGAAGGTGAAGAAAGTAGACATCCGACTTGAAATCATGAAGTATCTGAATGAGAACAACACCTCAGAAACGCTAGGGCGTAATTTTACGGAAGAGCTTCGTCCTCACATCTTTAACTTCAATTACGAGAACCAACTACAAGATAGTAAGAAAAAGCCGTGGCTTTCAGTCGCAGAAAGGGTTCTTAAAAATATCGGAATTGCAGAAAAAGAAATACTAACTGTTATTCGAGAGCATCAACTTATTTCTGAAATATCGCTTGATTACGCGATGGTAACTCGCCCTATTTCTCCAGAAGTAGAGTCGGTATTTACTGATAAGCAACTTACGAAAGCGTATCATAGTTTAGGTAAGGCGATAACTATGAGTGTCACGTCGACACGGCCAGGGCAGATAACACTTTCAATGAAAAGTGAAAGTGAAGTGTCTATAAGTGACGTTTTATTTGGCATGGGTAAAGAGCTAGATTTTATTACCCCAACATACAGAGGGCATAGTAAAGTTGGTGGTTTGACGTTGAAATATGATCCCGTCGCAATACCATCAGAGCATGCCCTTCTCAAGCGTTTTACAGAGTTCGTAAATGTTGAGGCTAAGCGAATTATCGATGCGCAACCTGTACCTAAATCATTTGAATTAACCACCACGCACTTGAAGGTGGTTAAGGAAATGATGGAAGTCATGCGTGTTCATCTAAACAGAAGTACATCGCCTTCTATGATTATGCGTCTTACGCCTGACATGACGTTTGAAGACAAAGATACGCTTCGAAAGCTTTCTGTAGCAGACCTGGCGAAGCAAAGAGAATGGGAAGTTACAAATGAATTCCTAGATTTTGGGATGACATCATCTCTGATGCTGCCTAACCAAGCACTGAAATCCGTAAGTAATGACGGCTACCATGGCGCTGTAGGTCTGACGTTGCTCCCTAACGGAACCTTTATCGCAAATAAAATATTCACTGGTGAACAATTAGCGCCACACACCATTCCCAAGCTTGCCACACCACTCGACGCAGAAAGAGAAGAGCTTAAACAGTACTATATTGAAAACTTCATGGACAAGGCCTTACCTGTTAAACGGTATACTCGAAAGGAAGGAATTGAAGCCTTAAAGTTTACGATGAGACCAGAAGAGGTGTTCAACAATGGGGAAGCGTTAGCGCTATCACTGATGCGAGAAAAAGGTGCTGACAGCTATGCCGTTGTTGATGTGGAAGCAGATGGGGCGGGTAATGCCCCGTGCTTCGAAATTGGTATTTTTGTAATGAAGCCTATACCTGGTAGTGGTACCGTGGTGGACATTCCTCCGGCTGAGTTCGAAGAAAAGCTGAAGCGAAATCCACGCTATGTGCGTAACTGGTATAAAAACGATGAGCAGAAAATCATTGTAAACGAAAGAATGAGCATTGAGTTGTTATCTTTAGTCATTTCTAAAGATGGCTCGCAACCTATACGGGTATCCTTTAAATCTAAAAATTTGACCAACATGGACCAACCCATGATTGATGAGATTGGCTGTACCGCAGAGCATGCCCAAAACGTTATGGTCGATTTCCTTAAGGGATGTGGAAAATTCATAATTCAAGCACACAACCTTCCTTATGACGACAACATTGTAAGAGTTAATTTCCCTGAATTGCACAAAATGTTTGCCGAGGGGATTAACTTGGACTCTGCTCCATTTGCTAAAAACCATCAGATCGCCTACATGAACTTACGAGTGAACAAAATAGGCGGGTACGAATTCTTCAATGCCGAACATAGGGGCTATAACCTCAACACTAAGTTAGACGAAGAAGAAAACTTCGACTTCCCTTCTATCAAGGGCGACGGGTTACTCAAAGTGAGAGGTGATGAGGTTTTTGTCACTAACATGTCTACCCGGATTACCACTAAGCTAAAAATGAATAGAACTGATGTGGTGGACCTCATTGCTCAAGGAATGTCAAAGATTGAGCATCCACGGTATAGCATTGCGAAATTGCTTAGGATGGCCACTATCCATGACATGATTAAGAATAAGCCGGTCAAAAAGCTGGAATATGTAGAGTTTGATAGCCTATCGATGTCGGAATTACCCCCGAAGCTATGGAAGCACTTTCAAGACTATTACGCCTTTGACATGACTCCCGCACAGAATGTAGCTAAGTTCAGTGTGATGCCAGGCGTTCAGGATCTTTTGGGAGAAAAAATCAGCTTTGGTAGCCCAGCAGCAATGCCAGATGGACTTCTTGAGTCAAAGTTACGAGAAGCCGGTGATGAATTTAAAATGACTGCTAGGATGTCGAAAAAGGCGAAAGAAGAAATAGAAAGTGCAATGAGGGTTATTTCGTTCTCTGATATGCTTAAATTTAACGCCGAGAAGTTTGTTAAAAGCAACCCCGAAAACGCAGAACGCTACGCACTAGCGTGGGCGTATGAAATGGTGTTAGAGCATCATGAGGTTACCACTAAGCACGTCCCTGCAAGCTTTATCGCAGGTGTTTATGACATGATTGGTGTTGACCCAAGTGTAGTAAAGCAGATATACGCAGATATGTACGAGTATAAGGCGTTTAGAGGAATACAATCATATGTTGTTCATGAACCCCACTCAAACTTCAATCTAAGTGGTGATAACTACCAAGAGTACATGGTAGTTGCGCATCTTGGGGCGGAAAAAGTAAGAAACCCTTACATGACACCTGCAATATGTTTCAGGACTGGGCTTAACCCTGTTGGTAATATTGTTGAGCAATTCTCGTTACAGGCTGTAGAAAGCTCAATGAAACAATACACCAGACAGGTAGCTGGCGTGTCGATGGACTCAACTGACTTGGTCAACGCGTCGGCCAAACAATTGATGAACCAGTTTTCATCTGATGGCATATCAATTGCCAATGATGAGAAAGGTGCAGCGCGTTTTAAATGTCGTTCAACGAGTAAAGACTCGGTTGATTTGCAAGTTATCTTCCCAGAATACGACCCCAATGACTTCATTAGCATGAGCGATGAAGAAAGGAATAGATGGAAGAACGATGTTGAAAAAGTAATAACAGCTTTACTGCTTTCAAACAGCCTTGGTAAAGCGGATAAAAGTATTTCGGCGGTTCTAAGAGGCTTGGCAACATCGCCAGATGTTATTGAAACAATGAAAGCGATAGAGCAGCAATTTGGTAATGCTGTTCCGACTGAGCGCGAGGCGTCCATTAAAAAGTTCATGGGGAACGCTACGCAAGCAATCTTAGGGAAGGATGCAGAGCTTAAGTTTCCGATAAATAAACACTTGAACAAGGACGATCTAAAAGAAATTGCACGCAGCCTCTTTAGTGCTTTAGAAAAGTTACAGGAGCACCAAAATTTCATTCCATATATCAGCAAAGATGATGTAAGTCATAGTCTGGATATTGCTTACAATCAGTACCTGTTGTTTGATGAATTAAAAAGAACAGGGGATGTTCCATTTGAAGTAAATGGATATCAACCAGAAAAGACAGAGAAAGCGCAGCTTACAATTATGGCAAAACTGCGTAATGAAGTTATGCAAATACACTTGGATGCTTATGAAAGCTTTGCGTCATCTCTACTGACAAAAAAGAATGACCCACTTAAGTTTGTTTTGGAAAGCGACCTCAAAAACGAAATGATTGATTTTGTAATACCTGAAGGTAACGGGTTGAAATTAAACAACGAGTATACTGGCGTTGACTTTATAGATGACGGTGTAGAGGTGGCACCTCTCTCCTTTGAAAAAGAAGAAGAGGATGTTTCTCGCGAAGTTCAGCTTGGCTTTAAAATCTAACCACAAAAATAAAGGGGCTCAATAGTGAGCCCCCCTTTGTTAGTCTGACGATTTCGTTTTAGATGAACACGTTCTCCAATGCAACTTCGAACTGTAGTAGTCCGCCTGATGTTTCCTTGGATGCAAACTCTTGCTTTCTTGCAGAACGGAAAGTTCGAAGGAATGCGCCTAATCTCGGTACACTGACCGTCATGCCTTCGTCATAACAAACAACAAGAACTCCTTTAAAGAGCACGTTAAGTAGGTAAGAAATATTCTTTCCAACGGTTAGCTCATTACTAAAGAATTCGTTCATCTTGTTTGACTCGTAAACAATACTTGTTAGTTCATCAACGAGTTCCATGAAAGTCGGCGGCTTAGCGATAATATTGAAAAAATGCTGGATCATGACATCATCCACACTTTCACCATTTTCTATAAATCTTTTTGTCAAACCACGAGCCGTTGTTGAAGCTGCAAATGAGGCTCGAAAAGCCCATTCTTGGTTACGATTCTTTCTCCAAGAAATTTTCCAGAAGTTCATAAATTTGGTGTTGTGAGTTCCTTCTTTATGAGCCTTGTTAATTTTTCTCGATAGGTGGATAGCGATCAACTCGCACACTTGGTCAAGATGGTCAATCAAAGCGCACATTGAATCATCGGCATGCCTTTCTTTCATTTTTTCTATGAAAGATTCAAGGTTACAATGAGGAGCCACGCCTACCCCTTCTCCATTCTGTGTATTATTTTTCATTATTTTGTGTCCCTAAGTAAAAGTTTCGCCTTAACTGACTCTTCTGGTACAAAGCCAAAGTGACGACTGTCTGTTCCAACAGTAAGATTGTCAGAAAGCGCAAAGAAAGTGCCTTTAGGAACGGTAACAAAAACCATTCCTTTATCATTAGCCTGTCCATCTAGAAATGGCATATTGAAAACAACTTCTGCGAATTTATTGGTCCCTGCATCGTGTGTAAATGCGTTCTCATCCCAAACAGACTGATATCCTAAATGGGTATTCCCGTAAGGATCTGTATACTTAAAAGGAATGCCGGCAATAGATGCTCCTTGGCTGTCATCCATCTTGCTACGAAGAGAGAATGATTTACCATTTTCAATTGGGCTAAAAACCATCTTTAGGCCATTAATAGCGACTAGATTACCTTCACTTTTCGTGAAAGTAAGGGTGTCGCCTGGTAAGCCAACGATACGTTTTATATAAAGTCCGTTAGGGTGTTGGACGTCTTTGCTAGAAAGTAATTCTGGAGATATAGCTACCACGTCACCACGTTTAACGGATTCGGAAGAAAAAAGTCGATAACCCGGATACACCTTGCTCGGCGAAATAGACGGAAGCATTGATTGACCGTGTATATAAAAGCTCGGAGTTAAAAATTGGTAGCCAGCGAAGATAGATCCAGCGATAAGCATAACGCCAGAGTACTTGAGAAACTTATTAAATCTATTTTTGTGCAGAGCAAATTTCATTTTGTCCGTCCTGATTTCCACGGCCTACAACAATAGTCAGTATTACTGATATATTATTAACAGAAATTGCTCTATTTCCGTATTAGATATATGTGTTCAATATAACAAATGACAAGAATGAAATCAAGGGAGTTTTGCTTTAGCGTTAATTATCGCTACGAAGGTCTAAAATGTATCTATCCATCCCCTTTATAATGTCACCTGATTTTATAGATTTAATCCAAAAATGATCTAAATCTGAAGCGTTCAGGCTATCGTACATGTCATCTTCATTAACGCCATAGAAGTCAATCAATGCTCTTGCAAAAATAGAAACAAAAGAAGCGCCGTGCCCTGCAAATATTGTTTCGTACTCTTTGAAAGAAAGCCGGTGAGTCCCCTTGTTTAAACGATATGGATTGGGTGTAACAAAATCGATGTAGTGCGATATTTCATGTATGATTACAGGTGCACTTAAAGCCCAGTCCATCACCATGGTTAAGCTTAACGCACTTATCCGAAGTCCATCTTCCTTCTTTATGGAACGCTCACCTACGCGTTCATGCGTCGTATTATCTACATTAATAAGCCAATTCCACGCTCCTTTGTCTTCATCGTTCTTTGCTGACTCTGGGTCGATTACTTTTCCGTTCACTAAAGATACCGAGAAAAAGCACGCTTTACCGCTTTGTTTAAAATTGACGGGTAAAGGTGGAAGCTTTGCATGATTAACAATGTTAGAAGCGATCAGTACCATTTCTTCTGGGCTTAAGTTGTTTTCTCGTGGAAACTCTCCTTGCTCCCAAATATATAGGTCAGTCTGTTGCTTGTCTTTTAACTGAAAAGATTGCATCCATTTACTGTCTGCACCATTCCCGGTAACCATTGCAAAGAGTTGACTCTGTGTTGCTTCATTAACATCAAGTGTCATAACGTTAGATATGCGGTCTCGAAGCGAGGGGTTTAATCCCTTCCATAACGGGTTGACAATAGAACGCCGGCTTACCTTTTTGTTGCTCAACTGATATAGGTCGACATGTTTTTCGTGATTAATATCTCTGCCTTTATGAAGTAGCATTGCAAACTGCGAGGAAATATCCTCCCGCGTGCAGTTTTTCATAAATATTGTCTGGAAAGAATGTATTGCACTGAATGTGCTTTTGAAAGAAACGGTTTTCTGTGGCGACATATCCATAGAGGGTGTTGTTAGGTGTGGTGCATCCGCCCCCTCATAGACATGGTCTGTTGAAATCTCATGGTCTCGCTCGTTCCGAGAGATATGCCGAATTTTTACTATTGTTGCGTAAATCATGATGAGTTATAGTACAAAAATTATTTACATATGTTATCACAAGGATTGTTATGGCAACTGTTTGGCGAAAATTAGGTGCGTATTTTCAAAAGCCCGTGGCACAACGGAAAGAATTAGACCCACAAACTAAGAAAGAGCTCGAAGAATATAACGAAAAGTTGAGTGAGTATCATCTTAAGGTTAGGCAAAAGAACACTGCGCTTTATACGTCCATTGTCCCAAAGGAACTGCTCCTGCTTTTGATGAAGCACAATGATTACAAATGCACACAATGGGGAAGTCGAAAATTTGCCCGCCTTGTTAACTTGGCCAGGAATATCCTCGATGTGGAGATTCATTCACAGGAAGGGTATGCATTCAACAAAAAAACGGCTAAACAAGAAGAACAGTTTATCATTAAGTTAACGCTTTTAATGGCGTTATTTTTCCCTCTTCCTTTGAAGAGCGCTTTATCAGACCCTAAAGCGGACGAAAAATATAAAGCTTTGTTTCGAACTTGGTTGGTAGATGATTTCGGAATGCTAGATTCCGAAGAGTTCGAGATATTCGAAGCGGGAGTCTTTAACGGTGTTAAGAATGAGCCCGGCAATGTGGTCCTAGATATCTTCCATGACGCCCTTCGTTTCGAAGAATCGCAGTTTGGGTACACGGTTAATTCAAACATCATGCGCACTGTACTAGGTAAAAGCATAGTGTTCACCGCAAAGGCCAAAAAAGAAAGTGAAAGAAACCTGACGCCAGGTTGGGTTCTAAATTTTCAAGCGGCATATAACATCGATTCGTTTGTAGATGAGGAAAAGGCCTTGGCTGACAACGAAGCTATGCATGAAGATGGGATTACGTAACGGTGAACTACCATCGACGCCACTTCGTGTCGATCAAGGGGCTTCTACAAGACTAGCTTTTTTGGCTAGGCTGCTTCTTTTTTCTCAGTTCCATCAACAAACTTCGATAGCTCGAAGACTTTCATTTTAATCGCTGATTTTTGC
>CENT01086643.1_pt1 | contig 11002 bp, 8 predicted proteins | sample 530141 | NCBI WGS metagenome assembly CENT01 (sample SAMEA2591074, study PRJEB7988) | marine metagenome | isolation source: saline water (ENVO:00002010), including | reverse complement strand
CCCTGCCAGTAAGAAATTGAACATCCCTCCAAGCATAACCCTTCCTAGCGAAAATGAAATATTTGTTGAAGGTGATGCTCAACGATTCGAAAATGTACTGCTTCACCTTGTTGAGAATGCTCAGCAAGCATGCGCAATGAAAGACTTTCCAGACGTTTCTGTCATTTGTAAATGCTCGCAGAAAAATGTTATTATTTCCGTTGCCGACAATGGTATCGGAATGGATGAAAATTTCATAAAAGAACGACTTTTCAAACCCTTTGATACTACAAAGGGTAACTCTGGAATGGGACTCGGCGTCTATGACGCCAAAACTTTTGCAGAAGACCATAATGGAAGATTAACCGTTGACAGTGAAGTCAATAAAGGGACCTTAATTTCCCTTATTATACCAAGGAGTGGAATATGAAATTACTTGTAATTGAAGACGAAGCAGGCATTCGCAATCAATACAAATGGGGGTTGAAGGGATATGATATTTTCTTAGCCAAAGATGCTGATGAGGCAATAGAGCACCTAAAAGAGCAAGCGCCTGAATTAGTTTTGCTTGATCTTGGCCTCCCACCCGACCCAGACAATGCCACTATTGGACTCAAGTTACTTAGCGACATCAAAGTAAGCCATCCTGAAATACGCGTAATTGTCCTAACCGGTTCCGAACAACGAGACCACGCACGAGAAGCTATTAGACTGGGTGCATCTTCATACCTGCAAAAAGGTATTGATATTGAAGAAGTGCAAACTGCTCTCGACCAAGCGGCGTTAGTTGTTGAGCTTGCCAGTGAGACAAAAGCAATCCAAGAGGCCTCTTTCGAATCGAACACTACATTGCTCGGGAATAGCCCCAAAATGATGGAGTCACTACGTCTGATGGCTCGAATCGCACGTTCTGATATCAGCACCCTTCTTAATGGTGAAAGTGGCACCGGCAAAGAATTGTTTGCCCAGAATCTTCATAGCCTCAGTGGCAGGAAAGGTGACATTATAGCCATCAACTGCGCTTCCATACCTGGCGAGTTGCTGGAAAGCGAGCTCTTTGGTCATGAGCGAGGCGCATTTACCGGAGCTGTAAAGGCAAAAAAAGGTAAAGTCGAACTTGCCAATGGCGGTACACTTTTTCTCGATGAAATTGGTGATATGCCGCTGGATTTACAATCAAAGATGCTCCGTTTCCTTCAAGAGCGAAAAATTGAGCGTGTAGGTGGCAGCAAGCAGATAGATGTAGATGTTAGAATTGTTTGTGCTACTCACCGTGATTTAAAGAAAATGACGAAACAAAAAACGTTTCGTGAAGACCTTTACTTCCGACTCGCTGAATTTGAATTAAAAATCCCCCCGCTACGTGAACGTGAAAGAGACGTCATCCTTCTCGCTGAGTACATGCTTAGTGTAGTCCGCGATACAGAGCGTGACATTACAGCGAAATCCTTCGGTGACGATGCCATATCTGCAATGTTACATCACAACTGGACTGGTAATATACGGGAACTGCAAAGTCGCGTCAGACGCGCCGGATTGTTATGTGACGGCGAAGTTATTGGGGCCATACACCTTGACCTGCCGTTTAAGGATTCGATGCTTTACGCGCCCAAATCTTGGCTTTATGGGAGCCAGGCTGAAGATGATGCCAAGCTCGACGAAATGGAAGAGGATTTCTTCTCTCGCATTATCTTTGAGCGTTATCGAAAGTTTGGATTTAATATTAGTATGACGGCTGCAAGCTTAGGTGTATCTAGACCTACTTTTTACGCTAAAGCCAAGCGTTATGGGTTAAAAATAGAAACGCCCATCAGTCAACGCTAGAAGCACAAAAAAACGGCCTTTATCGGCCGTTTTTTGTTTTTCTGGAATGAGGCAGCTTAGCGTTCTGGGTAAAGGTCTCTACGCTTCTTATTGTTCTTACCAAAATGGTATGTATAGGAGGCGAACAATGTATACCCATCGATGGTGAATTGCTGTTGAAATGAATCGATGTTTACATACTGTGCTCCGATTGAAAACTCTGAGTTACGATTCAATTCTCTGTCGTATGTTACGTTAGCGATCCTTTCAATGGACTCTCCTAGCCCAGAATTATCTGACACAGTGAAGCGGTAAGATGCGGAAAACGAACTAATACTACTTATTGCGAGTTCCCCATCTGCGTTTATCTCAAGGACGTCTCTTCCCGCACCTAGCGTATTGGCGCTGTCTTCAAGGCTTTTCTCATCACTAAGACGCGCCGTAACGTTGTGCTGCCACAGTGATAGATTGCTATATCCCCAAGATAGTATCGATTCTTTCGCAAAAACGACTCGCTCTACGACTGGATAAGCAAAACTTTGGGAAGTGAATGTGAATTGTCCGCTACTAAGCGTATAGTCAGAGTTCTCTGGGATAAAACAGAATTCTTCATTAAACTCAGGCTCTTCAGATTCACCAATATCACAAACATAAACCGCATCAGCGACTAGCGCAATTTGGTTCTGCTGTCTTATTTCTACAGACTCACTGTGCGTTGCGGTTATCGTGTGCTTTTCATTGGTAAACCCAAACTGGACACTCTCTACATCCCCAAAAACTCGCTTTTGCTTCTGCCACTGAGCGCTCCAGTTATCGCCCCAATTCCACCGCACCACACCTGCTAGAAAGTTAGTGTTATTGCTATGATCCCATTCGCTTGTTGCTTCAAGGTATAAGCGCTCTCCTCGTTTCCAAGCGAGACCTAAACCTGTTGTTTTAAGATCTTGTGCTGCACCTGACAATCCCGTACCACTTAGAAATGTAGACTTGCTTTCACCGAAATACCCGGTACCAATCACGCTTAGGTTATCGTAAAGAGGAACCCTACCTTTTAAAGAGGTTTCGACGTTGCGGTAAACGCTGCTTCCATTTCTATAGAATTCGTCATGTGTAAAATCGGCATACCACATCAAGCTCGGGTCATCTTCATACTGACCAACTTTAATGTTTCCAGTAAGGTTGCCTGAATCAACACGCGCGGTTGCAAATACTTCGTCACTTGTAACGTCTACAAGGTCCGTTTGACGAGAGCTTGACGTTGAATCTTCATAATCAACACTCACGACACCGTCAAGTGGCTTTGATGTAGGAACATTGTAAGCAATGCCAGCACGCTTCGAATATAGAACCACGTTGTTTTCAAAGCCATACAGTCTATTATCGAAGCCCCCTTGAAACGCTGTTACTAAATCATGCTCTCTGCTGTAATCTGCATACGCGCTCAATTTTTCGTCTAGGAAGGACCATTTGTTCATCCAATTGATATCGATATAATTCATCTCGATATCATCGGATTCTGTGTAGTGATAATTAAGCCAATTAGCTGTCAAATTTGAAGTGTAGAGCTTACTTTCATAATCAGCCGCCATGATGAAATCATAGGCAAGAACCGCTTCCTGTCTATCGCCATTTTCACTCGGACTTTCAATATCGACATGGTGCGTCTTTAGTGTAAGGCTCGGCGATACTATTAATTCGCCCGATGATACATGTAACGACGCCAACCCCAATGCAACGCATAAACTTAGTTTCGTCTTCATATTAAAACCAAGCTTCTGAAATCTTAATAACGTCGCCTGGCATCAAATCAACATTCGCATCTAAATCTGCATCGTTCATTAGGTCCTCGATGCGGACTCGATAATGTCTTTTTTGTCCATTTCTAATGCGAATCAAGGTCGCATTATTTCCGTCCGCATAGGGGCTCAGGCCGCCTACCGTGATCATCATGTCAAGTAATGTCATGCCTTGTTTGAAAGGGATTGATTGCGGGGTTACTGCATTGCCAATAAGTTTAACTTGTTCACCAAGTGTGCCCGAAGCCTGCTTAACGATAACGGTTACTTTGGGACTGTTAATATACCCGCTCAAAATCTCGGTCATTTTGATAGCAAGCATTTCAGTCGTCAATCCCGCAGCCGGGACCGCTTCTGTAAGTGCCATGCTAATTTTTCCATCTGGTCTAACAGTGTAGTCACCTGTAATGTCGGGATTGTCCCAGACGAAAATAGAGAGGACGTCTCCTGCGCCAATGCGATAGATGTAGTTCCCATCAACATCGACAATGGCACCTTGCATCGTGGCCGGAGGTAACGCATTTGTAGCGCACCCACCCATCATCATTACTACTGAGGCCATTAAGGCTGTTTTTACAACGGCGCTTTTCATTTATAGCTGCTCCTTGCTAATAATTACATACAATCCATGTATTACTGTGCTGTGTTACAAATCAGTTATACGGCTCTTAGTGATTCACTCCACGCGATCAACTTTTCTACATGATGTTGTCGGGAATGGTACTCTGTATCTCGTTTCCATAAAGTATAATCTTCAGGGAGATAGCCCGCACTTTTTTGTTCAAAAAACGGGATGACTATAGCACACAAGGTATGGTAAATCGAGGCTTTGTCTTCAACCTGATAAACTCCATCAAAAGGAGCTGCTTCTACACTCGTAGCGCTATTATTAGGTGACTTAAGCATGATGCTTTTTTTCGTTGCGAGGTACTCATAGAGCTTACCAGGGATTTGACGATTGAAGCGTGCATCTTGAATAAGTAACAACATATCAGATAGCAGCATGTTGCCGATTGCCTCAGCAAAAGGTACCCCAGGTAAAAATCTGACAACATCGCCAATGTCTAATTCTTGAATAACTTCGTCATAGTCGCTGGCGTTCTTGGTGCCTTGGAAGACGACTTGTATAGGCTTGTCTGGATAATTAGTTTTAAACTCGGAAAGAGCTTCAAACAAAGGCGTTGGATCTCTTCCGTCACTATATAAGACGCCTGCATAATACATCGTGAATGCACTCGGGTTTTTAGGGCGACTACCATCTAATTTACTGCTCACTCTTTGTCTTACTTTATTGAGCAATTCTGCATCATATCCGTTAGGCATAGTTTTGAAGTCATCAACATGTCTATTCGTTCTGTCTAGATACATCTGCCTAACGTCTTCCGTAGCAAATGTAAGTAAATCAGCATCACGCATAACGTTATCGTCAACTTTAGCCAGAATCTTACCTAATGCGTCAGGTGTTGTCCGCTGAAGGTGAGTCATAGGGTCTCGGTAATCCGCAATCCATTTGGCCCCAGTCATTTTTTTAATGCGTCGAGCTATAATGTGAGGGCTAGGCGTTGGTGAACTTGACCAAATGATGTCAGGTTTATTCATTTTAGAATAAATGAATGCCTTGACGGTTGAAAGTGGTATCCAAGTTTTCCCCCATCGGTCAGGATAAGCGAGAGATCCAATATGTTTACCTTTTACAGAGATTTGTAAAAGCGCGTCTAAAGCTGGCACTCGCATTATTTTGCCGTGTGGGTTTTCTGGCAATAGGTCTGGTGACATTGGTTGAACATTTTCGTATGCAAATGGATGCGCTGTCAGCACATCGACAATGTAGCCTGCGTTGAGATAGCCTTTGTAAACGGACAAGATCCTTTGCACTGAAGCGCCATTACTAGGTGGAAATTCAAAAACCACCATTAAAACTCGACGTTGTTTAATTTCAATCACGCCACTTCCCCCATTATTTTTGCTGACGACCACGCTCTTAGATGCGAATTTCTTCTATGGGGCAAGAAACGTGATAGCAACATGTCATCGCTATCTTTCCCTATTCCCCCATCAAGCGTTGTAAAGGCATAGGAGTAACCCGCTTCGCGTAGCATTTCAGGATGAATATCTGCGTCTAAATCAAAGCTTGGGTGCCCATTGGGATAACAAAAAAGATCTAATTTACGCCCGATAATCTCCTCTAGAATGTCCTTGTTTCGTGTGATTTCGTTTTTCACATCCTGTTGAGACTCAACCGAAAGGATCACGTGGTTATGCGTGTGGCCACCTATATCATGTCCTTCATTGCTTAACACTTTTATCTCTTCCCGGGTCAGCATCAAGCGAGGGTACGAGGATATGCCCAGTGTTTTCTCCCAGTCTTTTATAATGGCGTTGCGCGAGAACACCTTCATACGTTTAAGGTACTCCATGAGATATCGGCATTTCGCGCTTTCCGAAAGCCCATCTAATGCACCCCCTACCCCGTAAAGAGCATCAGAGCCCCCCGCATTGGCCCTAACACACTCAATAATCTTGTCTTGCCATAAAATCCCCTCTTCCGTTCCTTGCGATGCGATAAAAAACGTTGCCTTGAGACCGTGCTTAATTAAAACGGGAAGCGCGTTCGTAAAATTATCTCTGTAGCCATCGTCAAAGCTAATGCCTAGAAGGGGTTTCCCGCGGGATACTTGTCGAGTTGATGCCAGTTCTTTAAGACTGACGATCGTAAATGTGTTTTTTAGAACCGACAGCAACTCATCGAATTCATCTATGGTTGGGTCGTCTGGGTAATTGTCAGAGGGTTTATCGAGTACTCTATGAAAATAAAGTACACCTGAGCGTCCTGAAGGGTTAAATTTAAACGTCGCCGCTTTTCCTATGAGCGAGCTTAAAAACAGTAGTGACATGTCTAACATTCCTTGTTTATTCACAAAAATAAATATATCACGCTTGATGAAAAAAAAATAGCAAACCTGATACTATCAGGTGAAATGGATTTTAAAGAATAAAAGGATTTTTAATGTCACAGATAGTGGTATCAGTTGTTGATATAAAAGATGAAGATGTGAAGACGTTATGGGACCGCTTTGTTGGGATGTATCCTGAAACAGGGCACCATCATTTCTCTGGCTACCTGAAAGCGATAGAAGAAGCATTCAGCCATGACCTTATCTGTCTCATGGCAAGTAACAAAACTACTGGCGAAGTGAAAGGCGTCCTTCCCCTTGTTGGCATCAGAAGCAGAATTTTTGGTGACAGTCTCACCTCTATTCCCTTTTATAATTACGGCGGCCCACTTTACGACACAGATGTGACGCTTAAGGCGCTCGTGAGCTATGCTAAGTCTTTAAAGAATGAAGGCGGGTATCGCACGCTACAGCTTCGATGTGTTAACGCTGATGCTGGCGATTTAGGGCTAGGTGTGGAAACACATAAGGCGTGTCTTGTATTAGAACTACCGGACAGCCCTTCAAAGTTAGGCGCAGGGAACGCTAAGAAACGTGCGAAACTGCGCTCGCAATGTCGACTCGCGGAGCGTAAAGCCGAAGAACTTAATTGCAAAATAGAGCAGCGATTTGGCACAAGTAATGACCTGCTCAACGATTTTTATAGTGTTTTTTCACAGCACATGCACTCCCTCGGAACACCGGTTTATGGCAAGTCTTTCTTTGAATCGGTTATGAAACACATCGACTCAGTTATTACTGTTGTATATTGGGACAACAAACCTGTTGCCTGTGGATGGCTTTTTGTTCATGGTTCACGAGTCAGCATTCCATGGGCTAGCGCGTTGAAGAGCACAAACCCGTACTCTGTTAACTCTTACATGTACTACAACATTCTATCTAAATGTATTGAAGAAGGTCGCAAAACGTTTGATTTTGGGCGCTCTACCATTAATGCCGGAACGTATAAATTCAAACTACAGTGGGGAGCTGAGCCTGTGCAGTGTTACTGGTACAATGATACTTCGGATGTTTCCCCTGGCCACTCTGAAGTTCATGCACAACAACAAGAGAAGTTTTCATTGGCTGTTAAATGCTGGAAGCTTCTGCCTTTATTTGTCGCCAACCTTGTTGGGCCTCCAATTATCAAAAATGTACCTTAGTGAAAACGCCCAGTACGTTGAGACTTACTGGGCGTTGTTAAATGGCGCTATCTCTTTACGAACTCACGCAGCGAATTTCGCCCTTTCCTTAAATCTGCGATAAATAATGCCGCCAATAAGCAGCGCTAAAACGCCTCCCATTGAACCACCTTCACTCTCGGCATCTGGATCTTCATTAACCGTTAATGTGAACGAGTGCACAACAATGTTCCCAACAGTATCACTTACGGTTATTTGAACTCTAGAAGAACCGATATATAAGTCTGACGGCACACCTGACAGTACTTGATCGCTTTGGTTGTAAGACAGCCATGCAGGACCTACTTCAAGCGATACGTTTAACGAGGACGAGGCGGTTTCTTCGTCATCAAACGTCATAGCGTATCGATATTCATCTCCCACAGTAACCGATGCGGCCGGCGTAGATGTAATGACGGGGGGCTCGTCTATCTCTAAAACATTAAACGACATGTTGTAATTTTCTGTAGCGTCATCATCATCTTCTAGATAAACATCAGCACTAGTTAATACTGCCGTTGCAATTCCGACATCCTTTTGTGACGGGCTCACCGTCAATTCCATGGTTTCGGCTGACCAGGACATGAAATCTGGCAGGCTTTCTATTTCTAAAACGTATTCTTCTACTTCTCTGTTTTCAACGCTGAAAGTGAACGTTCGAACTTCGTCTTCAAGCAAAGTTATGTGATCAACTGCATCTATCAGCGATAAAAGAGGTACTGCCCCTTCTAACTCAGCATTTTCGAAGATTACTGGTTCAAATACGTGCAATGAAAGCGGATCTAAAATGGCTGTCGCTTGAAGAGTTTGTGACCGCTCGGTATCACCTGTAGAAAGAGATACGATATACTCACCAATCCCGGCGTCAACATGCTTAGGGGAAAAGATAATTTCCTTGCTTTCTGTATCGACATTAATCCAATCAGCCTGTGATTCTGAACTCACACCTATTTCTATTGGGAGATGGCTTTCAGATTGATATGACAGAGGGACCGACGTCTCCTGACCTGTTAATACCTGAATGCCATTAACATTAAATGCATATGGAGCGGTTACCGTGAACAAGTCTGCGTAAACGGATACATCAACATTCCCATCATTATCAATATAAGTTGTTACGGCCGTTAACGCGTCAGCGGATAACGCATACCGCGGAAGCTCACCAGTACGATCACTTAACGATGAAGTCGTAGAATGATATGCGTACATTTCGCCAGTTCCAGCATCAATGTTGGATACAATTTGCGATGCTTCGTTAGTGGAATCTGAAATCACTTGGTAGTGAACATAGACATGACTGTTACTTGCAGCGGCAGACCAATCCCCATCTGTATATATAGTGCTTTCTTCAGGCACGAATACATCAAGAGAAATGCTGTTGTCACTCGTTAAAGGGTATAATCTAAATGCATTACCGTCGAAGCATACCGCCCCTTTTGTCGATTCGCTGGCCAACAACTGACACTCAATCGTTTGGCCTTCTAGGCTTGTTGAAGACCTCTCTATAATATTGCCAGAGTGGTCGACTTCCCAGGTAATGTATGAAAGGATTCCACCTTCCTCAGTAAGCGCACCAAACACGAATGTCTCTTGAGTAGGAGTAGCAATATCGTCCTCCCCATTTTTAATCCATGGGTCAGTCTTGGCTTGTAATTGTGCCTCATCAGGGTATGCAGTAAGCTGGGTCTCTGACATCAACGTAAGTGTTTCATCAAACCAACGTACAACACCACAGCTAGATGCGACGCCTACCCCCTGCTCTTTAGATAGAAGTGTTAAGTTCTGCCCACACCCATTCATGCTAACCCGTGAAAAAGAGCTCGCTTGAGATTCCGCATTGGTATTCACCAGATAAAGCTCGTTCTCACTGCATTCTGAATTTTCAGTACAATGTTGCGCCGACAATAAATGATAATAACCATTTTCATCATGGCTGATGCTTAATACAGCGGCACTGGTCATTTCGACATCGGTAATGACACTATTAACTGGCAAGGCACGTACTTCACGTAGGGCAAAGCCGTCACTTCCGCGTGTGATAACATTTACATTCAAAAGAGGCCCATCATCACTGTCATTCGTAATGTAGGAGGCGAGAACCGTCGACGCTTGGTAGGCATCCACTTTTATTTCATTAATGCCCACTGGCATATCTGCTTCAACAAACTGATGAAATGCTGCCATTGAACAGGTTGGAGCCAAGGCTAATGCGGTAAATATCGCGTTTTTAATCTTCGACATAGTACTTCTACTTTAAATAGCAAGTGGCGTTACGATACGGATCGTAATTCGTTGATGTAACCCAGCTGTTAGGAAATGTGACATCGTACTCTTGACTGATAAGTTGTTGTAATTTATCAATGCTTACGCGCGCACTGTTTTCGTCTTCAGGCATCGTTTTTTCATCATTTGCAATAAGCCATGCAAACGCTTGGTTCGGATAGTTCTTGTAGACATGAATGCGCCAGATATAATCCGGTGTTGGAACGCCGTGCGTATCAATAAAATGATCATTCGACTTGTCATTACCCCAGTAATTACCTAGATACACCGTCACGGGGGCTATATCACGTGCACATTCAACACGTTTCTCTAAGTGCCGCCATAACCCTCTGCTGTTTTGGACTCCATTGTGCGGGACTACATTAGTCATTCTATTGGTCAGACTCATGTAGTACTCGCTATCATCATTGTGATTTGAGGTAATCCCATGCCCTCTGTGGTATTGCGGGTTCCCAGCTGTTTTTTTGTAGCTGCTTGTTTTCTTCTGAGAAGGGCAATTATATTTTTCGAGCAAAGGCTCCTTGTGAAACGGTTCATACCGAGGCAGATTCCCGCTATCTCCATGCGCTACAAAGGTCGCATAATCGAAACCTCTACGTTTACAATCGTAATAGGTAACGAAGCGATGGTAGTCAATGACAAGCTGGTTCCCAGTATAGTTAATCACGCTCGGCTCAGCCTCCCCCCCTTGCGATACTGGGTAAGGGGGGGAGGACGCTTCCTTACTTTTTATTTCATTAATTAGGCTTTTTGCTTTCCCTAACCATTTCGAAACATCAAGGTCACCCGCATTGCTCGTGGTTGAAACAAGGGATAAACCTATAACTGCCGTCGCTATAAAACGCTTCATACTATTTCCTTTTTATCCTTCACTTTGGTTATATTATCAGATGAGTTGCGATTCATAAAGAATTTCTGTGCGATTTCTTTAGACAGCAGTAGGTATGAATAAATTGTGGAACGTTTGACCCAGCGGGCTCTGGCATGCGAAACGTTTCTATTTGAAAAAATGCTCTTATATGAATCG